>Ga0209085_1000170_pt1 | contig 50742 bp, 58 predicted proteins | sample C_131016_EF_Meta_FD_187310 | JGI IMG/M metagenome (GOLD analysis project Ga0209085, IMG submission 187310) | Freshwater microbial communities from Lake Croche, Canada to study carbon cycling - C_131016_EF_MetaG (SPAdes) (version 2) | ecosystem: Environmental > Aquatic > Freshwater > Lake... | reverse complement strand
ATAAAGAAAGAAATAAAATGGAAAAAAATAAAAATCTAGAAACACACAATGAAAATTTCAGGACATTAAAAAAGGGGTATTCCGAAAAATACCCCTCATTAAGTTGTATAAAAACAACCGACTACAATCAGTTTTTTTATACAAAATTTAAAACATTTTGTAAAGGAAAATAAAAATGACAATTGCACAACCAAAAATTCAAGAAACAACTTCAAACGTTCAAAGCTTTGCTAATGATTATGTAAATCACGGGGTTGCTAACGAAAATAATAAATCATTTCCCATATTAAAAGATTTTCCTATCTTTAATGGCCAAGCAAATGTTTATTGTTATGCGGCATTTGGATATAGGCTGCGGGGGTACATAAAAAGTTATATTTATCATTACGTACGTCAGTTTGGTGCATATACAGCAACTCAGATTGGATTATCTCAATTATTAGGCGCTTCTCTAAGTACCATTGAAAAACTTATAACCACAATAAAACCACTTACCAAAGAAAATCTGGAGAAAACTAGCGGAATTCTTATAAAAAGCCACGGGCTTGTAATAGCACCATTAGTTGTAAAATATTTTGGCATTACGTTTGCAAGCATTCTTGCCAGAACTAAACTACAAGAGCTTAGAAGCAATTATTGTTTATCAGGGAGAGAGTTATCAAAAGAGATTAGTGTTTCAGTAAGCACTCTCAAACGGACAAAAACAAAATATTTTGAATTTTTTAAAATTGAAGAGGGCTTTTATGAGATTGATGTACAAAAAGTAAGTGATTTCATAAGCGAAAAAGAGGCTCAAAATCAGGAGAAATTGCACCCTAAAACCCGTAAAAATGACACCACAAAACCGGAAAAATGCTACCACAAACCCGTAAAAATGACACCGACATATATAGAACAGATCTCCTTACAGATTTTAAGACAGAAAGAGGATTCGGTCGTCGAAGCTATGGATAATAGTTTTAAGAAAGATTCTTTACCGCCAACAAAGAAATCTGGAGAACAAGCACCTAAAGAAACTTTAACAAAAGAAAAACCTCCATGCTCATTAGATGTTATTCAAGCAATGTTGAATCATTGGAATAATATCAGAGGGGTCAATATTTCTTTAACAGACTGTATTGCTCAAAAATTGGGAGGGGCATATTACCGTAAATGCGATAAGGATATGGAAAAATGGATATGGTATGTAAAAAATGTTCCATCTGACTATGACATTTGTGATGCGTTGGTGTTTAAAATTATGGATCAAATCTTTTTTAAAGAAATTTCTAAAAAGATTGAAAATACTCAAGCACAACTTATGGATGAAAAAATAAAAAATCTTGAAGAACCAGAAGAAATAAAGAAAATTAGATTTAGTATTCTTAAAAAAATTGGATCTGCAGAATATTTTTCATGGTTTCATTTAGCAAAAATCGAAATGATAGGACAGAATATCAATTTAACAGCTAATAACAGTTTTGCGTTTTCTTATTGGGAAAACAATTATCCATGGGCTTTAAAAGGAAGAATATGAGTTTTTCTGGAAGTTGGACAAATTCTCAATTACATGCCGCACTAATATTGTTGACTGAAACATATTATAAAAATGATATAGATTTAGCTTTGCATTTTCTTCGGAGCCTTATTGAAGGAAAAGCTTGGCCAATGATGGTAATTAATAGTAATAGGAAATATTGGATGGATGATATTGATGATAAAGATTTGGCAGAACATTTACGAGAAGAACAAAGTAACACTACTAGAGAAGGGCTTATACGGTTTTTACAATCTAAACCAGAAGGAAAGATTCTTACACAAAAACTTTTGGAAAATGGTTATGTAAAATTTGGTGTTAAGGATTATAAAGAAAAATAGGGTCAGCTTAGAAGCGAGTTGCAAAAATCGCACTGCTGGTTTTTTCAACTTTAATAAGATAGGCAATTATCTAAAGTTACCAGATTCTATTAGAAGTTCTTTAAGCTTCATAGCATTTAAAATATTCTAGCTGACAGGGATAGTTAGTTTTATTCGCCAAATACATAACAGTTAACCCATAACTATTGTAACTATATTTATATGTATGTCACAATACTTTTATGGATAATATAGATCTTTATCATAACTTACATATTCCTAGAGCAAATCTTTACAAATACAAAGGTGAAAAACTTTTGCATATAGAGATCGTTCAAAGGTTATTGCCACTTACGTTAGATGAAAAGCTACAGGCATTATGGTTTCACCCTGCTAATGAGGCTATAAAGAGCAAAGAACATGGTATTGGATTTAACATCGTGCTAAAGATGATGGGAAAAATTCCAGGCGTACCAGATTTAGTGTTTATGTGGAAAAACGGAGCGGGATTTATTGAACTTAAAAGTGCTAAGGGAAAACTAACTGAATCTCAAGAGTTTTTCCAAAGATGGTGTAAAAACTACGATATTCCTTTTGAGATAGCTAAATCGTGGGAAGAGGTAGAGAACATTTTGAGAAAATGGAATGTACTTGTTTAAATTTTAAGCATAATGTTCAACGCTATATCATTAAACAGTTTTGAGTTTTTATACCATGATTTATCCCCAAATTCTGTGGATAACACAGCATGTTTATTTTTTAGAAAAATTATCAATATCTTTTTGTATTAGATTCATAATTGGATCTAAATCTATTCCAATAGTATTTTCAGATACAAAGTCTAAGGTTTTTGTAACTGGATTTCTAACTGAATGGTAATGTACGTAACTAGCTAAAGCCAATGTAATAAATATAAAGGCCACTATTATTTTTTTCCAAATGTAATTCATTACTACACTATTTATATATTTCACTATCTAAATAGTACATTGTGAATATAAAAAAATTCAATGTAAAAATAACAAGTCTGTATTTATTTATATTATGGGAATTTTATTAATAAACTATTGTTATTGGTGTTGACCCATGAATCTAAGTTTTTAGCTGTTTTGTTTTTTGGTAATTGAAAATGTTTCCTGATGCGTTCTGCAAAAAAAACTTGCAAAAAATTTGAAGACTTAGAAGTCGAATAGGTGCGCAAAACACTTCCAAAAAGACTTTTTTCCAAAATAAATATTTTATTGTCTTCAGTATATTCTTCAGACTTTTGAATGACAAAGCGATCACCAAGGTTAAAATCTAATGTTTCTGCAATGTTTTTTCCAATATGAAACGAACATAAATTTTTTTCAGTCATGTTATTACCATAAACAATGTATTTATACCTTATGATACCCTTATTTAAATCATATATTCTGAAAGAATTATGTTCCATGTTTTTTTGATTTCTTTGGTAAGTATTAATTTTTAATTAATGATTAATATCATTAATTGCCACGTTTTGAAAGAAATTTTTTAAATTGTTAAAACCAAAAAAAATAAAAATAAGTGTTTACTTTTTTTCTAATAGATGTTAGCTTTTTATTAACATAAACAACAAAAAGCAAACCTATGTTAACAAATGAACAACGATTAAAAAGAAGAAATGGCATAGGAGGTTCTGATGTAGCTGCTATTTGTGGATTATCTTCTTATAAAAGCCCAATCGATATTTATTTTCAAAAAACGTTAGATGATTTAGAAGATGTTTCAAATGACAATATTTGGTGGGGAAACGCTCTTGAAGAAGTAATTGTTAATAAATATATAGATACATATCCTCAAAAGGTTTCATTTCCAGACACTATTGAAGATAAAGAAATTCCTTTTATGTTTGCGAATGTAGATGGAATTCTTGAAGATGGTGCTGTATTAGAAGCAAAAAATGTTGGTAAATTTACCTCATCTAAATGGGGTCAACCTTATGGTGATGATATTCCAGTTGAGTATTTTCTTCAGGTGGCTCATTACGTGAGAATATGTAAAGCACCTTATGCTCATATAGCTGCGTATTTTGGTGGGGCAGATTTCAGAGTGTATGAGTATCGTCCTAACAAAGATATAGAAAATATGATTGTAAAAAAATGTTCAACATTTTGGAATGATCATGTTCTTAAGCAAGTTCCACCTCCTGCTATTAACTATGGTGATCAATTAAAGCTTTATAAAGATGCTTTAAAAGATAGCTCAAAAGAAATTTCATCTGAAATTTTTAGTAATCTTATAAATTACAAAGAAATACAACAATCTATAAAAAAATTAGAAGAAGAAGCTGAAGTTATTAAATCAAATATTTGTGCTTTTATGGAAAATGATGAAGTTTTACGTAGTGCTGATGGAAAAACATTAGCGTCATGGAAAAATCAAAAAACTTGTCGTTTTGATTTGAAAAAATTTAAAAGCGAACAAAACGATATATATGTAAATTATTTAAATGAAAAAACATCAAGAGTTTTAAGGATAGGATAAAATTATGGAAAACGAATTTTCTAATTTAGTAAAAAAATTAGTAGAAATAGAAGAAGGACTTTGTGCAATAAAATTTAATACATCTGATACACTAAAAAATTTAGATCAGATTTTTGATATTTTGGTGCAAAAAAAAATTATAGAAGACCCTCAATTAGATAAAAAAATTATAGAAGACCCTCAATTAGATAATAGAATTATAAATTAAGGAAAAGGTAAAATGACAGAACTTAATTCAATTAACACAACAAAATCTGCTCCTTTAAAAGTAGTTGATTTACTTCAAACAAAAGCTATTCAAGGAAAAATTAAAAGACTTTTGCCTGAAAATATTAATTTTAATCGTTTTTTACAAATTGCTATTAATGAAATTCGTGAAAAACCAAAGCTTTTACAATGCGATCCTATGTCTGTCATTGAAAGCATTGGACAAGCCGCACGTCTTGGATTAGATATAGGTGGTGTAAATGGACATGCACATTTGATTCCTTATGGAAATAAATGTCAATTTCAAGTCGGTGTAAAAGGACTAGAAGCGCTTGCCAAAAAAGCAGGAGTTGGGGTTATCGAATCAGCTATTGTATATGAAAATGATGGATTTGACCTAGAATATGGTTTAACCAAAAAACTTAGTCACCGTCCTTCTTTTACTAATAGAGGCAATCCAATATGCGCTTGGGCTATGGCCAAAGTAGATAATGAAAATGTTTTTACTCACATGACTATGGATGAAATTAATAAAACAAAAGCTTATAGCAAGACAGCTAGCACCCCAGATAGCCCGTGGGTAAAAAGCTATGATGAAATGGCCAAGAAAACTATCAAAAAACGACTTTGTAAATCATTACCTCAACATACAAACAATAGTCTTCTTCAAGAAGCAATTGCTTTAGATGATCAAGCAGATGCTGGTGTACAAAATAATTCTCATATTTTTAACGATGATATTGATTCAACACTTGTTGATGTTACACCTCAATTTCAAGAAACAGGGGGAAAAGCCTCTCAAATTCTTGAAAGAGTGAATCTTTAATTTATGTAAAAAGGGATAACAATAATGTTAGAAGCAGTTCTACCAATAGAATGTCAAAAAGATTGGGAAAATTTAGAATTAACAAAAAGTTTAATTTTTAATTTTTTATTGTTATTAAATATAACGGGTATATTTTTATGTGCTTATATCTTTTCTGAAAATATTCCTGTTATAAAATTTTTAAAAAAATATGCACTTATAATAATAAGAGTATTTTTAAAATTGAATGAGCCATCATCTATAGATGATGGTTATCACATTTAAATTTATTTTAAAAACACGGGACAATATTATGTCAGTTAAAGTGTAAATTCTTAAAAAGGAATATCATCATTAATTTCATCAAAATTAGTAGGCAAAGGAATAAGTGTTATGCTTTCTGAAAAGTGATTTGTATTCATTACGTCAGCATTACCAGGAGCTTTGCGTTTTTCTAAAATAAGAAGTTCACCCTTATACTGAGATACACACACTTCTGTTGTGTAATGATCTATTTTATTATCATCCGTCCACTTTCTTGTTTGTAATTGTCCAAGGATGTATAAAAATGCACCTTTTTGTACATATTTTTCAACAACCTCAGCAAGCATCTCATTAAAAATAACAATCTTATGCCAAGTTGTGTTCGTTTTACGTTCTCCAGATTTTTTATCTTTAAAAGATTCAGAAGTAGCTAATGAAAACGTAGCTAATTTCTTATTTGTATTAGGAATTGCACGCATAACAGGATCTTGACCTACATGTCCTATAAGCATGACTTTGTTTAATGAATTAGACATGATGGTATCTTTCAAATTTTGTTTTAAAATAATCGTTGATATAATTCATATCATGTACATAACTTACATGATGGCTAGATAATTGGATGTATCCTATTCCAGTAGTTTTATCTAAATAATTAGGTGATTTTAGTTGTCCAATATTATCTAATATTGAAATAATATGTGGATACATATTTTCTATGTTAAAATCATTAACTTTATATTTTAGTGCTTTTCCCCAGTTGTGCCAACAATAACCAGGTATGTTATCTGTAGTCCAACCTTCATCATCAGTTAATGTGTTTTCCAAAATATCAGCTAAAAAATCACATTTTTTGTCTCGTAATAATTTTAATTGTGCATCTATTGCAGATTTTGGTTTACATCTTTTATAAAGTTTAGCTTGTGTTTCTAAATTTACTTCGCCCATTAAAGGTTCAATAACAATATCTCGGGCAGCGCAAAGATTAATAAAACTCATGCTAGAAAGCATAAAAGCTGGGTCTAAACGATCCCATCTAAAAGAATTTGAATTATTATTATTTTCCATTGTAAATCTTTTCTAAATTGATAATTTGAATTTCAAGTTTTTCAATTTGTTTCGAACATTCATTAATTTTTTTATAGTTATCAGTTATTAATTTTCTAAAAAATATAAATATTATTCCATAAATCATAAAATCATATAAATTGTTATGATTGTTCTTCAATTATTTTTTTTAAAACTTTGATAATTGAAGAAAGATTATTTGTAATGATGTGATGGGATGTCCATTTTTTAGTGTATCCAAATATTTTTTCTCTATCATATTCATTGTTAATATCAATAGTAATAGCAATAATTATTTGCACTTCTTCTTCTTTGTTTTTGTGAAGAGGATTAGGTGCACCTGGATTGATGTATTTGGTTGTGGTTTTTTTGAATGTTTTGATAAGAAGGACATCAAAATAACTATTTTGATCAAATTTTTCTATATGCCATCCATCTTCAACATTAGAATTATGATCGAGAAGGTCCTCTAGGACCTCCTCCTTTGTTAAAATGATGGGAATATGTTCTCTTTTAAATACTGCCATGTTTTATTTCACTACTTCCTAAAAACTTAATAAGTTTTTGATACCAATAATTTTTTCTTGTTATAAAATCTTGAGCAATTTTTATAAAAGAAGCTAGTGATAAGGCAATAAATATATTTAAAAATAGTACATATCCAGTTATTATTACGTGTTTTTCGAACATTTATTTTTCCTCAATGCAAAGTTGGTTGATAAATTTCGCAAAATAGTTCTGGACCATAATTTGTTTCCAAAACATGATAAGTGGGAGAAGTATATCTAGCTCGGAAGGCTTCTTCGATTTCTTTTAACCCACTTATCTCTTTTTCCGTCAGTACGGCGACTTTCCTAATTGGTAAATCTTTTAAAGACGTATTTTCTTGTTCGTCATGTTCTTTTTCATATTCTTCATAAATGTTTTGTTTTTTTGTCATAAATAACTCCTTAAATTAATGATACGGCATATGTTTTTCCCATATCTATTAAATAATATTAATACAATATTGTTTTGTCAATAATAATTTATTAATAAAAATAAAAAAAATTTGTTTGCATTTAAAAAAATTGTATTATTAAATAAATGAAAGAATAATAAAATAAAAAAAGCAAGAGGAAAAATGGAAAAAAAGAGGGGGCGCCCAAAAGGAAAATTAAATCGGGCCACTATTAAGCGTATGCAAAAAGAAGAAAAAAAAGCAATAGAAAGATCTAAAGATATTACAAAATTAGATTTTGATGAAAAGGATCCAATTGTAGTAAATAAGTCAATTTCGGTTACGCCCGTGGCTCCCGCAATGGCTCCCGCAGCACCTCAAAGAGATGCAAGAGGGTTCTTTTTGCCTGGTAATACCATAGGTCGTACAACGCGTAATCCTTATAAGCAAATTTTAGAAAAAATTAGTGAAGAAGAATTTATTCTTGTAAAAAATTCATTGCTTGAAAAATCACAAAAAGGTGATTTACAAGCTATTCAAATTCTTTTCAAATATGTAATGCCTAATGTATCCGAGCCAGAACCTCTTGGTATAAAACTTAAAACTAAGACGGCACAAGAATTATCAGAATCAATGGATAAAGTTCTTGAATATGCAGCTATCGGTGAAATATCTACTGAAGGAGCACGTAATTATCTTCAATGTTTAAGTGCTAAAAGAGATTTTATACAAACAGCTTTTATGGAAAACAAGATAAATAGTCTTGAAGAACGTATGAAGGCCGTAGGTAAATAATTGTATTATTAACAACTAACAAGGGTGGAAATGATGATCAAACAACTAAATAATGACGAATGGAACGTACGTACAAATGCTCTTAAGTTATCTTATGATGCAATTTCTCATAAAATTTTTTCGCAAAATCGCCAACATGAAACTGATGAACAAGATATCAAAGATCTTTTTGAATTAGCAGATTACAATTATCGATTTATTACAGGACAAGAGCCTGATGTTAATTTTAAATCTCCAGCTCAAAAAATTAGAGAACGTATAAAAACTCATAACTTAAAACTACCAATTAACTTCATTGAGTAATCTATAACAGAAGGGAGTAATTATGCAGTTTAACAAAGAGCCTACTATGGATGATGCAATTGATATTTTAGTTAAAACAGATCCAATCATTAGACATGTGTGGGAACATTATAAAATGAACAAACAAACAACGCCAATTAGCCCTTCTGACATTGAGTATTTTTGGAAAAAAACTACTGATTGTTTTGGTAACATTAGTGATATGAAAAAGGTTACATGCAATGATTGATAAGCAAAAAATTAATAATGTCATAAATTCTTTAGAAACAATTAATGATCATAAAGAAATTTTAGCAGATGAAGCTAAAACGGTATTAATGGATGCCAAGAAATATGGATTCGATATAAATATTGTTAAAGAAATTATCCGACTTAGAAAACTTAAAAATGGCGAGTTTTCGCAACATCAAAATTTAATTGATGAGTACATGAAAGCTTTGGAAATGATTTAATACAAACAAAAAAGAAAAAAATAGCTATAAAGTAAAAAATTAAAAAATACAGTATAAATAATTAACTAATTAGTATTTAATAAATAATAGTAAATATTAATTAATTATATTGAATGAAGACTTCTCTAAAAACTTTGGAGAAAATAATGATCAGCCTAGATAGCAAGGTGGATGACTATTTAGGCGATCAATTATCTGACGAGCAAAAAGAAGAAAAATGGATATGTGAAAGTTCATTTTATCTTTTTTTAGAAAAAGCTTGGCCAGTTATGGAGCCAGGATCTACTTTTATTCCTGGTTGGCATGCTCAAGCTATATGTGAACATTTAGAAGCTTTATATTATCTAGATATCAGCCGTTTATTAATCAATTGTCCTCCTCGTGTAGGAAAATCAAATATCTGTTCCGTTGCTTTTCCAGCATGGGTGTGGGCTAACGATCCTTCATTAAGTTTTTTATTTTCATCTTATGCCAGTTCACTTTCTATTAGAGATAGCATTAAGTGCAGGCGATTAATTCATTCTCCTTGGTACCAATCTCTTTGGGGAAGTGAATTCAGTATTATGGCTGATGTTAATAATAAACTTCGATTTGATAACAACCGAGGGGGATATCGCATTGCATCTTCTGTAGGAGGATCTAACACAGGTTTTGGTGGACATTTTGAGATTACCGACGATCCCAATAACGTATTGGAATCAGAAAGTGTATTGATTAGAGAATCTACTAATGATTGGCATGACTTTGTTATGTCTACTCGTTATGCGGGAACTATTGATAAATTTAGACGACTTGTTATTCAACAAAGAGTACATGAACGAGATGTAAGCGGAAATATTTTAAATAAAGATGATGCTCGGTGGATTCATCTATGCCTTCCCATGAAATTCGAACCTAATAATCGATGCATCACAATTCCTTTGCGAATGTCTAAAGGAAAAACTTGGAAGGATCCTCGAACTAAAGAAAAAGAGCTTTTATGGCCAGCAGGTATTAATGAGAAGCGTTTAAAAGAAATTATTGAAAAAGACTTTCGTAATGATTCTTATCGTGAAGCAGGTCAGATGCAACAGCGTCCTTCTCCTGAAGGTGGAGGCATCTTTAAAACAGCTTGGTTTAAATATTGGACTGAACTTACCTTACCAAATTTCGAATATATTTTGCAAAGTTGGGATACGGCTTTAGTGGGTAAACGACCTGGGGAAAAATCAAAAGATATTTGTTATAGCGCGTGTAGTACGTGGGGTATTTTTAAAGATGCGCATGGGGCCAATAATCTTATGCTTTTATCTCTTTATAAAGGTCAAATAGAGTATCCAGAACTAAGAGAGATGGCATTACGATTGGCTCATAATTATTGGGATACAGATCTTGATAATCCACTTAATTATGCTGATAAAACTTATGCCGTTGATCGCATTCTTATTGAATCTAAAGTAAGTGGATATTCACTTTCACAAGAGCTTTCCCGCACAAATCTTCCTATTACACGTTTTAATCCCAGTCGTTATGGTGACAAATTGGCACGAGCTCGTCGAGTTAGCCCTGTTTTAGAAAATGGTCTTGTTTGGTTAATGAACGATCCTAATTCAAGTATAGTTGGAGAATACGGTAGGATTTTTTTAAATGATTGCGAGTTATTTCCAAACGCACAAAGTAATGATACAGTAGATACAATGTCTCAAGCTTTTATTTACTTAAGGGATCTTGGTGAAATATTTAATACAGGGGATTACATTCCCGAACCGCAACCGCAAAAATTCAAGGGATAAAAGGAATAATAAACTATGCGATCGAATCAGGAATACGAAGTTAATGAAAATGCTGCGTTTTCTCCGGATATTCCTGAAGATCTTGTCCAGCACGGTTTTACAGCTCCTTCTTTCAATGATAATGAAAATACCCCTGAACAGATTCCTGAAGAAGGTTATGTAAAAGAAGATGGAATTAGGCATTTCCCAGATGGAAGTGCTGCTATTGAAGGTCCAGAACAAGAAATTCCAAAGCCAATAGATGTTGATGAGCATGATCAAAACATAGCTGAATTTTTAGATGAACAAACATTATCTGAAATAGGTAATCAACTTAAAAATGCTATTGAAGACGACAGGCAAAGCCAAGAACAATACTTTCAAAATCTTGCCAATTTAATTGGTTTGTTGGGCATAAAATCAATTGATTCAGCTTTAGAGAATGAAAATGGTGTTCCTAATGTTAATTCATCAGCTTTGTTTGAAACATGGTTACATTATATTGCTACTATTATGGGTGCAATATTCCCATCAAAAGGTCCTGTAGATACTGTAATTTTGGGTGAACAAAACGATCATTTGCAAAATATTGCATATAGAATGACTCAATTTTATACATATTTTTTACAGCAAGTAGATAAAGGATTCGAAAAAGAATTAAAACGTACTGTTGCTTGGTCTGTTTTTGATTCAATTTACAGTAAGGTTTTTATTGATCCAGTGTTGGGTCGTCCAACTCATCGAATGATTAAACCTGAAGATTTTATCATTAATCGTGATTTATCTTCTCATCTTTCAGCTACGCGTAAAACTCAAGTTCATCGTATGGATAAGCGAGAATTTGATTTAAGAAAGATGCTTAAGGAATATCGTGAAACCGATATTATGCCAACATACTTAGATAGTAGTGGCGACAATGTTATTCAACAAGAATTAGATGAAATTAGCGGATTTGAGAGGCTTGGAGGAAAAAGCAGTGCTGCGCCTGATCAATTCGAAATTTATGAATCCCATGTGGATTATAGAATATCCAAGGACCCTGCAGCGCGTGATTTTGATATTCCTTTGCCCTATATCATTACGCTTGATGCAAGTTCAGCAAAAATATTGCGTATTCAACGTAATTGGAAGAAAGGCGACTTTCTAAAGAAAAACCGTGAATATTTTGTTCACTGGTCTTTAATGCCATCTTTGGACGGGGAAGGATATGGTCTTAGCCAATATGCTGCTCAATCAGCACAAGCAGCTACAACCATTTTACGTCAACTTATTGAAGCCGGTATGTATTCTAATTTTCCTGGTGGTGTATATCAAGCAGGATTGCGTTTAGAAAATAATACATTACGTCCAGCTCCTGGTGAATTTATGCCTATCCAAACGGGTGGTATACCAATTTCACAAGCGATTGAAGCGCTTCCCTATAAAGAACCTAGTCAGGCATTAAATGATTTAAAGAATCAACTTGAAGATACTATACGTAAACCTTCAGCGATTATTAATGATGCTATAACGGAAATGGCGCCTCGCGCACCAGCGGCATCTGTGCTTGCAATGCTTGAAAATCTGCATAAAGTTCCTAACTTTGTCATACAGGGATATCACAAATCATTTGAATGCATGTTGGGATTATTTAAAGAACGATTTGCTGAATGGTTACCAGAAGGTCAACCTTATCCTTTTCTAGTTCCGGGTGGTAAGCATGTTATTATGCGTTCTGACTTTGAAGCTGATATTCAAGTTATTCCTTCGTCTGATCCGTCATTACAAAACTCTATGTTTCGCTTTATGCGTGCAGAAATTATTCTAAACAATGCACGTCAAGATCCCGATATACATGATATGCGTTATGCTAACCAATTCTTTTATAAGAATTTAGGTTTAAGTGCTGAAGAGATACATAAAATTCTTTTGCCTAAAGAAGAAGAAGAGGAACCCCCATTACCACTTGACCCGATTACAGAAAATCAAAATTTGTTAACAAGCATTGGAGTGGCTGCGGGTATTGATCAAGATCATGATGCTCATATTATGGTGCATAGTACGTTGTACAAAAACCCAATTGCCAGTCAAGATGAAGAAATTATGTCCGCTATTAAAGCGCATATTATGGATCACGAAGCGAAGAAGTTATTGATACAATTCCAAGCACAATCAGGACAACAAATGCCTGAAGATCCATCTCAAATTTCAATGGAGATGCAAAATCAGATAGCTGTAGTTGCAGCACAAATGGCTCAACAACAACAGCAACAACAGCAACAAGAAACGCCACCAGATCCTGCTTTGATTACAGCTCAAGCAAGTCTTACAGAAGCTCAAATATATGGTGAAGAAGTTAGAGTAAGTGAACATAAAGCTAATCTTGAAGCAGAAAATCAAAAATTAAAATTAATGTTAGACAAAGAACGTTTAAACTTTGAACAATACAAATACGATAAAGATTATGCGCTTAAAGAAATAGAAACGGGCGTTAAAGTTGAAAGTGCTGATACTCAACGCATTACAGCTGATGCAAAACAACAGTTAGATGAAACAAAGGTTGCTGCTGATATCCTTACAAAAAGCCAACAGTTAACTAATCATGTTATTGAATCGCATGCAAAACATATAGATAAAACGCACAATATTGATTAATAATATAACTTAGCTATTTAATATTTATTTATAGTTTATTATACTGTAATGGTCGCGACTATTATTAATAATAACTTATAAGGATAAAAAAATGGATCATGGAGAACACTGCAATTACCGCAGTACACTTGCTTCGAAGTTAGGACTTCGCGGTGGTGGTGAAAAAGAACGCTCAACTATGCCTATTAAAAGAGCATCTGGTGGAAGCATACCTAAATTAGAAACGGGCGGAGCATTTAGAAATTTAGGCAAAGCAATAAAGCATGATGTAGTACATGCGGCTAATAAAGTAGCTTCAGGTGCAAAAAACTTTGCGCGCAAAAAAAAAGAAGGCTTTGAGGAATTTAGAAATGATATTAATAAAAATGCCATTAAACCTGCTAGACGTTATTTAGATGAATCTATGCATAAAGACGATAATGGCATGAAGCGCGGTGGTTATAAGAAATATGCTAATGGAGGGATGCCACGTCCAATGTATCCCGCTGTGATGCCTCCTCAAGGACGACAGGGTCGCAGAATGCCCCCTAATGCTCAATCATATGCTCCACAACAGCCAATGCCAATGAAACGCGGTGGTAAGACACGTCACTATGAAGATGGTGGCGAAGCGATGGCAATGGGTGGTTTAAAGGTAGGTCTTGGAACACGTGTTAAAAGCAATAAAGAAAAAGGTGTTCCAACTATGGCAGCTGGTGGTATTGGCAAAATGCGTCATGAAGCAATGCCAAAAACTGGTGGTTCAGTTAATTCTCCAATGCGTAATCGCAAAGATTACATGTAAAAGTTGTCCAAAGAAGGTGGGTCTTTGGACTTTTTATTTTCCCATATAAATAAATTTAAGTATAGACAAGTAATTATTTACTATTTAATCTAATAAACATAATGTTAATTTTATTATGGTGGGATTAAATGGACTCTAAAGAATTTGTTGAATATTTAAAAACAACGCTACAAAATCATGTAAAAACTTGGGAAAACTCAATACTAAGCGGCAGTCTTTCCCCTAATATTGCTTATGATAAAGCTGTCGGAATTCTCGAACAAACTAAAGGCATTCTAAATAGCTTAGATAATCTACATTCTGCATTTTTAAACAAACAAAATTCTTACAATCAAAATTCTTTTCCTGAATCAAATTCTTCATCTGGATCTGGAGATGCTGCATGAGTGAAATAAGTTTTTGTCGTAAAGAACTTGAAATAGAACCAGATGTAAAAGCATATCGTGTTCTTGTTCGTGGTCCTAAATTACGTAAAAATGATTCTGGTTTTGTTATTCCTGAATCTGTATCTGAACGTGAAATTTCACAATTTAATGTAGGTCTTGTTGTTAAAATTGGTCCGTTAGCATTTCAAGGAAGTGAAATAGCAAAAAACTATGAAGTAAAAGAAGGTGATTGGGTTTGGTATTCCAAATACGAACGTGAAGATTTATATCATCCAACCCTAAAATGCTATCACATCAATGATGATCGTATTTTAAGCAGGGTTTTGCCTGAAGATTTAGATTTTATTCTAAATAAGGGAAGAGCAGGTAAATATGAATGAAGAATTAATCCAACATGGATTTACCGTAGAAGATACACCAGATAATCAAGAAAATTTAGACATTGTTATTGAAGAAGAACTTTCTAAAGAACAATTTGAAAAAGTTGAAAAAAAAGAAATTTCCCAACAGACAGAACAACCCCAAGAAGATTTAACTTTTAGAGAACGTCAAGAACAACAACGTCATAAAAATAAAAATCCGTTTAGAGAACGTATTGGTGTTTTAACTCATGCTAATAAGACATTACAACATCAGTTAGCTGAAAAAGAACGGTTACTTGCTCAACGAGAATATGAATTACGTAATCGAGAATTAAGTAACGAAAAACTACATACTTCTAGTCTTCAAGCGGAAGAACAAACCATTGTTCATCGTTTAAAGACAGCTAAAGAAGAAGGCGACATTGATACAGAAATAAGACTTCAACAAGATTTAGCACGTGTCAAAAGCGAGCAAATGGCTGTGGATGTTATGAAACTGACAAAGAATCAAAATTCTTTGTATCAACCTCCTGCTTATGATCCACCAACAGAAGATTATGCATCTAATGATACGACATTTTATCCAGAACAAAATCAACCAATGGATTCTTATCAAGAACCATTGGATGTTCCAGATGAATATTTAAATTTTATGGAAAGAAATCCTTGGATTAATCAAAATTCTGGTGAATTTTCCCCTGAATTAGCACAAGAAGCTAATGAAATAGCAGCTGATCTCAATAAGCGTCTTAAATTTAATAATCAATCACATTTGATAGCTAGTGATGCTTACTACAGTTCCATTGAAAAAATTATGAACGAAAAATATGGTTTATCACAAACACAAGAGGAACCCCAAGTGTCACAAAAATATCAAGTAAATCGCCCAGCTTATGCACCTGTATCAGGTGTTTCGCGTGCTGGTGCATCTATGGCTGATCAATATGCACATACCAATGCTCAAAATCGCCCGGTGATATCTTTAACGCCAGAAGAGTATCGTATTGCACGTAATTTGCAAGTGCCACATCCAACTCAATCAGGAAAATATCTTTCAAGTGATGAGGCGGTTCGTGAATATGCTAAAAACAAAACATTTTATGCAAAGCAAGCCCATGATCCTAAATACAGAATTACAATGTAGGAATGAATATGACAGTTAAAGACACTCAATTACCTCAAGAAGAATTAGAAAATAAAGCATTTGAATCAATTACTTTTGAAAAACCAAAAGAAAAACGTAGGGGAACTCAACGATTTCATGAAAGAGATTTAGAAGGACGTCCTTCTATTAGTTTTCATACAGGAAGTCGTTTTAACGTGCCGCAAGAGGTGATGGATGCAGATCCTGAGCATCAGTATGCATTTATACCGTATGTTCAAGGTGGCGAGCCTTGTCAAGATGTTATTGATGAAGCAACAGAACGAGGATATTGGCCTGTAAGTAAGACTGAACACCCAAAATTAGCACAACGTTATGTAAATGATTTATACGCTACAAGCAATAAAGGCGATGATTACGTTAAAAGAGGTGGTCAAATCATGATGCGACGTCCAAAAGAACTCCATGAAGCTGAAAATGCTGAGTTTTTAAGGATTAATCAACGAAATGAACAACTTTCAAAATCAATGGTTTTGTTTGAACAGCAACGACATGGTCCATTGCAACAATTTTGGCGTCAAGGACAATAATTTATATATTGACAAGTAAAAAACTGAAGTTCTACAATAAATATAAATAATATAGTATAATAATACTTAGTATTTAAATAATTTTGAGTATGGTTATTTAAATATCCTGGTTCAAACCTTGTAATCTAATTCATACTCTCCAATCTGTCTTGGGATATACAGATTGAAGCGCCTTAGAGCGACCTGATCCTTTAAAAAATTTAGTTCAATTTTATTTTTTGGAGAAAAATGTATGTCTTATGGACAAAATGCTCCATGGGGTTTGCAGGCGATCAGAACGCAAGTTGACGCTTCATGGAATGGCAAGACTTCAACGTACTTAATCGCTTCTGGATATGCGCAAAACATTTTCAAAGGCGACCTTGTATATATTAATGCTGCTGGATACATCCAGAACTATAACAACGTTACACAAACTGCAGGAAACACAAACACACCAGCGTTAACGTTAGGTGTATTTATGGGTTGTAGTTATGCCGTATCAGTAGCAAACAACCCTATTGATCCGTTTAACCCAGGTCATGCTTATTGGCCATCTGGCACTGCAACTTTTGGAGGTGTTCCAGCAATAGCTTCAATTATTACTGACCCACAAGTTGTATTTAATGTTCAGGTCACAGGAAACGCAGGTGCAACGCAAGCTGATGTAGGAAATTTCGTTCAAATTGCTTATCAAACTAGCGGCGGACAAGTTCAAGGGAACTTTAATACTGGTCAGTCCTTTATGAGTGTTATTTTGCCATCATCTAGTGCTGTTCCTACAGCAAACCCAGTGTTACCTTACGTTTGTTGGATTGATGCATTGAGTTCAAATCCAAACAATGTATCAGGTCAGCAATACAATAACGTCGAAGTAATGCTTTCAAGTCATTATTTCCGAGTTATTCCATCACTAATGCCAACAGCGTAAAGGGAAAATATTATGGCACAAATTAATAGGAGTAATATACCCTCGCTACTAAGGCCAGGGTTGAAGACAGTTTTTGGAAACTACAATACGTATCCAGATTTATATAAAGAAATTTACAATATTTACAGAAGCGATAAAGCGACTGAATACGACATGGAAATGCAGGGTCTAGGACTTGCTCAAATTAAGCAAGACGGATCTCCAATTACTATGGGTAGTATGCAACAAGGTTATATCACGTCTTATCTACACCAATTTTATGGAATTGGTTTCCAGATTACACGTGGAGCTGTTGAGGACAATCTATATGAATCAGATTTCCCACAACAAGCATTGCAATTACGTACGTCACTTCAGACACTTCGCAATATTAACTCAATTTATCAGTTCAATAATGCATTTAACCAACAGTCTCAAGTTTCTGATGGTCAGCCATTATGTTCAACAGCTCATCCAATCCAAGGTGGCGCACTAGCTAATACATTCAACAATCCAGTGGGATTAACTGAATCGGCATTAGAAGAAGCTATCACGATTATGAAGCAGTGGAAGAACTTAGCTGGACTTAACGTTAATACAAGTCCTAAATCATTGCTTGTTCCACCACGTCTTGGTTTCCAAGCTGCAAGAATTTTGAAATCATCTTTCAGAACTGGCACAGCAAACAATGATATCAATGCGATCGTTCATGATAAGTATCTACCTGGTGGATATATTATTAACCCATTCCTAACTAGTCCTTATAACTGGTTTATTCTTACTGATGAACCAAACGGTTTCAAAATGTTCCAACGTACGAACCTTGATATCGATTTCATTATGGATCCAGTGACCGATAACACAACAGTTCGTGCAGTAGAGCGTTATAGCTTTGGTTGTTCTAACTGGCGTGGCACGTTCGGCGCACAAGGTTCAGCATAAAGGGATTTTAGAGGAGACTAGCTATGGCTAATAATGCCTATTTAACGAATACAAATATTCCTTTAGGGTCTGAATTTAACGATGGTACAAGACTTGGTCCTATTCTAGATAGAACCGTTGTTTCAGGTGCTGGCGTTAATGATCAAGGATTTCCTTATTCGAATACCACTGTGCAACCATATTCCTATACACAATGGGGATTAGGAATGTTTACGTCTGCTAAAAATACGTACAACATAATTCCTAGAGGACCTAGTATTGCAGGTAATATTGTTGGATTTGGTGCACCATTTGCACCTGCTGGCGCTGCAAATCTTGCACTTTCTCAAGATGGATACGTATCAACTTCTGGAATTGCTGGAAATGGTAGCACCTATCTTCAATTAGATTGGCCTAGAGCTTTATCTGTTACTATTGCCAATGGTAATATTGGTGCAATTGCAACAATAACAGTTTTTGGACAAGACTATTATGGTGTTTCATTACAAGAATCTGTAGAGGTAAATTTAGCTGGTACCTATGATCTTAAAAAAGCTTTTTATACCGTTACTAGAGTGTATTGGAATGGTGCCGCAACTGCTTCTACTGTTCAGATTCAAGCTACAGATACTTTTGGTTTACCGTTTAGATTAAAATCTGCCGGTGATATTGATTCTATACGTTGGGGCAATGCTTCTGATATGTCTACTTCAGAAGAAGGTGTATCATCTAATAATTTAACTGGTGTAGCGACTTTAGCATCAAACCCAGGATCAGTAATTGTTAACAGCCCAGCTGTAACAAAAGCAAGCAATATTCAAGTTACAGTCAATACAGCAAATGGAGCTGCTAGAGGTCATTTAGCAGTACCAGTAGCAACTGTTATTAATAATACTTCTTTTGTCATAAATTCTAATGCTGATGATCAAAGTACAATAAATTGGTTAATTACTAATCCACCTTTTGTAACAGGAAGTTCTGCTACTTATGGAGCTGGAGCTAGTAATATGATCGGTGGTGTTATTACAATTCCATCCACAAATGTTAATGCAAATAGTTTTATTTATTCTAATGTATCAACTTTTGGAACAGCACATGGTTCATGGCGTATTTCAAATATTAATCCAGAAGTAAGTTTTACTATAACTTCAACTGCTAATACCGAAACCTCTAGTGCTGAATGGGCAATTATGCCACAAGAATGGGTTAGTGGTATTTCTACTAATATGGTAGCTGGTGTTATTGGTGTTAATACAACTTCGGTTCAAAGTAATAGTATTATCCTTGTTAACTACCAAACAATTTCAGGTACGGCAGGTACATTATCAGTACGTTCAAATGAAATAATTCCCGGTGTAGGATTTACCATTAGATCTAGTAGCAATATTGATACTTCAACTGTTAAATGGACTATTCTTCAAAATATACAAGGATTAACACAGGGTACAGCTACTTTAGCAGCTGGTACAGCAACTATTGCTACCACATCTGTTGCAGATAATAGTGTTATTTTAGCTTGTTACAATACTTTAGGTGGTGCTGCTAATGGTACGTGGATTGATGTTACAACAAAAACTAACGGTGTTAGCTTTATTGTTCAGGCAAAAAATAACGCAGGAAATCTTGTAAATACTGATGTATCAACATTTAACTGGGTAATTTTCCCATATAATATGGTTATAGCTGATTATGCTGCGCCACTAGGTGACTTTATTCCAGCAGATGATAATCCAGCAACTAACACAACTGGAGATGTAAGGGGCACATATAAACCTTCGACTCCGGCTAATGGATATAATGTATTACATTTTACAGCCTTTATCAGTGGATTTGATAATTTCGTAAGTCAACAAGCTTCTGTTCCGCTTCCAGCGGGTGGTCAAGTTGGTGCATTGCGAACGCGTCGTCAAATTACCATCGATGATCAGGTTGGTGTAATGCAATATTACTCAGGAACACCTGCATAATGAGTCAAGCACAGATTATTGTTTGGGAACCGTCTAATGGAAATACAGATACTATAGCTTCTGTTCAAGCACTTGCTGGTGCAGGAAACTTAGTACTTAATACCAATACGCTCCCAAATAATACTTTGGCTTTTCCTACTACTACCAATCCATTTGGGTCTTATATCTATAATGGCGTAGCAAGAGCTGTATTGATTTCTAGCGGTGCAAATCTAAGTGCGCTAAATGTTACTATTACAGGTCTTGGTTCGGCCGTTGATGGTGTGGGTAATCCTACGGGACCAATTTTTAACACTTATTCAGAAACCATAACTGGTCCTAATAATGATAATGTTGAAACCCTAGGTGTTTTTACACGCATAGATTCTATTTCAATAAATGGGGCTGCAGCAAATATTAGCGCTGGTTTTGGTACTTATGGAATTACACATTATTTGTTTCCTGATTATGACCGTAAAGCTTGGTATGCATCATGTTCAGCACAAGTTTTTGCAAATGCGTCGCTTTTATATAGTGGATATGTAAGTCTTAATAAACCTTCTTATCCTAGTTTAGCTGGATATGGAAATATTATGCCTTTTGTTGGTGGAGAAATTCCAGCTTTTCCAATAGCAACCAATATGACTGGTGCTAATGATAATCAAATTGCACAATTGAATTATCCCATCGCAACAATCTGGTGGCGAATAGAAGATAATGCCGTTTTAAATGCAGACGAAAAAGCTATTTTCACGTTCTTACAACAAGGAATTACGTGATGAGTAAAAAATGGATTCAAGATGCTTTATCATCCTCATCTAAAGAAAAACTTCATAATGACTTGGGCGTTCCAGAAGGCAAGAAAATTCCTCGTCGTATGATAATGCGTGCTAAACATAGTTCTGATCCAAAATTAGCTAGACGTGCGCGTTTAGCAGATACATTAAGTCATTTTCATCACAGAGGTAATAGATAAGTGAATGGCAACAAGCAATTCGTACGTTTTTGGAATCACTACACAGATAGATGAATTCATCAGAGAATCCTTTGAACGCATAGGCGTTAAAGGAAATGAAATCTCTGAACCAATGATTGCTTCAGCTCAAATGTCTGCCAATCTTGCTTTAACAGATTGGATGGGGAAAGTTCCTCTTACGTGGATGCGTAAACGTCAGATGATTACCTTGTATCAAGGTCAAATGACATATCAACTTCCCCCACAAATGACGCAGATTATTGATGTCATTGCTATTCAACCCCAACGATTAAATACAGGTGGTATAGCTTTATCCTCTACGGTTGCTTCTGGTTCCGCAGCAAATGTTTTTGATCCTAATTCTACAGCAGGGTGTACACTTGCTAATCCTAATGGAGATATAGGATACAATTACGGGACAAATACATTAAGTACTAACAATAGCTTTAATGGAAATTCCATATTTTATGTAGGCATTCAGCCATTAAATAATAATTCAGTTTATAAACTTGCGGTTCAATATTCTTTTGATGGTGCTAATTGGTTAACCATTAATACACCTAAACAAACCATTTATAACATGGATCAAATAGGATGGATTGTTATTGAAAATTCTTTAAATGCTCAATATTGGAGAATTTTAGAGACAGGCGGTGCTACTCTAGCTATCCAACAATTGTATTTTGCTGAACCTATTAATAATGGCCAAGGAGACAGGGCATTAACTGCTCTTTCTTATACCCAATGGATGCAAGTTTCTAATAAATTAACGCAGAGTTATCCCTCTGGATATTTTTTTAATTCTCAAGCTAATCCAACAATTACGTTGAGTCAGGTTCCCAATCAAACGTATACAGGTTTACTGTATACAGGGTATTTTTACCCTCAAGATGTCACGTATCTTTTTAATGAATTTGATGTTCCAAGACGGTTTGTTGAAGCACTAGTAGCTGAGCTTGCCTATCGATTAGCTTCAAAACCTATTTTTAATGTTCCATCAGACAAAATTGTTCAATTAAAAGAAGACAAAGTTGAAGCCTTTAATAATGCGGCAATGACAGATCAATCAAACTTTATTTTGTCATTCAAACCAGATTTTAGTTATTTGGGTAAATAAATGCGTATTGGATCTAAGGGAAAATACACTAGGCAAAACAAACAAAAACCACGTGGTATTGGAACATGTGATTACAGCGGTTTAATGGTTCGCCATAGTAATATGATTCAACAATACCAATATCGAGGTAATGGACTTGTTTGGACAGGTTTTTGGGTAAATCCAAAGTTTGCCGATAAACCTAATCCACAAGATCTTATTCCTATTATTCGCTTAGATCCAGTTCCACTTAATCATGCTCGCCCAGATCCAATCGTTTATGACAATACAATTAGCACAATTACCATTGATGTAAGTGGAGGAATCGACATTCTGCTTACTGAACAACAATTTGATAATATGGTTATTAGATTTATTGGAGTGTTAACAAATAATATTACAGTATTTATTCCCAATACTTTTAATGAATTCTATGCTATTAATTTAGCAACAGGTGGTTTTACTTTAGCAATGCAAATAGAAGGGAATGCTGCTCCAGGTTTAATTATACCAGCAGCAGATCCGCTTACTAATACAGGACCTTTAGTATCGAATAATTTTATAAGTTTAAATTTTGTTTATCATTAGAGGATACACTTTATGGCAAATGCTTCTGATACTTCTCCTTATGTCTTGGTTAGTCCTGACACTACATTACCCAATTCTCAAACATTAACGGCGGGTACAGGATTATCTGTTAGTTCTGGTGGTGCAGGTGGACATATTACGGTCGCTGCTGACGGAGCATTAGCAAATTTTGCAAATCTTATTGGACCCCAAGGTTTTGTTGTTTATAACCCGTCCAATAAAGTTATAAAAACTGTTGTTTTTCAAAGTGATGGAAGCATTGAAATTAATGATCCTGGTGGAAATGGTACGCCACCTACTTTTGGAGTTGTTCCACAAACAACAAATCAATTAATTCAAGCAAGTGGAAATGCAGGATCAAGTGTAGGTAATTATCCTCAAATTAATTTTTCGGGAACAAATGGTATAAGTTGTTCAGTATCAGCTGATGCAGCTAATAACCGTATTCTTGTAAGTTACAGTGGGTTAAATGCTTCATCTCAATGGTCTTTATATCCTGCCATTACAAATGTTAATTTATCTGGATATAAAATTTTTAATTTAGCAGATCCAACTGATGCTCAAGATGCTGTAACAAAAAATTATGTAGATCTTCATAGTGGTGGAGCTCCTATTGGAGCCTCCTATTTAACTGCATCTGAAAATAGCACGCTTACAAATGAAATTAATCTAGGTGCTCTTGATTCTGGAATTCTTGTAAGTACAGTAAATTCAGGCGTTGCAACAATTTCTACCTACAATATTGTCCCTGTTACAGCAACTTTACAAACACTTAATGCAACAACAACTACATTGTTTTCTATTCCTTTGACAACAAATCAATCAGTGACCGTAACCGGTTCAATTATTGGATCAAGTGATGATCATGCAGACACAACAGGTGCGTGGTTTACAGCAACAGTTGGAAGATCGGCAACTGATGTTTATATGGTAGGAACGCCATTTTTACTAGTTAATGCATCTTCTTCAACAAATGTAGTTATTACTGCTGATACTTTAACACAATCTGTATTGTGTCAGGTCACAGGAATTGTTGCTACTACGTATAATTGGTCGGTCAGTTATACATCTCAATTAATTTAAATTTAGGAGAATTAAAATGGCTAATATTAAAAATGCACAAACATTTAGCGGTGCAATTACAACAAGTTCTGATCTTGTAGTTGATGGTGCTTTTAAAAAAGCAGCTGGCGCAGTTAATGGTTATTTCCTTCAAACTGATGCAATTGGTACTGGTACTTGGGCGCCTGTATCTGGAGCCCCTTCTACTGCTACAGTACAAACTACTGATGCAACCCCAACTACGCTCTTATCTATATCGTTGGGCGCAAGTAGTGTTTTAACGTTAAATGGAATTGTCGAAGCAGCTGATGCAGCATATACAGATGCAACAGGTGGTTCACTTGTCGCTACCGCATTGCGTGCAGCAGGAGCAGCAATTAATGTTGGAGCTCCTTTTGTGGCAGTTTTAGCAACTTCTACCGGAACATTTAATGTGGCAGTTTCAGGAAACAATTTAGTTGTAACCGTAACAGGTATTGCAGCGACAACATATAATTGGAAAATAACTTATACTGTTTCAACAAATTAATTTTTTGGGTGTAATCTATTTAACTAAGGTTTATATAAATGGCTAATATTAAAAATGCACAAACATTTAGTGGTACAGTTACAATAAGTTCTGATGGGACTGATCTTACGACTATTACCCCTCTATCTATAACTCTTGATAATGATGTTCTTGATAATTCATCTTTATCTGCTAATGGATTACAATTTAATACTCCATCATCTGGAAATACAAATAGTGTTTATAATACTGGAGGGACTGATTTAAATATTACAGGAAGTAATCAATTAAATTTAGGGTCAGGTGATAATGTCAATATAAATCCAGGAGTAAATTGTATTATAAATACTAATAGCGGGGGTGGTAATGGTATTTATTTGAATAGCACTGATGGATTAATTAACATGGGAGATTATAACCAAAATTTTAATAGAACTTATTATAGTTTAGATGATGCTACAAAACAAATAATAACAAATACACCGGACGGACTTATTTGGAGTGGTGATATAAATGCTATTGGTTCAACTGCAACTGTTCAATTAAATGTTGCTCATAGGTTTCAATCAATTTTTTCTGGGAGAATGTCAAGCACTGAAGAAATAAATATAACAATTGGTAATCACGCGGAGCCTTACAGTAATTATTTTACAACGGATACAGATGTTAGATTTTATCCAAGAATAGATTATGAAAATCCATTAACGCCTAATGGGGATGGATGGTTTTGTTATATTACAAATATTACGGGTGGTGATTTGAATATGACTGCTGATGATGGATTACCTTTTACTAGTAGAAGTATTGGTGGTTTTAATACGACTGGAATTATTGGTAAATATGAGACGGTAAGAGTATCTTTATCATATCATACAACAACTGGATATTTTTGGGCTGTTTTACAAGGGGCTTAGATATTCAAATAATCAAATTTAACAGGTTTTATCGGCTTAAGTGTTCGATATTGTTTAAAAAGTAAATGCGATGGAAGGTTATTAAGCATTTATTCTTTAAATAAAAATAAAGACAAAGTAAATAAAACTGTTTATTATTTATATATATAATATATTTATCTATTCTTATGGCCAATGCATCTGACACTTCACCATATTTATTAGTAAGCAATGATTCAACTTTACCAAATTCACAACAACTTGTTGTAGGATCTGGTTTAATTGCAGAATCTGGTGGGGCAGGGGGAGATTTTACGATATCTCCTGCATTAGGATTGGCATCATTAGCTAATTTAAACACATCCGGTATATTGTCATTTAATTCTTTTTCTAAAAGTATTACACCAAGAACGTTTGTAAGTGATTCGTCAATTACTATTGCTAATGCTGATGGATTAAATGGCACGCCTACTTTTAGTGTCGTCCCCAATACGACGCAACAATTGATTACGGCGAGTGCTAATGGTGGATCTAATGTAGGAAATTATCCGGAATTACATTTTACCGGTAGTGGTAGTGCAACATGTTCTGCAGTAGCTGATGCAGCAAACAATCGCATTGTAATAAATTATAATGCACCTTCTGGTGATAGTACAGGATCGGTAACTTCAGTTGGTGCTACATCACCAAATTCAACATTAACTATTGGCGGAACTAATCCAATAACTACCGCTGGTACTTTTACTTTTGATTTGCCAGCTATGAGCAGTGGGGGTACTTATTCAAGTGCCAATATTACAGTAGATAATTATGGACGTGTAACTGCGGCATCTAATGGACCAGGTGGAACTACCGGCACGGTAACTAATGTTGGGGTAACCTCTAGCAATGGAACGTTAACAGTTACAGGAAGCCCTGTAACAACGTCAGGAACAATAAATGTAGCGTTGCCTACTACATCGGTTACCGCTGCTACTTATACAAATTCTACAATCTCTGTAGATAGTTTTGGGCGCATAACTTCTGCTGCTAACGGTATTGCAGGTGGAACAGGCACGGTAACTAATGTTGGGGTAACCTCTAGCAATGGAACGTTAACAGTTACAGGAAGCCCTGTAACAACGTCAGGAACAATAAATGTAGCGTTGCCTACTACATCGGTTACCGCTGCTACTTATACAAATTCTACAATCACTGTAGATAGTTTTGGGCGCATAACTTCTGCTGCTAACGGAAGTTCTATTGGAACGATTGTTGGAACGACAAATCAAATCAGTGCTAATACAGTTTCTGGTACGACAACATTAAGCATTCCATCGGATTTCAGAATTCCTGGGACTTTAACGTTTCCTAATACTACTCAATCATCTAATTCTTCCAATCTTTCTTTTTATACAAATTCTACAACAACCTATCCGGTACAATTTGCTAATGGACAAACTACTTACAATTTAGATATTGCTTATGAACGTATTGGAAATTTAATTTTTGTTTCAGTTAATACTAATGGATATTATTTAACATGTGATACTTCAGGTAGTACCTCTTTATATGGAATTAATAGTTCTAGTGTTCCATCTTCTTATGTACCTACAAATATAGGGTGGGCAAATATTGGTAAAGGAACTATTATTGTTTCCTCTTATCCAAATACTTCATATACACTTTCTTGCAGCGTTAATATGTATACTGATGGAACTCAAAATGGGACTACTTTTTCTTTTGATTTAGATCCTATAATTAATTTTAATGGAAGCACTTATACATCTTATCAACCTACGTTTATCGCAGGGTATTTATACGGGTTTGGATCAATAACTAGTGATTATACTTATTATCGTGGTATAAATTTCTTTTATTCAAGAGTTGCTCCATCCATGGTATAAATTTCTTTTATTCAAGAGTTGCTCCATAAAATGGCTAATGCACCAGATACTCCATCTTATCTATTAGTAAACGGTACAACTTATACATCTACGTCCCCTTTATTGAGCAATACCAAATTATTTGTTTGATGCCCAGTCCACAAGCTCAATATACGTTTGAAGCTATTTCTAGTAGGTGAGATCAGGTATTTCAAATCTTTGGATTTAACCAGTCATCACCTAAAGTACCTAAACTACCTAAAGTGATAATTAATGTTTGGGCTACTAAAATTTTTCTAGATTGTTTAGGTATCACTTGACAATGTGTATGGTGTGCATTGTATACTAAATTATAAACGAAAGGTGTTTTCATGGTTTATATAAGCAAACAGGAATTTGGAGAGTTTATACGCAAACTTAGGCTTGGGTTAAACCCGCCTGTGACTTTAAGGGGATTTGCAGAAAAAGTAGGTATAAGTCCAACGTATTTATCTAAAATAGAGCGTGGTGATTTTGATCCACCAGCAGAAGATACAATAGTACGTATAGCAAAAGAGCTGAAGTGCAATGAAGATGAATTGCTGGGAATGGCTGGCAAAATATCTTCAGATGTAGCTAGCGTTATTATAAATAAGCCAGTTTTAGCGGCACAGTTTCTTAGAACTTCTAAAAGTCTAACTAAAAAAGAATGGGAATCATTAATAACCCAAGCAGAAAAATTTAAGAAAGGTGATAATTAATGAAAGTACCATTCAAATTCGTATAAATGCAATAGAAATTTTTTGTAATTAAGTATAAAATTAAATATAGATTTAATTTTATTTAAATATAAATGGCATTTGTCCTAACTTATGAAACTTTAACGACAACCATTAAGGATTATGTAGAACGTCAAGATGCACGTTTTATTGATACTATTCCTGTATTTTTGGTTTTAGGACAACAACGTGTTTGTAAAGACTTAAAGATCTTAAACATTAAGAATTTTGTAACTGATTCATTAACTACAAATGTTCAATTAGTTGCCAAACCAGGAGATTGGATAACAAGTAACTATTTTAATATTTTACAACCTAACGGTGAAAAACTTATTCTTAAATTTAGATCTAACGAGTATTGCGATACTTATTGGCCCAATCCAACAGATGTCGGCGTACCAAAATATTTTGCAGATTATACCTTTAATACCACAAAAATAGTTCCTACGCCTGATCAAGATTATCCTTACGAATTTGGATATTATGCATTGCCACCTCTTTTAGACGAAACAAATGGCACAAACATTTTAACAAGTACTATTCCTCAAGTATTGATTTATGCCTGTCTTTTAGAAACAGCATCTTATTTAAAGGATGATGAACGTTTGCCTGTATGGACAGATTATTATTCCAAAGCAAAAGATGCCGTAAATGCAGAAGATTTAAGTCGTATTTATGTTAGATTTACCAGTAATAACCATTAAGGAAAAAATATGACTATTCAATCAATAGCTTTTTCTTTAGGAAGTTCTCAAACGGTTACATTTAATAACCATTAAGGAAAAAATATGACTATTCAATCAATAAGTTATGGTGCTGTGCAAACGGCGTATGTAAGTTACACAAGTTATGATTTAGATGTAGCAAATTCTATTTCAACTTTTGTATGGCCAACACCATATGCAACGTCTCCAAATGTTTTAGCTGCTACAACCAATTTTGTTGTTACAAAAACTGGATGTAAAGTTAATTTTCCAAATGCTAATGAAGTTAGCTTAGGCATGAATATTTTTATTCGTAATGATGGTTCATCAAGTGAAGCAGTTACGATTAATGATAATCTCGGTAATCCGATAGAAGTTATAGATCCAGGTGAAGTTTGGTGGATTCAATTAACGGCTTATACAAACGACTCGGCAGGTGTTTGGATTCCTATACAACAAGGAGCTGGAACATCTCAAGCTACTGCTGCAGATTTAGCAGGAAAAGGCTTAGAGGCAGTTGCTACAAGACTTAATACAGTTATTCCTCCCAAAACAATTACAGCAGATTACACAATTGTAGACGCTGATCAATCAGGGTTAATTTTAATTAATAGCACTGGGTTAGTAACAATCACTCTTGGTGCATATCGTGGTGGATTTAGTGTTTCATTTAACAATATAGGAACTGGTGATGTTTTCTTCACCGGAATTGTTAATAATTCTACAGCTTTTTCTTTAGGAAGTTCTCAAACGGTTACATTAATTAATGATGCAATAGATACTAATAAATGGTGGACATTAGGATTAGGGCAAGGAACATCTTTTCTCGATAGCGTTGTATCAGTTGATTTGACGGATATAGCTTCCACAGGAGGGACTTTAGTTCTTAGCGCCAGTCAACTTAATGCATTTATCCAACAATTTTATTCTGATGATCCAATTACTCAAGATATTGTTATTTATTATGGTAATAACTCAGGAAATTGGTATGTAGCAAATTTTTGTAGCACTACAAATGGTTCAACAATTTCATTAAGTTTAGGGTTTCCGGTTACCCCTGTAGGTACCCCAATAGTAGTCCCAATGGGTGCAAAATTAATTTATTATGCAGCTAATGATCCAACGACAAATCAGTTATCTTTATTTACTATTCCATCTACCTTATCTTTACAAAAATTACTTCTTGCAGATGGAACAGAAGCTGCACCTTCTCTTTCATTTTCGTCTGATGCAACATCGGGTTTTTATTTAGAAAATGCTTTTCAGCCATCTATTTCAGCAAATGCAGTTCAAGTTGCCACTTTTGATGGAACAACTAATACTAATCCAAAAATATTAGCTAATTCAGGTGCATCAGATTATCCCGTTTATACTTTTGATACGGGAACTGATTTTGGTATGGGATTGGTCAATCCAGGAAAATTAGGTTTTTTTGGTGGAAATGCTGCAGTATGTAATACTTTAGTTACGTCTGGTGGTGTAACTAATTCTACATTTATAGAACCAACAAGTGGAAATACCTTAGCTTTAACCATAGATAATGCAGAGGCTGTATTAGATTTTACTATTGGTGGATTAACCGGTTCAATATCAACTTCAGCAACTACAAATTTAACTTTGTCATATTTTGATGGTACAACTACTGGAAATTTAAACCTATCGGTTCCAAGCGCTACATCGACAGCTTTAACGCTTTCATCACCTGCAGCAAACAATTTATTAATAACTGTTAATGATGCAACTCCAGCAACAGTTTCTTATGGTGGAAATTTAGCAGTTTCTATTGCAAATACTGGTGCAATGACATTTGCGCAAACTGCAAATTTCACTCAACGAAATGCTACTTTAAATGCCTTATTGCCGAACCCTGCTGCACTTGGAAACATGCTTGCATATGATGGTACTAATTGGATTTTAACTCCAGCAGTTGCAGCAGGAAGCATTCTTTACTTTAATGGTGCTAATTGGGTATCTATTCCAGCACCAACAGCGGGTGGCTATCTTTATTATAGTGGAGGCGTTTGGAAAAGTACTGCAGCACCGAATGTAGGAGAAATTACTTATTTTAATGGGACTGATTGGATAAATCTTGCTCCTGGTGCTGATGGGAGTGTTTTAACGCTAGCAGGAGGATTACCAACATGGGCTCCTTAGATAATATTTTTAATCAAGCCATTGAAAATGTTTTAGAAAATGAAGGGGGTTATGTTAATGACCCTTATGACCCTGGTGGAGAAACAAATTTTGGTATATCTAAAAGAATTTATCCCCATCTAGATATAAAAAATATTACGCGCAATCAAGCAATAGATATTTACAAAAAACAATATTGGGAAAATACAGCATATCCATTAATTTCAACAAAACTACCATTAATTGCTATAAAAATTTTCGATTTAAGTGTCAATATGGGAAATGTCCAAGCCAATAGACTTTTGCAACGTGCTTGTAGATCAATTGGATCCCCACTTGTAGAAGATGGGTATTTAGGTCCTAAAAGTTTAAAAGTTATAATGAACAGTAATCAGGATTTATTGTTATGTAGTTTTAAATCAGAAGCAGCGGGCTATTACCGTGTTCTTTGCGCCTTAAAATCTTCTAACAATGAATTTTTAAATGGCTGGTTAAGTAGGGCATATGAATAATTACAAATGTCAGGTATTACAAAGCGATCCAGGTATTCAGCGTGATGGTACTGGTTATGATTCAACAAATTTTATTGATGGACAATGGACAAGATTTTACAACAACAAACCTAGAAAAATGGGTGGTTACAAAGCTGTTAATTATGGGACAGATCAAATTATCCGTAGCATGTATTCTGCTCCTTTAGATAATGACGTTCAAATATATTTAGGACGAATTGAATCGTTAAGTTATGTATCTCTCCCCATTAGCGGTAACATAAATATTAACCTTACAAATGAAGTTGATAGAACTCCAACAAGTTTGGATCTTAATCTAGAAAACTCTTGGAGTTTTGATTTATTTACTAACTTTACCGATGCATATCTTGAATCTCAAATTATTGCTCAGGTATGTCCTAATGCATCATCAATTAACAATGCTGTAGAAGGTCCTATTTATTATGGAAGTATCACTAATAATTTACCTTTAATTCCTATCATAGACAGCGAATTAGGTACGATTCAATGTAGTGGGGGTATTGTTTTTCTTTCCCCTATTTTGGTTGCTTATGGAAATAATGGAAAAATTAAATGGACAGATCCAAATGCGGCTGATCCTTTAAATACATGGCATGATTCTTCGAATAATCCTTTAGAAAACACAATTGCTAACACCAAAATTGTTTATGGAACATCTATCATTGGTGCAAGTGTTCCTACTGGACTATTTTGGTCATTAAATAGTTTGATTCGTGTAACATACAGTGCAATAACAACAGCAGATGTTACAAGTTATGTATTTGCCTCTACAACCATTGATAACAACATAAGCATTATTTCTAATACAAGTGTTGTTAGTTATAAACAAACATATTTTTGGATTGGCACGGACAATTTTTTCATGTTTGATGGCGTTGTGCAAACTATCCCTAATACCATGAATAGACATTGGTTTTTTAACAATGTAAATTTTGAACAGCGTAACAAAATATTCGGATATGTAAATTCACGATACGATGAAATTATTTGGTATTATCCGACTAGAGATAGTACAGAAAATAATGCATTCATTGCCTATAATTATGTAGGAAGATTTTGGTTTGATTCATTAAATGGACGTTCAACAGGTGTATCAGCAAATGTGCTTCCTTTTCCTTTATTAGCTGATTCTCAATCTACAGCTATTACTACACGCAGGGGCGTAGAAAATTATTATCTTCTTTGGCAGCATGAAATAGGAAGTGACAAAGATATTTCTGGTAAATTGACGCCTATTTTAAGCAATTATACGCATCACATTACAGATATTTGCTCTCAACCAGACAGTCAAAATCGTTTAATTCGCAACCGTCGTGTAGAACCAAACTTTTCAATGATTGGTAATATGGATTTATGGTTTATCAATATGATGTGGGCTGCAGATTATATTAATGGAAACGCTATTATTGATGGTCCTTACCCTTTTAATTCTTTTACGCAATTTGTAGATATGGCAAGTCAAGGTAGACAAGTAGCTTTGAAATTTCAAAGCAACGAATTGGGTGGTTTTTTTCAAGGTGGAAAAACCTTATTTGATTGGGAAGTTGGCGATGTGCAACCTTAATAACTATGCCTAATTTAGCATTGCCAATTAATTTAGATTTTAATGATTGGGCTAACCATATTCGAAATGATTTAAGTATGTACAACATTCCAATTGCCGGACCTAAAAATCAATGGAGACAATGGGCAAATCAAGTTATTAATAGCAATACAATTCCTGGCATTCCGCTTCCGACTGAACTTGGATATCCAAAAAATGAAGATTGGAGGCAATGGGCAATTCGTTTTTATCAAATTGTTATTGATATTCCATAATAAACCAAAGTATTTATGTGTAGAAAATAATTCAATATAACTATATACTTTTAATTAAGTATTTGTTTTTATTTTTGTATACTGGAGCTTTATTATGTACCCTAATCTAAATCCAAACCCAATGCAGGGTATGAATTTTCCTACGAGACAACTTGTTAATTCTGCTCCGACACAATCACCATTTCAGGCAAATATGTCGGCACAAAGTCAACATAATCCACAACAACCTCAACAAAATTTTAAACGGGGAGGTCGGGTTAAAAATAGTTATGTAGCTGCTCATTTTTCTAAAAAAGAATTAGATGCATTAGATCATTTACAGGGTGGATCTGAACGTCATAATAAAACGGGGATTCGATCATACAAAGGATTAGAAGCGCTTTTAAAAAATCCTCATTTGCTAAAACTTATTCATGAACATAGTGCAAGCCATCATGCAGAAGGTGGTTCTATACAAGGAATGGCACATAATGGACGTCATGGCGATACAGAAATGGCTTTTATTGGACCTCATACACGTCAATTACTTGATAAATTAGCAGGTCATAAAACACGTAATCCTTATGACGGTCATCCTGAATATTTTTCTTTAGGAAAGATGTTAGGTGGTATTGGCAAAACTATTATGCGTGTTCCAAAAGGGATTATTAAAGGCGTTTCTAGAATTGGAAAAACTTTTGGGAATTTAAGTCCTACGGCACGTGGAATGTTAGGCACAGCAGCATCTGCTGCTGCATTACCAATAATGGGACCAGCGGCTGCAGCACTTCCTTTTATTGCTAATGCTGCGCCTGATTTTTTAAAACATATAAGAGGTTTTGCTGGAAAAGCAAAAAGTTCTGTAAATGATTTGAAAAACCAAGCTAATAGCATGTTGGGACAAGCACAAGAGTATGGACAAAATATGTACGGAAAAGCTCAAGACAAAGCTCAGGGTATGTATGATCAAGGAATAAATAGAGCTCGAGACATGTATGACCAAGCTATAAATTATGGTCAACAAGCACAAAATGAAGCTCAAAATATGTATGGCCGTGCACAAGAGTATGGACAAAATATGTACGGAAAAGCTCAAGACAAAGCTCAGGGTATGTATGATCAAGGAATAAATAGAGCTCGAGACATGTATGACCAAGGTATAAATTATGGTCAACAAGCACAAAATGAAGCTCAAAATATGTATGGCCGTGCACAAGAGTATGGACAAAATATGTATAACCAAGGTCAACAAGCTTATGGAAATGCACGTAATAAAGCAAAAGGATACGGCCAAGATATATACAATCAAGCTCAAGGAATGGGTAATCAGTATGCACTCCAAGGGCGTCAAATGTATAACCAAGGACGTGATCAAATGAATCAAATGGGTCAACAAACGAAAGAAATGTATAATCAATTTCAACAACTTCAACAACAACCGTTTTATGAGCCTTATCAATCGCAATATCAGTCTTACCAACCTTCTTACCAACCTTATTCTTACTATCAATAAGGAGTTATTATGGAAATACAAGCTATTGATAATGGTGTAGAAAGTCCAACTGAAATCCCAGGTGTTGAGCTTTTATTGTGTCATTTTACCAAAGGAGAACTTGAAGGTTTAGATAATCTTCAAGGTGGTCCTTCTATTGATGATGATACAGGATTAAGAGAGTATTCTAAACTTTCTATCGTTATTGAAGATCCTAAAATTCAAGAAATTTTTAGGCACGTCCAAGAAGAATTAGGTGATGATGGAAAAGTTTCTCCAGATCTTCACAATATTTATAAAACTGCTAAAGACAATTCTTTGCCATTTAGAGAAGCACCTCAAGAAAAAGAACCTCCTGCAAAAACGCTTGCGAATATGGGAGAAGGTGGAGATACCGAATTAGCACTTATTCCCAAAAATCTTGCTGAATTTTTAATTGATCTTAATGGAGGATATTCCATTAATGATAAAACTGGATTATTAGAATTTGGTTTTTTTAAAAATATAGTAAAAATAGTTAAAAGGGTTGTTAATAATCCTGTAAAAGCTGTAATTCACGGTGTAAAAAAAGCATTTGGCCCAGAAGGCGTAAGAATTGCTGGAACAATTGGAGGAGCAATAATTGGAGGTCCATTAGGTGCAGGACTAGGTGCTGGGTTAGGAAACATGGTAACAGGAGCGGATATAAATAAATCTTTATCTCGTGGACTTGGAGTAGGTGCTGCAGCTTATGGTATTCAGGGATTAGGACAAGCTATGGGCGTTAGTGCTTCTGCACCATACACAGGTGGATTTTTTGGTGGAGAAAATGCTTTAGGATCATTATTAGGTGGATCAGGTACTATTGGAGCTAATATGGCTCCGGTATACGGAACAAACGGACAATTGATTGCAGCTAAAGGCGCTGCTTTACCAGCAGTTAGTAATGCTACGGCAAGTGCTGGAACCGGTAGTGGAATTTTTGGATCATTAGGAAAAGCTGCATCTTCTTTGACATCTAATCCAGCTGCATTAATGCTTGGTATGACAGGTCTGAATATGTTGGCAGAAAAACAACGTATAAAAGAGCATAATAAGTTAGTACAAGCACAAAAAGAAGAAAATGAACGTGTGCGTCATGATCTTGGTTTTGATCTTCCCGATATTAAAATGGGAAAACGTAATCGTTTATTAAAAAATCCCGCTTATGATCTAGAAAACAATGAAAATTATTATTTAGATGAACCAGAATATTATAAAAAGGGTGGATTGGTTAAACACAAAGATTTAGGTTCATTTACTAAAAGTACAGGTATTTATGGTCCTGGTAATGGTCAAGATGACAAAATCAAAACCAAAATTCCGTCTGGTTCTTATATCATTGATGCTAGCACAACAGCAAATTTAGGAGATGGATCTTCTTCTTCTGGAATCAAAGTTTTAGAAGAAGTAGCAAAACATATTAAAAAATCTAAACCGATTCATGTAGTAAAGCATGTAGAAAAATTCATTAAAGGTGATTCAAAAAATACACCTGTATATTTAGCAAATGAAGAATTTAAGTTTGATCCAATAACTGTAGCTTTAGCGGGTGGTGGAAGCATCGATAAAGGTGCAAAAGTTTTTGAGAATATGGTCAAACAAGTGCGTTCTCATAAAAATAGTAATGGATTAGGTTTGCCTCCAAAAGCAAAACATCCTTTAGAATACATGAACATAGCATAAAAGGAATTAGGATATGCCAGGATCTTTACGGGCAACAATTGGTGATGTTGATGCAACTGTCCAAGGCAGACCTGGACATATAACAAGATATGAACATGCTATTTTACAGCAATTAGCAGATCTTGCAGCACGAGATTATGAAAGATTACCATCTAAGATTGCAGCACGTACGCCTATACAAAAATATGTATCTGATGAAGTTATGAAAATGTTGGGAACCCTCAGTCATAATGTTGAGGAAAAGGCACAAGACCAAAGACGTCAAGCTGCTGAACAAAGACAAAAGGCACAAGACCAAAGACGTCAAGCTGCTGAACAAAGACAAATTGATAAAATAATTAAGCAAAATGAAAGATTAGGTGCTCAACAAAGAAAAGCTCCAGCACCACAAGTAGCAGCAGATAGGAACGAAGAACAAGAACCAATAGTAAGACATCCAATAGCACCACACATAGAAGAATTTACATCTTTACCGGCAGCTAAAAAGATTTATAGAAAATTTCGGGAGGAATATCCTTATGCTCCTGATGTTGAATTTACATCTTTACCGCAAGCTAAAATGATATATAAAAAAGCCTATCAAGACGTGCTAAGTGGGGTTATAGAAGGACGACCAATTGTTGCAGAAGGAGCAGAACGACCATTTAGTAGTTTTGAAAGAAATCCTAGGCATGTGCTTTTAGAGGGTGTTAGTGATCCTGTTGCAAGAAAAAGACTACTCAGTGAACAATTGCATGAAAGAGATCGTCTTTTAGGGTTGCCGGAACAAAGGGGAGTGCATCCAGAAGCACAGGGTCTTAATCCTGTTAAAGAGAACAGAATAATTAACGCCGCCCTACATTATAATGACTATTTAAAAGCATTATCCCCAGAAGCTATGGGACGTCTACAACATCAAGAACAAGAGAAAATCAGAATCAAACAAGAACAAGAACAAGAACCAATAGTAAGACATCCAATGGATGTTGGCATAAATGAAGAAGAAAGATTTCCAGATATTGAGCCAGATTTTGAAACATTGAGACATGAATCTTTTGACCCAATGGTTGATGAAGCTTTACGAGATAATTTTAATATTGGGCAACAAGAAATTAAAGCAAGTTTTTCTTCAAGGAATAAACATTTACGCGATATGATTTTAGCAAAAACACTAGACGTAGGCAAATCTCCTTTAAGAGATGCTCATGAAATAGGAAGCTTTTTATCTGATAAATATCGTGGAATGAGCAGTTCTGTTCTTGATGAAATGACAGAAAATTATCTTAGTAATATTTTACCAAAAGCCAATTTAGGCTATATGGGCGGAGCTTGGAATAGTCCACAAAGACGTACTCATAATGAAAAAGTGCTTAGTAATCTTCATAAAGATGTTTCACGTAACCTTATTAATTTGGAAGCTAAAACAGCCGAAAAAGGATTAGAAGAAGCAGGACAGCAACGAACACGTCAATTGTATGCAGCTAAAGGTGCTGCTGAAATGTTAAATCAACAACAGCAAGAAGCATCTAGGGGCGCTGAAACATTAGCTAATTTAGAAAAAACAAAAATAGGATCTGATTTAGCTAAAATTGAAGCAGCAAGAACTTTAGGCGCAGAAGAACAAAATTTTGAAGGATCAAGATTAGAGGAAACGCAAAGAGAAGCATTAAGACAGCAAGAATATCCTTTAGAAATGATTGAAAGACAATTAGGAGCTTCTAGAGGTATTCCAACAGCATCTTATGCAACGCATCAACAAATATCTCAACAACCTAATTATGCTGCTATTGGTGCAGGTGGCATTGGAAATATGGCAACAGCTATGATGTATCCACAACAACAATTACAACAACGAAAAAGTGGGGGTTTAATTCAAAAATATGCTCCTGGTGGATTTGTTCTTCCTAAGGTTGAAAATGATCCACAAACACAATTAATAGAACAAGAAGCTCAATCATTAATGAATGAACCATATAATCCTCAACAAGCTCTTTTACATGGAATAGCTAAAGCTGGTGATAAAATAGCAGAACGTTATACTGGCATGCCAGGAATAGCTGGAGATATGGCTGATACACATTTAGCACATCAAGAAGCACATGCGGTAAAACGTGCGCGCGGCCTTAACTTAATCCAACAAGTACAAGCTAGTCGTGTAAAACAACAGAATTTTTTGGCTGAATTAGAATATAAAAATAAACATCATAGTGAAACACTTGGTGAAACATCACGTCATCATCAAGCTATAGAAAGATTTAAAGAACGTGAATTAACTCCTTCTGAGGGAGGTCGACACTTTGAACATCCTGAACAAGCAAAACAACATTACAAAACTGAGCAAGAGATAAAGGATAATTTATTAGAATCAAGAAAAACAGCTCAAGAATTTAATGATTCTCTCTCTTTAATAAAAAAATCCTATAAAGACATGGGTATAACTGGGCCCGGGGCTGAATATATACCAGACGTATTGGCTGTTGCGTTTTCAAAAGAAGGATCTTTAGCTAATAGACGTGCGGTTGGGATGGAAATAAAAAAATCTGTTCTTGCTCAATTAGCTAAACAAAAAGGCGTTCAATCTGATAAAGACATGGCTTACATGGCTAAGACTCTTCCTGATTTTAATGATCCAAAAAGTGTATGGAAGCAATGGATTGATAACGGTGAGATTTTCAAACAAAGAAACGCAGAGCATAACAAGTTTATCAAAGAAAAAACCTCTCAAGGAATTTTTTATCAAGATGCTCAAAATCAATGGCAAGATTACATTACAGAAAATCCATTGTTTGAGAAAAAAGGTGAAGCATCATCAGATGATGGAATGGTTAGTGTTATTTCTCCGGAAGGACTCCCTGGAAAATTACCAGCACATAATCTTGAAAAAGCATTAGCAAGAGGATACAAACGTGCCGCATGATGATTTAGGATTTGTTCCATATGCTACTCAAAATGATTTAGGATTTGTTCCTGAACAATCATTAGAAGACGAATCTTCTTTTGGTGAAGAAACTTTGCGTCAATTAGGACGTACAGGCAGAGGAGTTGCAACTGGAATAGCGGGTCTTGCTGATATTCCAAACTTAGCAGCTATGGGTTTACATGCAGCTGGTCTTAAAGAAGATCCTTTATTCTATGAACCAGTTGCTCAACGGGTTCAAGAAAAAATTGATGAAATAACAAGTGGTAAATTAAAACCTCGATCAGGATTTGAAAGAGCAGCGGATGCCGTAGTGGAAGGTATTGCTCCTCTTGCTTTAGCGCCTGTTACTGGTGGTGCTTCATTAACAAGTACATTGACTAGAAATTTGGCTAAAAATATTGCGGGAACGGGTGCAAAAAAAAGCATACAAAAGGGTGCTGAAAAACTTGCATCATTAGGTGCAAATACTTATGCACCGACCGCTGGAAATTTAGCAGGTAGTGCTGGATCTTCATTGGCTATGCAACAATATCTTGATGAAAATGAAGATCCATCAATTGTAGCAGCATTAGCGGCTGGTTTGGCAGGTGGTGTTGGTGCTCAGGTTGCACCTCAAGCCATTAAATCAATAGGTAAAGGTATGCGTCACCCTATTGAAAGTACTAAAAATGCTGCTGCTAGTTTATATGCTAAAAGATTAGGAATAGATCCTGAACAATATGCTAGAAATGAACAGTTAGGACTTCCTGTAACAGCAGGACAAGTTAGTAAAAAAGATAGCACAAAAGCACGAGAAGAAATTTTACGTCATCATCCTAGTTCTCGTGATGAATTTGCTAAATCATATAAATCAAGAGAAGAAGCAATTGCTAAAAATTTAGGTGTAAGCGAACCAGAAGATTTAAAAAGAACGGTGCGCAATATAGATAAATCAATTGCTAGAGAAGGCGCTGAAGGTTATAAAAAGCGTATTAGTGATATATTTGAACATTATCAAAATAAGTTTGAAGGTCGAGAACAACAAGCTATTGAAAACCGTGAATTAGTAAATGTTTCTGATATTCATGATAAATTATCAGCAGGAGCAAAAGGTCTTAAAAAAACCAAAGAATTGAAAGATTTTGAAAAAACTCCATTAGGACACTTTAGAAAACAAATTGAAGATTATGCAGAATCTTCTTTGACTGCAAAAGATATATCAAATCTTCGCAAACAAGGATTTTCTGATGAAATTATTGAAAAAATTGGAACACCTAATAAACTTGTTGGATATGCAGGTTTAGAATCATTACGTCGAGAAGCAAAATCTTTACGAGATAATGCTAAACGTGGAACCCCTGAATATCGTGATTCTTCTTATATTTATGATATGTTATCACGAAAACGCCATGATTTTATGGAAGAAGCAGGAACTACAACTGAAAAGCATGCCGCAAAAAAAGCACGTGAAGTTTATCGTCAATACGCTAGCAAAGATGAAAAAAACTTTAAGAAATATATTTATGATATTACGGAAAGTTCAAATGATGCAGCTGCATTTGAAAAGCTAATTTCAAAAGATCCCAAATATCTTCATGTAACACGTATGGGTTTACCTAAAGAAGAACAAAACAGACTTGCCGAATCTGTAATTGAACATTTAGGAAAGCAGCAGGGTAGATTTAACATAAATCATGCTTATACCAGATGGGAAAAACTTGAACCTGGGGTCCAGGCAGAATTTTTACAAAGTATGCATAAACCAGATCGTAAAAACTTTTTAGGTACCATGGATCTTATTGGTGAAAATAAAGATGTGATGGAAAAAATATCTAACGTATCTCGTTCTGCTCATACTTTAACAAGCACAAAAGCCAGAGAAGATATATTATCGTCAGCTTTAAAAGGTAATGTTAAAGGTGTTATGGAACAATTATTTAAAAACGGTTTATATCGTTTAGATGCCAAGGCTTATACTGATCCGATTTTCTTAAAACGCATGAATGAAATGGCTAAGGCTCAAAATGGTAAAACGCTTTATAATCGTACAAATTTACTTTTAAAAAGCCCTGTATTCCGCCATTTAAGTCGTGAAAATGAAAAAACTAAAGAATCTGAAAAAAAACAAAAAAAGTTACATATTATGATGACTCCAAACAGAGCGTATCAAATAAATTAATCAATTTATAAAACATTTCAAAATGGGAAAACACTTTATACGTTTTATTTAGAATCAATTATGATACGAACTTATTTTTTTAATTATGTTTTTTGATTCATCATCTAAATTATGTTTATATATTAATGACATTGACAATGCAAAAAAATGATTACAAAATTTATTTGTGAATATTTTTTATTCATAAAACTTTATAAAACTCCATAAAAAAAGATAACATCAACGTGTTATCTTTTTTTAATTTTATAAAAAGTAAGTTATAGCGATTGATAGTTATTTATAAATTTATATATAATGATATACATTAAATTAATTATTAATTATTATGACATCTCAAATTACTATTAGAAAAAAAAATTCAGAATACGTACTTAATAAAAAAGAATATAAATATTTATCTGTAAAACTTCCCATAGAAGTTCATATTCAAATTGAACAAATTAAATTAGATCTACGTAAAAATTTTATCAAAAATGTTATGCAAGATGCTTTAAATGATTATTTTAAAAAGTATGGTTATCCTCCTATTGCTTAAACAATAATAAAAAAAGCAGCTACATGCTGCTTTTTTTAAGAGATTAAATATATGAAATATTAAAACGTCAATGCTTTATGTGTTTTAATGGTAGCCTCATGTTATGTATAACTTTTGAGTGTGTCAAGTGTTTACTCATTGTTATTCCGTTTAATTATCCCCACAACAGTTCCAGGTGATATTTTAAGGTTTTTAGCAATTTTTCTGATGGTATCGCCATTTTCTCTAGCTTTTAATACAAGTTTTTTTACTTTATCAGAAGTAGGACGAAATCCTGTTTTTCTACCAAGGATCATCCCTTTAGATTTAGCTAATGCAATACCGGACATAATACGTTCTTGAATTAAATCACGTTCGAATTCTGCAATGGATGCAAAAACAGACGCAATCATTTTTCCATGAGCTGTACATAAATCATATTGCATTCCATTTAGAGCAAGTAGCGAGACATTATAAGATTGAAGAAGTTGTAAAGTTGTTACGAGATCAATAGTACTTCTTCCCCATCTACTAAGTTCGGTTACCAAAATGCTATCTATATATCTTTGTTTTGCTAACTCAATAACTTGTTTACGAATGGCTCGACCATTTTTGGCGCCAGAAGCATTCTCTTTATATATACCAATTATTTCGTAACCTAATCTTTCACTAAAAGCGATCAAGTCTTTTTCTTGACGCTCACATGATTGATCTTTGGTTGAAACACGACAGTAAATAGCGATCTTTTTTTGTGTCAATTAATCCTCCTGATTTTTATCCCTCAAAACCCCTTGTTTTGGTCACACAATACATGTTTTAATTAGACACTACATTATATGAAACAAAAAATAAAGAGATGCATGATCTTGCTTTTCATATTTGTAGTTAATTTTAAATAAATTTTAAATAGAAAGTATAAAAAATGGTTAAAATAAAATGTTTACTAATAAGTTTATGCTTATTAACAAATGTAGATGCAGTAGATTCAAGTGTATATATTCATGAAGCTTGTATAAATAATGCACCGGATAATATCCCTAAAGAACGTGCATTAGGATTAGCTCATTTGAATCAGATGAATGCATGGTTTGCCCATGAGAGGTTCTGGGCAGTTAGCGGTGTTATTGACCCTAACACTTATGACAAACAACAAGAACTATATGCTGCATTTGCAGGACCCCCAATAGCATTTCTTAATGATTTAAGCATAAAGCTAAGCACAGAAATGGGTGCTGTTGGGTCGGCTCCTACTCCTGAAAGTATTGAGGATTTAGTAAGAAGGTCTCAGCAGATTCTTTTAACGATTGCTGCAGGAACGCCTGGCGCAGAAGGATTGGTTCGTCTTAATCCTACTAATGCTGCTGATTGGCAAGTAATTCGCAAAGCTATGTTTCTGGCGTTAAGCATGACCACTGATCCTGAGAAAGGCGGCCGTTCTTTTTTAAGTACATTATATGATTGCGGAAAGTTTTATCCTGAAAAAACAACTGAAACTGCTACCAGAAGTTATTACTGGAAACTAGAAGGTTTGGCCAAGAGTTTTTCAAAATTATGGGATGGAATAAAAACTGGAAAAGCAGACGCTGTTATTAATGCAGGGTTACAAGAGGTTGTAAATAATTTTGATCCTATGTCTGCAATAGGTGGAGCAAATCCTAGATATTATCGTGGTTCAAACTACCCAATGATAAAGGAAGCTTATGAACAAGCAAAAGCAATGATTTCTGTTGGAAGTGCTAGAGCAGAACTAACAGCAGCACAAGCATTGCATCCGAGGTTGAATTTTCAACAAGCATTTGTAACTCTTTATCCAGGTTTAACTGCATATACAGAATACCACGTGCCAAATGAACGAGCAGAAATGCTTATGGGCGCTGTAAGACCAGTTATTGCTCCTATAGCATTTACACCTGTGCGTGTGTGTTTAAATTACACAGCAGGAAAATGGTCGCTTAAAGGCAAAAATGAAACCTCAGAGCACATCATTTGGTCACAAGGTGCAAGTGCGAGTGAAGAATTCATAGGTTCATTAGAAGATGATCGTGGAACGCATTTGTTTAACTTTAGGGTAGATGGAGCCGTTGCTACAATTAAAGCAATTAGCACCGGATATGTAATAAATTCTGTGGGTGCTGGTGCAACGGTGGTCGTTGCCAATGGTGAAGGGCTTGGATTTGTTGAAACGTCCGCTTATCCTACAACTACAGATAACGATACGGATAAATCGAATCCAGCTTTATACATTGATACTGATTATTACCGAGGCATGAAGGGTGTATTAGTATCGCGCAGAGCCAGTACATGGGTAAGCTCTAAGCAGGTTAATCTATGGGACTACCAAGGATATGAAACAAAAAAGAATGTTAACGGAAACTCTTATAAGTTCTTTTCACAAAGAGGTCATGGAATTTTTGCCTATAAAGATGTAGTGCTTGAGTCTAATGATACACATTTATCATTTAGTGAAGTCATAGCTGGACAATGGGTAGCATTAATGTGTTCTTCTTCGAGTGACTCCTCTTTGTTAGCTACACACGGAGCTGTCGTCAGTGCTGGAGACACGTTGTATATAAATATGGAACGTTGGCATACAGATACACAAACAGCTTATGCCGGCGTATCAGATGCAAAAGATAATTTGGAAGGCATACTTTCAACGTCATCATTCCATGCACACGCACATAACCAAGTATTTAACAGCAATCAAGCGCTTATTCAGCATAATAGAATGCTTGCTTGTTTTACCAATCATCTTCATGCCCATGATACGGTAGAGCGAGATAAGTTTACGACCGGTGCTGATGTTTATGGATATTTTGGTGACTACAATGAGCGTAAGCCAAAGTTCATTCTTTATGTGTTATATCCAGATCTAACACCTGAATATTCTAGTTGTGACAGATACAGTAATTATGTTTCCAGCGGAATAGGTAATTTTCTAGGCGTTAAAGGTAGCGGAGGTGGAAGTAGATACTCAAAAGGTGGAAATTCATCTTCATCCGTAGGCTTTGCTCCATCATCTATGGGAAAAATTAACGCACCTTCTTCTTTTGGTGGCTTTTTCCAACCAGGAGGTAATCTTCCGGGTATGGGAGGCCACAGTTCTACAGCAGGCATGGCAGCTAGTATGATTCCAGCAGGGATAACTGAACAAAGCATTGATATTGGAATGGGCAGTCGAGGTGGAAACGTAACTTCGTTTGCATCACTATCTTTAGCATCAAGAACAGACAGCTTATCAATAGGTACAAGCTATACCGCTGGTATAAGTGGACGAAGCGTTGAGTTATCATCGGCTTATTCTGGGTCTAGTGATCATGCAAGCATATTACGTGATATTCATGTGCTAACCAGTGCAGGCATTATGCAGCTGACTGATCGTCGTACCGATAGATTGTCTATGTTTGGAACAATTGCTGAAGGAGGAATAGCTATTGTTTCTAAAATCCCTGCGGTAGTTAAATGGTCAAGGAATCTTGCAAGCGCTATTCTTTTAGCTGAAGATGCTAAAGAAAAAGCAGAAGCTAACGCAAAAGTATCTGGTGAAAGTGAAGGAAAATCTGTTGCTGGAACTGGTGGACCTGATGAAGATCCTGAGGAGAAAAAGACAAGTAACCCTCAAGATAATTGGGATTCCTGGGAAAATCTTCCAAAAGAAACACATGAAGGCAAAGAGTACGCTAGAATAGGTGATAAGCTTTACACTTCGCATGCAGTAGCTCGTATGCAACCTTCTGGTTTGGGGACACCTGCAAGTCATGTGGGAGCTGGACGAAGTGTTGCGCCAAGATTTGTTGAAGATGCAATTGAGACAGGTGCAAGGAGAATAGAGGTTAGCAAAACAGGGGTTGAGCAATCGGTTATACGATCAGGTAATTTAGAGATAGTTACTGAACAAGCTGATAGAATTATTGTAACTGTGAAACATATAGGAAAAATATGATAAATACGATATATCCTCAAGTTATTGAGAAAGTTCTAAATATGTGTGATCAATACACAGAAGGAAAGTGTGACGTTAAAAAGCTTCAAGAAATAACCTATTGGGCTGAACAATCTATTGTAAATTTTGAGGAAAAAGATTTAAGAAATTTCTTTATGAATATAGAAGGTGATATTGATTCCGTTAGAGCTATGGCAAATGGAATAGATCTTGGTCGTGAAGAAATACCAGAAATTGAAAATAGAGAAGAAATGTTAAAAATAGTTCATAAGATCAAAACTGAATTGATTAATCTTCAATAAGATTACATGCTAACTTTCTAACATTACTTGGGTGGCTTTTAAGTCACCCATTTTGTATTAACAATTGGTGAAAGTGAAGGAAAGTCTGTTGCTGGAACTGGTGGACCTGGTGAAGATCCTGAGGAGAAAAAGACTGAGGAAGAAGAAAATCATACGCAGGTAAAAGATGGTCATTTTCTTAATGAACACGATGCATTAGAGGAAGCTGAAAAATTCCTAGGAGAAGGCTATACAAATCCTAGTAAAGATCGATATGTTTCAGCAGATGGAACCAGACAGGTTCGTATGAAAGATAGAGATGTTCTGGGAAAACATGCAGGTGGACCTCATATACATTTAGAGTATATTGGCGGAACAAATGCACATGTGTATTTAAAATAGGAGGATAAAATGTTACAGGTATTTAGTGGATTTCAATATTATTGGGAAGATGGATTTTCTATCAAGGCTGAAATTGATATAAATTCTGATGATGGTAATGCAATTGTAATTAAAGCAAATAAAGCTGGTTTAATATCTCTTGCTAATCATTTAATTGAATTATCAGATGATAGGTTTGTTACTAATCATCATATTCATTTGGATGAGAGTGTTGGTTTAGAAAAAGGATCGGTAGAATTGACTCTCATGAAAGAATAAAGAACCATCAGGAAGCAACGTAATTGTTTTTACAAATTATAACTTATAATGTGCACCTTATAAATTACAACATCTATTGACTATGCCACGCGCTATTTTATAATGAACCAGTTATAAATTATAAGTTATAAATTATCATGAGCGCAAAAGTTATCACACTTGCCACAAGTAAAGGTGGAGCAGGAAAATCTACATTAAGCAGAAATTTAGCGGCACATTGGACTAATATTGGCATGCGTGTAGCCATTATTGATGCAGATCCTCAAGGTAGCATCATAAACAGACATGACCCTGAGGGACCACTTAAGAATTTAACCGTGCTAGCAGAGCCAGAAGAAAGTGTGGCAGCCCTCATTGAGGATATTAAGAAGGATTTTGACTTTGTAATCGTTGATACTGGTGGGTTTAGAAACAGAACTACGGTTAGAGCATTAATCAGCACTGACCTCGCCTTAATTCCCCTTAAACCTTCTGCTGATGATGTAGCGGGCGCCCTAGAAACTCATAATTTAATAAATGAGCTCAACAAAACTCCTGAGCGTAGCTCTAGGCCTATAAAATACAGAATGATTCTAACCATGAGCATACAGGGAACGGTCATTTCAAGGCATGTAAGGTCAGAATTAGAACAACCGGGCTACTTAATCTTAAAATCAGAAATGCACCAAAGGATTGCATATCCCGAATCCGCCATTAATGGGTTATCTCCTTGTATTACAGACCCAGACGGCCCAGCAGCGAGAGACATTACAGCAATTATAAAAGAGTTAAGTGAGATAGAAATTGGTGATAAATTATAAGTTGTAAGTTATAACTTACACTGAATTCAATAATGAAAATTACGTAAAATTCAAATTGCAACATGAGAGATAAAGATGAGCAGCAAACAACTTGATTCAATATTAAGCAAGGTACCATCAGCAACTGTGCGAAGAGAAACGCAATCTGTTGAAATGCTACCTAGCATAGAGATTGAAGAACGAGTGCAAAAAATAACAGAATATGAAAGAATTGTTGCTGTTATCCCCAAAGAACTTAAAGAAGAAATACGAGCTCATTTAAAGTTAGACAAGTCAGCAACAGAAAAAACAGTTATTTTAAAAGGGTTAAAATTATTAGGGTTTAACGTTAAAAATGAATGGCTAGTAGACAAACGGACACTTAGGTAGAACAGATTTATTGAAAATGCTTATGTTTTATTACGACACTTTTGTTTTATTACGACACCTTTATGTCGTAATGTTTTTTTTAAATATCTGTAGAACGTGCTAACGATGATACGGTTATACCGTTTGACTGATAAGGCGCTTTACTTCAGATTGCACAAAATCTTTTGAAATATTTGTTACTCCAAATTTTTCATAAAGTGATGATACCAACGAATAGAGATATTCTGCTAGATGAAGTGATATATTATAAGCTGGGATACTTATTTCTAATACAGCCTCATCACGACAAGCAGCACGCCCTTCCCCCAAAATTTTACTAAAAGGATTTGCCCAAGCGTGCAAAACCCGACCGTTCAGTCCTGAATACGTGCCCCGAAAATGAACCGTGATTGGTTTATTGGTATCCTTTTGTAAAAGTGCTGCTAAACGTTCGCTGTGAAGCAAAACTTTACCCATATACAAGATGGGCAGGATCGTATCGAATATAGAGCCAGCTGGAAATGTTTCCACACAATCTTCTTTATAGCCACGCCTTAAAAACATCCGGCCACTTGGCGCAGCACGCCAAAAATCACAACAAGAAGCATCACGATCAGTCTCGTTTGTTTTTTTTGGTTTTAACCAGCATTCGAAAATTCCATCAACTTCATAAGGTACATTTTCTTGCTGCTGTAAAAATAGAAATGGCACCCATCTTGACTGGTGCGTATTAGCTTTTTTCAAGATTTTCTCAAAGTTTTCCAAATCAATAGATTTCAAATCACCATCAAGGCAATAGTCAAATTGAAAACATCCATGAGGGAAACGACCAGGTAAACCTTGTGGTAGTGCATCGCTGAGTAATCGCCAACGTTCAAACGCATCACATACAAAAGTATTTTGGATACTGCTCTCGGCTGGCTCTTCAATTAGTCCTACTACTCGTAAAATATCAAAAGCTTTAGCGAGGGAAAGAGTTATTTCGCCAGATTCAAAGGCAGCCATGGTTGGGATACTGACGTTAGCTAATGCAGCGTGTTTACGCTGTGTCATCTTTTCATCCTTACGTCGTCGCAATGCCTCACCAACAATAGATTTCCAATTCAAAGCAATTAACCGCCTAGGATTTTGAAACATGTATTCCTCACAATCTTTTCAAAACAAGTGACAAAATTATCTGGTGCATCGACATCTAAAAACTTAATAATAATTGTGTTACACCATGTGCCAAGGATTTAAAGTTTATCTTTCTTACAATTTTAGAAGTATTGTCAGAAAAATAACCTCAAATCCTTATCTGCGCTAGAACTTCTTTATTTAATGAGGGGTAGTGTAGAAAACAACATAAAATATATTTTAATGGGTGTCTAATTTAATTAAAAATCATTAGAATTTGCTAAAGAATTTATCCATTTTTCGTCTTCATCTGGATATGTAAATTCATTAATTACATGAGAATTAAATTTGTTAATAATTGGATCTTTCATAAAATCATTAGTTAACTCTTTGGAATCTACATAAAATGAATTATCTTTCCCAAAATTTGATTTATTATCTAAATACCTTGCGTAAGATTTTCCTTTTAAACCTATACTTTTTTTATTTTTAATCATTATTTAATTTGTACTTAAGAAATTTATCTTTATTTAAATACAAAAGTGTAGTTAAGTAAACTTACAAAATTTATACTTAATTGAAAAAATATGCGGATATCAAAGAAATTTGTTAATTATCTAAAAAATTTATTTTTAAAACCAAAAATTAAAACCAATAAACGTTTCATAACAAATACAAATTTAGATGAACTTTACGAAACAATTGATAATAGAAATTCTGAGTCAAAATTAGAATTACTTTTAGTAGAAATAGATAATCAAGTTTATGATGAAACGAAAAGATTAGTGGATCTAATAAATAATCCTCAGATTTTAACATTAGAGGATAATTTAATAGATACATCACGTCTAGAAGATTTTATAAAAAAACGAAAAGAGACGATTTTTTAAAAGATGACTTTTTCTGTGTAGTTTAGATTTCAAGAAAGCGTCAATGTTTTTATAAAATGTTGTCTTTTTTCCAAAAAGACTTGTCAATAATAATTTTTTATGAACATATTTAGTGTGGGGAAATTTTTTGCTATTTATAATATATATATGTAAAAAATTTAATAAATAATTATAAAGTTGTTATATGAAATAAATAATAAATATAGAATAAAAAAAGGGAGTTTTTTGAAGAAACTCCCTTTCAAACCGTATAGGTTAGATGCTGTCTCAAGGCATCTTTCTTATACAAAAAATTTGATGATAAATCAATAATTTTTTTATAAAGAAAAAATAAAATGGAAAAAAATAAAAATCCAGAAACACACAATGAAAATTTCAGGACATTAAAAAAGGGGTATTCCGAAAAATACCCCTCATTAAGTTGTATAAAAACAACCGACTACAATCAGTTTTTTTATACAAAATTTAAAACATTTTGTAA
>Ga0209085_1000169_pt1 | contig 51383 bp, 67 predicted proteins | sample C_131016_EF_Meta_FD_187310 | JGI IMG/M metagenome (GOLD analysis project Ga0209085, IMG submission 187310) | Freshwater microbial communities from Lake Croche, Canada to study carbon cycling - C_131016_EF_MetaG (SPAdes) (version 2) | ecosystem: Environmental > Aquatic > Freshwater > Lake... | reverse complement strand
TCAACCTCATGAATGAGGATGATAAAGGAATGCATATCTTCTACACGTTAGAGGATATTGAGAACGTAGTAAAATCACTTCATAAAATCCTTCGAACTGATGACCCTATGCTCGGTCAACGTATTGTGCAGCTTGAACAAGTGATTGATACGTTAAATCATGTCCATTCCCGGGCTGATCAATTCAATAAGATCAAACAAGAGCCTGTTCTTCCTGGAGTTCCTGCTTGAAGTTCCAATCAAATTCCCGTATACTAATAGTATGAAAAATAAAGAACAGCAAGAACACTACCTCCAACACGGTCATCTTATCAATAAGAAGATCCAATGTAATAAATGCGAGACTGAGATTACGATGTTTGGGTCTAACCTGGATAATCGTATCAATAAGTTCGGTACCCTTTGGAGCCTTCTTGATGAGTTTAAGTGCCGGAAGTGTGTGTCAGCAGCTAAGCCTAAGAAGGAGAAGAAGATCTCCGTTCGCTTCATTAAGCGTAAGCAGAAGGAAGAGAAGAAGAATCTCCCAATCCCTCAGGTTAAGCAGTTTGTTCCTCGGAATGTCTTCCTAAAGGACGCACCTGATATTATTGAATCCTATACAGCTTTCAGTTGCGCAGCCCCTCAACTCTACCTAGATAATGGTAAGGCCTGTCATGGTTGTGCTTTCTATACTAGCTGTAAGTGTGCTCTTAAGGGTAAGAACGATTTTGCAATTACAGCTTGAGGTTCCAATCAAAAGACAATATACTAATAGTATGGAAAATAAGAACGAAGACGAAGTCACCGCTAATGATATTGTCGAAACGCTGATGGATGCCTACGAAGGATACGCAGACATTAATGAAATGGATGCTAAGATCCTCGGTACCTTTGATGGTCTAGGCTATCTTACTAGGAACAAAGGATTCACCATCCGAGTTGGAGATCAGGAATTTCAAATCACAGTAGTCGAGCGATGAACCCTTTGAACCCTACATACGTATCACGATCGGAATTCCGAAAGTCTCTCAACCTCCGCTGTCATCAGGAGTTTGGAATGGGACTAATGGACTTACCAGATATCATTTGTATTGATGATGTCTGGTGGGAAAAAATGTCGGAGAAAGAAGCCGTACAGATGATTGATGGCTGTATCCAGGACTTCAAAGACGATTTCGGTCTATCAGAGCTTGTCTTTAAGACGGGTGATCAAACTCCCAATGACAATTAGGACAAAGAAACATAATATTGTCTCGTTGATTGACTTCAGCAACAAGCGCCTCCTTCGCAAATGTAGCTATAGCTTTAATATGACAGAGCTCTACATGCTTATCGTACCCGCACTTCTCACAGCTACCTTTTAACTCTTCTTGATATATTCTTCTAGCATGACTCCTAATCAGATCGTATCTATTAGCACCACCTCTTCTACTAGCGAATTCAATAGTTTGGAGCTCCAAGGGACCTGCGCCGTGATAATGTTTTCGATTACTAATGCATTCTCTACAGTACTTAACACCGTGATGGTCAACACGATTATCGCATTCTCTACATTTCGGTCTTTCCTTCTTGACTCTTTTTGGCTTCGCTCTATTATTAACAGTAGCAGCACAACGTCTACTACAATACTTCTTAGTAAATTTACCTACCAGAGCTTTATTACAATGCAAACAATTCATACAATTATTTAATAGTAATCGAACTTTAAATCAAATATGCCCTTATAGCTTAATGGTAAAGCGTGCGGCTCATAACCGCTTGTCGAAGGTTCGATCCCTTCTTGGGGCACCACTTAAAAAACAAACAAACAACAATGAACGATACAGCACTCTATATTAAATTCAAAGGACGAGGGTGGGCTGTCTGGCATAATAACCAGAACGAGCTCATAGCCATCCCTGAAGATGAAGAGCTTTTTGATATGGATGATCTCCTATCCCTTGAAGCCTATCTCTATGAAGAGGGTTTCTTCCAGGAGTATTATGCCAGAAAGCTCAAGGAAGCAGAAGATACTAACTAACATTTTATAATGATCGAGGGCATAGTGCGTAGAGTAATGAACTACGACGGGCGCTTATTGCCACATTAAACACCTCGGTCATTTTCTTCTTGAGTGTTCCTATCCTAGCAGCCATAATGAACGTATGAACAATAAGAAATGGACAATCGAACTCAAGGACATCAAAGGCCGTCAGGCATATGCCCCGAAACAGCGGGTATTCAAAAATAAGAAAACCTACTCCCGGAAGAGCTTTAAGCTTGTTACCGCCTAGAAAACCCTCTACAATCCTATCTATGACCTACAAAGTAATCGGAACATCAGCCTTTTGTAAGCCCCTTATCTATACAAATCTGTCAAAGGAAGAGGCTCAAGACATTTATAGAGAATTGAAGTTCGACCAGTATCTGGTTACCATGGAAGAAGAGGATGACGAGATTCTTGGTCTGACACCCAACTACGACTATTAGACTTGACTGTTCCTTATAACCGCTCTACAATACAATAACAATGAAGGATAATTACTACGACACGTTTATTGACTCCATTCTATCTCTTCCTCCTATTATTCGAACAAATCTTCTGAATCAAGGATCCAAATTCCATGAGAATAATAATCCCTATCTCTTTCTCTGGGAGATGTATTGGTCGGAGTCTGTAGAGGGTCAGACCCTTCGGAATGTTCTCGATGAATTCAACCTCGCCATTGACTAAAATGATGAACTCTATTCTTAATCTTCTCTACGATCTTCTGAGACGTAAGCACAAGCCCTCACCTGTCCTGGAGGCCATGTATCGGTGCACTCATTGCAGCTGGGTACAGAGCCTCCAGGATTCGAACAGAATCAAAGACTACGAGTATAATCTCTGGTCATAACCCCAAAACCCAAACAACAACCTAATATCTATGTCTAAACTTACTGTAACAGCAATCATTGCCAACCTAATTAACATCATGATTTGTGGTCATGTAGCACTAACTTCCCTGGATCATAACCCGGTGCCTTTCTATTACTTCTACATTGTTTGTGTAGGATTGATTGCTAACGCACTCTGGGTCTTTGCTTCGACTTTCCAGAAGACAAAATAAGAAGCTTGAGGTTCCTACAACATTCCTTCAGAATATAAAAACAATCAAGAGATTGTAACAACAAAAACAAAAACAACAACAATGAAAAACAACAACACCAAGTCCATTCTCCCGGTTGACGTCATCGACTACCTGGAGTCCTATTACGAAACCTACTCCTCCTTGCCTACCCCGGTACTGGAGTGTAACGCCGGATCCGGATCCTATACCGCATTTGGTTCAAACCTCGCTTCCAAGGTTGAGAAGACCGGTGGTATCCGCAATCTCCTTACGACCTTCGTCGGTCGTGGAGCTAAGAAGTCTCAGAAGATTGAGGCTAAGATGGAAGCCCGTCCGAAGAAGACCCATAAGGTCAAGGTTGTCGATACTGTCGCCAACGTTACCACCGAGGTTGAGACCGTAGCCTAATACATAATCATGAATAATTCCTACACCCGCATCGGTCGTCTGGCTCGTCGTGCCATTGGTCGTCCCTCGAACGTTGAACGTCTGACGGACATTCTCCACAATCTGAATATTGGGGAGGCCGTCCTGACTGCTAATCCCGATGCCTATCGTCTGGGTCTGTCGATCTCTCGTACGACCAAGAAGTCTGGTATTCGACTTGCAGTGACGTCGGCGCCGTTTGGTAAGACGATCATTGAGGCTGTAGAAGCCTAACCAATCACTCCGAAGAGCTCTCGTTTCACAAGCTCCTAGGAGCCTTAATGCCGACGAAATAAACAATAAACCGAAAGAGTCTATCAGGTGGAAAGTCGGCACCTGATAGACTCTTTCTTATTAATGGGTCCGTAGCTCAATTGGTAGAGCAGTATCCTTTTAAGATATTGGTTATCGGATCGTGCCCGATCGGACCCACCATTTCCTGCTTGAAGTTCCTTTTGAATTCCCTTATACTGATCGTATGAAAAATAAGAACACCCGACAGTTCGAATCCACCCAAGAAATCGAAACCTTTCTCGCAGAGAAAGATAACGGAACGCTCGATAACATCTATGAGAATATCTGTGATGAATGGGATGAAGAGCCGTACATTGTTGAGCAATTTAACATCGCATTAGAAAACCTAGCTGAGTTGATTTCCTGATTGCAGTTCCAACCAAAACCAACTATACTGAACGTATGAAAAATAAAGACACCACCAAAGTAGAAGAAGTCATCAAATCCATCGAAGATTGTGTCAGTATGTATGATGAGATGGATGAAAGTGTTTGGCAAGAACTCGAGTTTTACGGTAAAGATTACAAGACACTCACTGATGAAGAGAAGGAAGAAGTACTTGAATACTTTAGGACGAATTATGAAGATGAGTGGGTTATCGAATCTATCGAAGATCTAGCTTGAAGTTCCTTCTGAATTCCAATATACTGATTGTATGGAAAATAAGAACGAAGAGATCGAACAATTCTTGGAAGAGTTCGGAGAGAAGCTCCGTTGGAAGAAGCTCAATGAGTTCAACGTCGTCCAGGTTGTGACTGAGATGCTTAAGCATAAGATGGTCAAGGAGGATTGGATTAAAGACGGAACTCAAAAGCTCGAAAGAGAATACTCTCAAGGCCTTAAGGACAACGAATACGCAGCAGAATTCTAAGCTTGATTGTTCCTTCCTAAGCCCTTATACTGATCGTATGAAAAATAAGAACACCATTAAGTCGGACTTTGAACTGCTCGGAGTTACTCTTGTTTCTATCCCTAAAGGAGTAGATATCGATGTAGTAGCTGAGATTATTGCTGACGATCAATACGATCTCATCTTCCTGAAGGATGGTATATTGTGTAAGAATGATAGGGTTAAGGATGTTAAGGGAGCTATTAAAGAGGCTCAAGAAGACTCTGACGAAGAATAAGCTTGAAGTTCCTTTCAAAGTACCTTATACTGATCGTATGAAAAATAAGAACAACAAAACCGCCAACGACCTTTTGAACCTGATCCTGGATGTAGAGAAGAAGAAGGGTAATGACTTTGGATATGCTTTGGCTACCGGGGTATTGATCGGTATTATGGATTGGGCTCGGGAATCTTCTGATAATACTACCCTTCAGAATGAGATCAATTATCAGTACAATCGGGTTAAGAAGGAGCTAGATACCTTTGAACCTCTTACCTCTGTCACTGACTACCCAACAGTCTAATACATACCAATATATTAATATGAAGACAAAGAAGACACCAGTAGTTCGATTTGATGAATCAATGAAGCCCATGATCAAAGAGCTTCTTAAGACAATCGGTCATGATGGACATACAATTTGGGAATCATCAATCCTAAAGAACTTCCCTGAAGACCTTCAAAACCGATTCATTCGTAAGCATAAGTCCGATGGTAGCTATAAGGGATCAATCTGGAATGAGGGTACGATGGTAAAAGAGCTTCAGGGCATCTACGGTCTACAACTCCTTCAGACTATTTGTAATGACCTCAATCTTGAGTACGAGGGTAAGATCGGCCGTGGATTCCAGGCCCAGGTCTGTACTGAGGTAATCAACAATTGGCTTAAGGCTTAAGAGTATAGAGTATATGAAGCTTTTATTTACCTTTATCCTAGCCTTACTCATTGTCCTTTACCTGCCTTTGTCCTGGCTACTCTTTGCCCTCCTCATAGTACTCCTCATTAAGGTCTTAGATTGAGAATACAATAAGGTATTCTAGAACGGGTAGGGGTTTAAGAAACCGTATATGGGGTTCTAAAACCCCCCCGGGGATATAGACCCCAGTACGGGAATTTATAGATATAGAAAAGGGGGTTGGGATTTCTAGGAGCCCCATGGCAAAATTTTATAAAAATTTTTTTGCAAAATTTTCTAGAGGTTTTCCATATAGGTTTTTAGTCTCAGGGGAATCTATTTTGTCCTACCAGCGTTCCAATCCAGCACAAGAAGGCGTAGATTTTCTTTATTATCCTATCATTTGTCCATTTGAAGTTAATCCCCGGCCGTGGTCTACGACTGAAGGGTAGCCTTTTTTAATAATCTATCATATACTCTTCTATTATGCCTTCTATTCTCATTCCTGTTCCTCTTAGAAAATTAACCAATAATGTAGATAGTGTTATTGTTTCAGCTACTACAATTCTAGAGCTCATTAGCAATCTTGAGTTAAATTACCCTGGAATAAAAGAGCGTCTGTGTTTTGATGATGGTTCTATTAGAAACTTTATTAATATCTTTGTTAACGGGGAAGATATTCGTTTTCTTCAAGGTATTCACACTACTATCAAAGAATCTGATGAGATCTCAATCATGCCAGCCATTGCCGGTGGTTAAAAAATTTAGCTTAATTAGTATTAGTTTTATCTATAATTTATTGTATATGATTTCACGGGTCATTATACTATTAAAGACATAGCTCGGACTGTAAATCCGATGTTCAATGAACTGGCTAGGAGCGTTACCTAGATGGCCCACCACAATTTATTATAACTTATTGTCCGGTAGCACAATGGTAGTGCATTCGACTGTTAATCGAAATGTTGCTGGTTCGAGCCCAGCCCGGACAGCTTAAGCCCAAGGCTTGAGACCTAAAGATCGTCTACCCTTACCGCAATTTTTGTTACCAAACGTATCACCTAGTGCATCACAATTTAGACATATTAATCGTAAATTCGAGTCCTAAATATCAGATCTAACGTAGCGTCGCCTAGTGGCTATGGCACCTGTTTTGGGTACAGGGTATCGAGAGTTCGAGTCTCTCCGCTACGATTTTTTTTCCTTTGCTATAATATAGAATAAGATATATAATACTAATCTATCTTATCCAATCATAGCTCAATACCCTGTAGTGTAATGGTAACACCACAGTTTTTGGCACTGTTATTCATGGTTCGAGTCCATGCGGGGTAGCTTGTGGAGGAAACCTTCCGGGCCGGGAAATGGATGAAGGGTGTTGTAGGAAAGTATATTAGAAAGTATAAATAATCTATACATGAATAACGACTCCCACCTTCTCTTCGAAGCCTATCTCCGCTCCCGCGATCTTGGCATTACAGAGGCCGATCATATCCAATCCACATCTACCGAAGAGGCATCTCAAGAAGAATATCATGGTGTTGCTAAGTCTCATAAACATAGCAATCCTGAATCCACCCACAGTGCTATCATCGATCATATGAAGAAGATCTATGGTGATAAATTTGATGAGACCAAAGCCCACAAGGCTGCATCTAAGGCTACAGGTAAGGTAGATGAACAGGATGAGCAATCCTGCGCAGCAGCCAACGATGGGTGTGATTGTGATGGGTGCCCAGATTGTAAGGCAAATCAAGATGATCATGAACCAGTAACCGAGGCTTCCAAGCACACAAAGAAGCACGTTTTTAAGAAAGTAGAGAAAGCTGCCGAGAAGGCCGGTTACTCTAAGAAGGCGGCCGAGAGAATTGCCGGTGCTGCTAAGGCTAAGGCTCTTAAGAAAGAAAAGTAATAGGTATGAATGTTGACTCCCATCTTATCTTTGAAGCTTATAGGAGAGAGTTAGCAGAGAGAGGTGTAGGCGTGCATATACCTTCAGATCAGGAAATACAATCTGCTCTCGAGAGAATCAATAGCACGTGTTCGGTTCAAGATGTTAAGGATACCATCACCGAAGTAATTCAACGATATAAGCCTACATCAGATGACGATCTTAAGAATGGACTCTACGAAGACCATCAAGATATAAGCAATCATGGAATCGGTATAGGAAAGCAGAGGTTTCCATATAAAGAACATACTGTTGCTGAGGTTGCCGTGTATCTTGCTAACACAAAGAGAATGTATGAAAAGATGAAAGAACGTAATGCAAGAGGGGAGAACGAAGAAGAGTATGATAAACAACACGAGAGTGAACTTCAGGGGTATGAAGATGCTAAGAAAGATATCTCCTTTAACAACTACTCTTTCTGGGATGCCTATCATGCAGTGAAGCAAGGAGCTTGGTCAGAAGACGACTTCCATCAATGGTGTCAGACGGTCTGGAATAACGGAGCTGAGGAAGGTAATAGACCTCCTAGTCTTTAATAATTTTTTTACCCTGTGTCCTTAAGTGATTATGGATATAAAGACGTATTATACGTCTACTCTTTAAGACATATAGCGAGAACGTGTTTAAAATGGGTTCTCTTACGGTTTCTAGCGTCTAGGACGGTATATTAGAAAAAAATGCTTTATTAATTCTCCAAGGGTCTTATAAGGATAATAAGGTAATAGGAACGTTCCTTTGGAACGGTATTAATTTAAGGAACGTTTTATCGATAGGAATACCGTTCCTTTGGAACGGTTCCTTTGGAACCTGACCGGAACTACGTATAAAGGGTTCCTTTGGAACCATAAATATCACTATGCATAAGGATAGTCATAAAATGTTCGATCTCTACGTAGAGAGTCTTCTTAAGAAAAACAAGAAGAAGTATAATAAGGAAGAGGATGACGAAGAGGGTTCAGTAGAAGATGAAACCGGTGAGGATGAACTAGATGATAATGGTGATGAAGATGATGATATGGGAATTGTTTAATATAACCCTCTTTTAATAAATATTATTATGATCAGGGATTCTCGCTATATTGCCGAAGCGTATACATCTATTCCACAAAAACCTACAACACCAGTACCTGGAGCTGTCGCTGTTTCCCTTAATCAGGCCGAACAAGAGACAGCTAAACCACAAATTAAAGACTGGTTGAGACTTGAATCAGGTTTATGTCCTATTGATACGGTAAGAAAAGCCGATCACGTGGCTCATGTTGTCTTGCAATTCATCTATTCAATATGCTCAGGTCCTGATGCCGTTCATCGAGTAATTAAAACTCTCAATAAGGCTTATAAGCAAGACAAAAAATAAAAGCTAGTAATTATATAAATTACGCTTAAAATAACCATCCGACAAAAAAGGAATACCTTATTGCTATGGCTGCATCAAAGATAAACACAAAGGGTTCAGATAAAAACGAACGCAAAGAAACTGTATTAATTACATCAGATATGGTTTTAGACCTCTACACAAAAGCTAAACAAGCCAAAGGAATGGAGAAAAAACTCTTAATGGATCGAGTTATTTTTCTCAGTCAGCATCTAAATCGCTATACCCAAATTGTAGTGAGTCATTATCTTTAAGATAATTAACAAATCTTTCATATACTTTCTTTGAAGCTTCAATAACTAATTCTCTATCAGTTATAAATCGATAACCTTTACAATTTAAACACACCCAGGTATCATATTCTATAAGGCTGTTACAAAGATCACAAATTTTAAAGTATCGCCAGCTTTCTTCCAAGCGCCTATTTAAAGCCTTTTCATCATTAATATAATCTTCTATGCCCATTTACACTAAATAGTATATATGAATAAGGATATTTATTCAATCTATGAATCCTATCTTATGCGTGAAGATGTTGGTGCAGCTAGTGTTACTAACAGTGAAGGGGGGTTTCGTACACCAAATCAATCCTTCCGTCCCCAATCCCAGGGTATAGTACGTGGGGATATGCCTGAACAATCAGAGGAAAATTCTATCATCTTAAAGCACGTACATAATATGGTGAAGTGTGCAGAGGCTAGGAACATCGATAGTATGGTGTTTGAGTTTAAAAAGCTCGGTAAACTTCTTCGTCAAAAAGGATATAAGCTTGATATCTAAAGGCATAAGCTATAATATAGCGATATGCCCAAACACGCTATTCACTGGCATGATATCTATTTTGCTATAAGATCGATTACCGACCAGTTACAAAAGACTAATTTTATACCTGATGTTATTGTCGGTGTCGGGCGAGGTGGGTTAATTCCAGCTACCCTGCTTGCTTATAAGCTAGACGTCAAGAAGATCTATAATTTTGCCGTACAGAGCTATAGTGATGAGATGAGGCAGACGATTAGAGTCATACAGACAACTGGCTATGATATTTTTGATGCTAAGGGTAAGAAAGTTCTTATTGTTGATGACTTATCAGATAGCGGGCATACGTTACGCTATATAAAGGAAAAACTAGCGCACGACCTACCTGAAGATGAGATAAGGAGTGCAACACTCTTTACTAAAGACAAGACTACCTTTATCCCTGATTTCTATCTACGCGAATATCATCACGATACCTGGCTTGTTTTCCCTTGGGAATATGACGATGCGAGCGCTTGAGCCGTTGGATATCTTTTTTACTAGGTAAAATCTTACCGCTGATTGTTTTAACTTTACTTGGAAAAGTATCCTGAGGTTGTACAGATGTTGACCCTGCATCAGGTCCGCTCTGATTAACACCCTGGTACTTAGTATAGATATTAAAATCCTCTAAGAGAGAATTGATTAGATCGTTAAACATCATTGTTAGTATTTAGTGTCTTTCTATCTTATAGAGAAAACTTGCAAAGAGGTGAGTTAATAGACCACAAAAGATATTTGTTAATAATATAAACTTCACATCTAAGACAACAGGGTTGTAGAGAAAAGATACAACAAGTCCAATCCAGAATGAACTGCATTCCGGGCATAGAAGCGGTCGATTGATTACAGGAATACGAGATAGAAAAATACGCACAGGTAGGAATATACCTGAAAAACTATACATATATGATACACTTAAGCTTAAACAAATATAGTAAAATAAATTTGATAGCAGCATACTTTATCTTTAATGTATGGTTACCTTATTTGGAATCGCCATCGAGCCTAAACTATTACTTCCATATAGTACGCCTGTTGAGTTTTGACCATTATAACCACAGGACCATAGAAATCCATTCGAATCCGCAGCGGTAAAGCCAGTATATTGATTTGCTGCCCCCCATACATGAAAATCAACAAATACTATATTTGCATCTTTCCAGACTTTTGTGAAGCTATATTGATTATTTGTTGACCACGGATAGCCAAGTTGACCGTAGGCATTATAACCTGCACCCCATAGGTTACCGGATGCATCTAACGCATAACTGATACCATAATGAGTGCCCGCACCAACACCCATTACTTTAATAATATTAGTTAGACCGGGATTAAACGGTGAATATATAGGAGTCGTTAGACCATTACCTAATTGTCCGTTATTGTTATATCCCCATGTTCTCACTGTATTGTCGGTAAGAAGGGCGATTACTGATGAATTATAATCTTCAAACGTGTAAAAACTCTTTACTGATAACCCTGTATAATTCTTAAATGTATATGAATATTGATTACTCGGTGTACCGTTGTCGCCAGTTGCTGTACCTTTTCCAAACTGACCGTTGCCATTATAACCACAGCTGTATAGTGTATTACCGTCTAATAAAAATGAGGTTCCGTTACCGTATAACGTTTTTGATTTAATTAAATCAGCTTTCATATTTGGTACTTGCTGAAACGTTAGATATTGTGTAGTATTACCGAGACCTAACCACCCGTAATTATTATACCCACACGCATAAACATTTCTATTATTATCAATTACAAAGCTATGAGAATAGGCATACCCAGACCCATCATCACCGCATGCAAAAGCCTTTGTAAGTATCTTACCTGCAATGGCACCACCTGTTATGAGTGTCGGTGTAGTTATATTTGTTGTAAGACCGCTTCCAAGCTGCCCGTACCCGTTATATCCCCATGCATAAAGGTTTCCATTTGATATAGCTAAGCACGATGTATAAATCGATTCACCATTTCTACAAGAAAAATAAGTAACATTACTTAAATTTAAAACTAAATCCCAGCCGTTTCTATCAGTTGTATCACCTCGACCAAGCTGCCCGTACCCGTTATATCCAGTCGACCATAGACGACCTAAATTAGTTAAAGCATACATACTGTTGAAAGCTGTATACCAATTGGTAACATACTCACCAGCAGCTAAGGGTATCATAGTTTGCTTAAACCCATCAGAGTAGTTTGCATTTGGTCCGAGTCCAAGACCGTACCCGTTATATCCGCATATATATAGTCGGTTATCATTAGATAAGAATGTATTAGCTCGATCGTATTGACCTGTACCACAACAATTTGGATCGTCCTTAAATTTCTTAAAAACCTTTTCACGGTTAACATTTAAACTGGTAAGTAGTGAACCATCGCCGGAGAATTTTCCAGCTGTAATAGTACCACCTACATTGACACCGCTGACGCTTAAGGTACCGCCTACATTGAAGTCTTTCGCTACACTACCATATCCTGCTGCATTAAAATATGCATTAATGGTGTTCGTACTACCGTTACCGGCACCAACTGAACCGCCATCAGCGAATACATCGAATGTAGTAACTCCTCCCCCCCAATTGCTTGGTTTATTTTTTCCTTGTATAACAATTTGCTGACTAACATTGATATTTTTATTGAAATTAACACTACCACTAGTGTCGTAGTTAAACGCATCACCGTATGTACTAGTCCAGAAGCAGGTGAACCCATTAACTCTATAGATAGCACTATAATCAGTTCGAGCTGTTCTATCGTATATATAGTAACCAGGGGCAGACGTAGTGGTATTTGTATTATATAGACCAGTGGATATAGAATTGACACTATAGATATTTTTATTCGACATGTCTAAACCAGCAGATGTAAAGAGACCGAAAGTGTTTGCGCCATTATAGCTCTGCATGAATACACCGCCACTACCGCCAACGGTTTTTGGTGCACGTAAGGCGATATTCGCTCCATCAGCATAAAGCCCAGCAGGTACATAACCGATACTAAGATTACTGTTAACAAAGTGTATATTGCCTATTGCTGTTAATCCGTTTGCAAGAACAGAATCAGAAACTATCTGCATGGTTTTATTATCTGTTCTATTATAGAATACGATTTTATTCTGACCTGATGTTGTAGAGCCTATTTCAAGGTCATTACCAGCTGCGTCACCTCCCATATAGATTGTTCGTCCGTACCCGTTTTGTGCAGTAATTTCTCCCTTAGCACTTATTGTTCCGTTAACTGTTAGCGTTGCACCAGGATTAGCAGTAGTGCTGGTATTAACACCGAGCTTACCGGCAAAATTTGCAACATTCGAACCGATACGCAGCCAATCTGACCAAACCCCAGGAGTAGCGGACGGGTAGTTCCCAACGACAAAGTAATCAGAGCCCCCACTATACCAACCACTGTCGTCACCCACTTGAACGCGTAGCTCGGAAACGTTGTTTGAAACGTTATTACGGAATATAGATATTTGATCAGTATTATTACCGCCGTTAAATAGAAGCTTATTACCATCGCCTGCATTATTTGCAATGTTTGGATCACCAATATTAACGTCGCCTCTTACATCGAGCTTGAAGTTTGGATCCGTAGTACCAATACCGACATTACCGCCGTTAGGTACGAGGTATGTGCCTTTTGTATTCCAATCGATATAGAATACATTTGTCGATGCTGTTGTACTGTCATCGACACCATTTGTATCCCAGATACCGTAACCGAAGTAAGGGTAGCTAGTTGTATTACCATACTTAACACCGATATCATAACCACGTGTACCAGCTACACCACCGGCAAAAGTACGTATTAGAGCATTAGAGCTTGAACCCGATAATGCAAGTTTTTGATTTGGTCCGGTTGTACCAATACCTATCTTTCCGTATCTATCAATACGCATACGCTCGTATACTCCTTCAGTATAGCCCCCGCCTGTGCCACCTGTAGCAAAAGCTATAGCACCATAACCATTATTTGTACCGCTAGCACTTTGAGGGTTGTAGATAATTGAGCCAAAGTCCGTTGCATCAACACGGTATTGTAATCTATAATCAACTGTTGACCAGTCACCACCGTTAGCCCTACGATAGAAATACTCTCTTAAAGCACACCAGTTTTCAGCATATGCTATCTTACGATTTACTTGTAGATAATTACCTGCTGTCTGACCAAGATGACCGCTGTATATATCCAGGTTACTGTCATTAGTTGCAAGTCCATTAAATGCTATACTATCGTTTGTGTTACCAAGACCGTCTGTACCAGATATTGTATGAAAAATTGCAGATGTAAGCGCTGCATTATATGTTCCACGAGTAATAAAAAAGCCGCTTGAAGTAGCGTTTTTTTGTAATGTATAACCTGAAGCATCATTATTACCTAAGTGAATATTACCGTTGTTTGCTGTATTAATCCATATATCAGCTAGCGGATTATTAACATCAACACTTTTACCCACACCGAGATTGTTTCTGAAATAACCATTACCATTACGATTCATGTAAGCGCTTAATGAACCTGCATCACCAACACCTATCGTTCCACCGTCAGAATATATATCAAATGTAGTAACACCCTTACCCCACCCAGTCGGTCCTTGTCTTCTTATCTGACCTGGCGGGGTAACCGTGAGACGTGTTTGATCGATATAAAGGTCATTGCTATTATTATTATAGCCAGTAATTGCTCCTGTCATTGTACCGCCTGAGAGCGGTAGATAGATAGCATCAAAGTATGCAAGAGTCTGTGCGAATGTTCCATAACACGGTAAATCGAGTACCCACTTTTCTCCTACTGCATAATCTTTACCGCGTGTTGGATTTGCTGAGACAACTACTCTATATGTTGTTGCATTAAGCTCACCCTGCATCGTACCACCGGTGATTGGAAGTGGTTCTATAGAGCTGAGTACAATTGTATCGGTGGTAGGCGTTAATTTAATTGCACCAGCGCCGGAAAGAGTTATAGCTCCAAGACTACCAGTTCCGCGACCTACAACTTGATTTTGCGCTGTTAGCTGCAGATCCGTTGGCCCGTCAGATGTATTGCTTGTATTCGCTTTAACGCTGTTGTTTAATAGCGGTGCAAGTAGATTATTACCGATTGTCTTAGCTCTTATACCAACAGAGCCGGCATTATAGCCACCGCAAATAGGATATGTAAACGTATTAGGATTTAACTTACTGTACGTAATACCACTGTCTTTCAGATTTAACTGAGTACCGTTTGTAAAGACAAATTGCGCTGAATTAATATATGGTGTAATGGCAAACGGTGCAAAATCCGAAAGCATAGGGTAACCGTATGTAGAGCTTGTTACCGCCCAGATATTTGTTGTTGCTTGATCGTAGACGATATCACCAATTTGAGAGCCTGAAAGAAGTTGAAATGCTGTAAGTGAGAGATTAGTGTTTAGATAATTACCGGAAAGTTGATTTACAAAACCGTAATTTTGAATAGAAAGCGGCACACCACCAAGCGTTATACCATCGCCAATAAAGAGTCGCTCTGTATCTGATGTATACGCTGGTTCGCCTTGATCAAAAACTATTGTTCTACGCTCTGAGTCTTTTCCCCTGCGAAATAATATTTTCGTTACGTTGATAGGCATATAATGTAGAAATATTTATTGATTTAAGTAAAATTACCATAGATATTAAATATTATTATCATGTCTAAGGTATATACAGCAGCCGCTACAGGAAAAAATGTAATTTCTATATTTGACGCAGAGAGAGGTATATTAAGTTATAAAATTAACCTAGGTAATGTAGAAATTATTAACGGACCTGTAGTTACAGGTGAGCGTATAACTGTTGTTATAAAGGATATTCAAGGTAAAATATTTGGTAAAGTTTATACACTTCCGCGTGGAATATTATCGTATTCCTTTCAAATTAAATAAATATTATTACAATTATTTTACTCTATGGCTCTTCAAATAAAAACAGCAGAGATAGCGAAGATTAAATCGGATGTAGAGCATTTATATAAAACCATCTATCAAGGTAACGGTAAGCCATCTGTTTTAAATCAGATTACAAGTATAGAGCATAGGCTTGAATCATTAGAAGAAAAACTAGATACAAGTTTTAAAGCTATGGATACAGAGATGTCGCTTAAATTTGACAATATTACTGAGATTGTTAACGAGCGTTTTAATCATATCTCCTATCAGATTAGTAATGAATTTGAACGCACTAAAGTTAGTGAAGTAGGTAGGCATCAACTTAAAGCTGGTATTATTACTGCAACTATAGCGACCATAACAACATTTACATCTTTAGCACTAACTTATCTTCTTAGACTACATTAATACTTTAAGTAGATTTATCTATTAGCTAGCTGTATAATGTCAGCATGACCTTAATAGATGTTGACCTCGAACAAGAGCCTCTTGATATAAAGAATTTTTTAAAAATTTCTTCAAGCGATTACCCATATTGTTTAATTGGTTTTCAGCTTAAAAGCTTGTATGATCAAAAACGCATTTCACTTAAGTTAAAATACAAAGCACAAGATTACATTCATATTTTACCTGAAGCAAAATTAACATCATCGTTTTTTCGAGGTATACGGCTTAGTTTAAAGCCATCCTTTCTACCACTTGTAGAGCGACTACGACAATTAAATACATCTTTAACTAATTCAGTTAAGGAGCTTACGTATAAAAATATACTTTCTGAATATAATCTTTCATGCGATGATTGTTATGCTTTCTTACGAAAGGGTGTTTATCCGGTTGATGGTAAGCATTTACAATTGATAGCAGATACTGATTTAACACTCGATGAATTATACGAGGATGCTTTCAACACAAAGCAGGTACCTGTCTTTCAATCATACAGTAGTTTTACGATTTTTTTACTTTGTAATGAAACTGTATTTAAAAGATAATATTATTATAGTATATCCGTTAACGGGTTATACAGAATAGTATCAGCAAACGGATCTGTATTCGGTGTACCGCCACTCCCTACACCATTGTTCTTGATAAAGTCACTACGTAGTGCGATATTTGATGCATGTGAGCCGATATTAAAACTCATCGTATGAGGTGCAGATACGTGCGAATCAACATGAGAGCCTACTCCCATGGATAAAATTGGATATTGCACTGCACCGGCGGCCAGAGGTTCGGAAGCAGCTGCATGTAGTAGTTTTACTTCTGTGGGGTGTAAGCCGCGTAAAGTTATAGCGTTACTCACGTCGTTCGCAGCCGGTGTTGATTTAGGACTTTGAGGTGGTGTATAACCTGGTACTGCTTGTAAGTTGCCAGTGACACCGGCTGGACCCGTACCTGCTATACAAAACCCGTCCGGTTGTAAGCACGGTGCAGCTTTTTGCGGTGTTGGCGGTGCGCTTTTTATATGTAGAGTTACCTTCGCGCCTTTCATATTTAAGACGCCTGTTACCTCTCCGTCTGGAGACGTTAAACCAGGTAGTACCTCTCCTGTTATATCAGCTGTACATTGAATTGTTGTCGGCAGGTACGACGTAATAGTGTTTTTTGGTGTAAATCCAACATAGCGACCTGGGTCAGTGTAACCTAAGAACACCGGTACACCGGTACCTGGCTTGAGTTGGCGCGTTACAGGGTCTAGAATTAAGCCTCCTGTATCCATCGGAATAGCAGCACCGGTACACATATCTGGTGTTGGCGAGCTGGTAATTTTTATTGCATCTGTTGCTGTCTTCGTCTCTATAGAATCAAGCTGGTGTACGGTAACACGGCCTTCAGCATGTATACCACCTTTTATGATGAGATTACCTGTAACGCCAACATCACCGTCGAGAAGTATTTGCTCACCGTGCCTTTGTTTAATATGAACAATGTCACCAACAAGTGATAATCTTTGACCACCATCAACGTTAACTTCATTAGCACTGCCGATATTAACCTGCTCACCGGCGATGTTGGTCATTGCACCGGATATATTCACGACACCGTATGACTTCATATTAAGACCACCTGCACCGACGAGCATACTCATGCGATTGGCGACATTGAGCGTATACGTACCGCCTGGTAGGTCATCAATTTGCACCTGTTCAATTAGCGGTGATGGCTTTCGTATTACAAGAGAGGAGCCCGGATGCACAGCAACGTATGCCGGTTCCATCTTACCCATGGGATCAATGCGAATAGCCCCCCAGTCGTTCATTACTGTACCTATAGTTTCTACTTTGTGCTTGGTAATTTCTATAATTTCTGATCCACCGAGGCCGATTTGTGCTTCAATTTTTGCAAGCTTAGGTATTACTTCAATAAGCTTTTGCGGTAATAACGCTTTTTGCGGCTCAGGAAGCCAGACGCCATTAAAAGAGCTTGGACTCAATCCTGTACCACCACATGCTGGGCAACTCTTACCAGCCGGTCGACCGGGTAAGTTGGGATTAATTGAACCATCACCAGCTACTTGTGGTGCTGATGATTTGAGAAAATTTAATGATGTAGTAAGAAAGTTTTGTAATAACCCAATAAATGGCAGGTTAATTAATCCTGTACCGGTAAGAAGCGTACCAGCTCCCCATTGTGCAATACCGAGTAGGGTTGTCTTGCCTACAGGATCACCGTTAATATTTGAAGCTGTTGCAGTGTTTGCGTAAAGTCTATAACCAGGCTTAAATGAGTTATTAAGTGCAAGATTTATGTCACCACCAGCACACACTGGGCAAGGTGACGGGCTACCAGATTTCGCTTGTAGAGATGATTGTAATTTTAGAGCAGAAGCAACGCTTGAGTGTAGCTTTTCAGCACGTTGGATATCGAATAATTGCTTAATGTCTGCAATAGGATCCATTAGCGATTTCCATTGTTGATAGAGTGATGCATTTAAATCACCTACTTTTCGATAATGATCACCGGCAATAATATTATCAAAATCACGTTGAGTAAATTCATTACGTGTACCGCGTACAGTTTCAAATTTATCACCGAGAACTAATTTTTGATCATTATTAACCGCTAGTTCAATATTAGCTTGATTATTGAATTCTTTAAATGAACCCGAATAATGCGTAAGTTTTAGCAATTCACGATTATCGGTATTTACAAACGCAAGCGTACCGCCTTTTTGATTAATAACGTATTTGTTACGGTAGGTATCTGCGTTAATTGTTTGTGAGCTTGTTGAATTATTTTCATACTCACCAGGGTAATCAAGACCTGGAAGATCTGATGTTGCGTCGTAAATGCTTGCCCAATCAGATGCACCGTGAGCTGTAGCGAATATTACTGGCTTAAGAGGATCACCTTCGTTAAAGAAGACCCAAACATGCGCTCCTACATTCGGTATACCGAAAGCACCTTTTGCGCTATTACTATAGCATTCTGGTGTGTAGTTAAAGCTCAATTTATTTACATTATTAACATTTGTTAGTTGAGGGTTATTAAATGCATCGCTTAAATTGACAGCTGCTAAATCAAAAACATGGCCCGGTTTTTCTGCAATATTATCAGCATTTTGAGAGTATGGTGTCGAGTTCGTTCCCTCATAAACATAACTTCTATTACTACCATCGCTTGTTGTCGCATTTTTACTCGATGCATGATATCTGCCCATGGTATCTTCGCCTGTTATTGGTGATGCAATCTCAGCCCATGGTAGTATAAGTTTAAGATCGTCAATAATATCAGTAAGAGGGCTTCCTACATTTGTACCAATAAATTTAAATAGCTTATCTTGTGCATTCTTATCGACAGAATTTTCTATCCAATTTTTATAAACTGTTGGGGATATATGCGGTACAAAGACTTTAATACGACCGCGAAACTGAGGGTCATTGTTCTGAACTACTATGCCTATATAATTTCCATAATATCTTGGGTAATCCATACTTGATATACTATTATTTACATGTATTATATAGGTATGCTAGTAAAGGTATCACACGAATCTCCTATTTCTATTCTTCAAACATCGGTATCGTACAACGATTACGAATATTGTCTTGTGCATTTACTAGATCAATACCCCGCTTATTATACACACTATAAGACGGCACGAGAAATATATAACCGCGAAGTTCTATTAGATAACTCAATTTTCGAGCTCGGTCATGCATTTGATAGTGATAAATTTCTTAAAGCAACTATCGATCTTAAGCCGAATATGTTCATTGTTCCGGACGTTCTCGAATCAGCATTAGATACTATGATGAGTTTTAAAAATTGGCAAAATGATGGTAGTATTAAGGCAGTAAAAGATGTTTGTGTAACAAAGGCTATTGGCGCAGTACAGGGTAAAACATGGCAGGAGTTAACTGAATGTTATAAGTTTATGTCTGATAACGCAGATATGATTGCTATTAGTTTTGACTTTTCTTACTACGAGATTACCGGAGAGGGTTGGTCGAGACTTGATAAATGGTGTTCTGGTCGTCAGCGCTTTATAACTCAGCTTATCGATTCAGGTATTTGGAATTGGAATAAACCGCACCATTTACTCGGTTGTAGTCTTCCGCAGGAGCTACAATATTACATTAATAACAATATATATAATATTCGATCCGTCGATACAAGTAACCCAATTGTACATGGACTTCATGGTATAAAGTATAATGGTACATTTGGATTGTCTAATAAGCTTAGTATTAAACTTGCAGACTTGATAAATGCTGAGGTGTCAGATGAACAACTCGAGAATATAATGTATAATGTTAAATGTTTTAGAGAAATAACGCAAGGGTGCATGTAATTAGTTGTTGATGAAAATACTATGTCGATAATCAATTATAACTGGGTAGCTTTCTTTAGTCAAACAGGTACAGAAGTTGCAAATATTATGCAATATTTTAATGTAGTACCGTCAGCTATTATTACCAATAGACAGAGTGATGATGGAGTCCATCCTTACTTGTTATTAAAGAAGAGTGAGGGAATGAACTGGATTACGTTACCAACGAAACCGGAGCTAAAAGATTATAGAAAGGCACTTAAGGGTTTTGATTCACCTTTAATAACCCTACATGGGTATCTTCGTATTATACCGAAAGAAATCTGTAAGAAGTATACTATCTTTAACTTACACCCTGGACTGATAACACAGTACCCTGAGCTTAAGGGAAAGGATCCACAGAAACGAGCATACGAGTTAGGCCATAGTGTCGCAGGTGCCGTTATTCATAAAGTCATTCCTGCTGTTGATGAAGGAGAGATCGTACAGTCACATGCTATAAATATAAAAGGATTATCTGAAGATCAGGTCTATCATCAGCTTCACTGCTTAGGTAGTATTATGTGGTACGGTTTTTTTAAAAATTATAACCATATAAATTATGAGCATAGACGAAATAGTAAAAACAATAGAAAAACAATACCCGGAAACGTGCGCTGAATTTAAAAAAATTCAAGCTGAACATTATCAAACGTTCTGTAAGAAACAATTTGATTACGGCCCGGGAAATATCTCTCTCGGATCCTCACTTACAAGTCCGGAAGAACGCAAAGCGTCGATATCAGCGATTGTTGTTCGTTTAAATGATAAAATGCAACGACTTATTAACCTTGTATTAAGAAAAGGTATTACAGAAGCTGTTAACGAATCAGTTTTTGATGCTTTTCTTGATGCGTCTGTCTACAGTATTATTGCTGAGATTGTTAATCGTGGCAAATGGGCAAAGTAGCTGGTATACTTGAATTATGTTAATAAGTTTTTCAGGTGTACAGAGCTCTGGTAAGACGACTCTTTTAAAGGCTTGTAAAGAGCTATACTTCGATCGGTTTCAGTTTGTTGACGAAGTTACAAGGCTTGTAAAGCGTGAATTTAATGTACCGATTAACGAAGAAGGTACAGGTCTAACGCAATGTTTGATTATTAATAAACATATTGAGAATGCTTTGAGATTTAGGGAGACACAAGGAGCTATACTTGATCGCTGTATTCTTGATGGGTATTGTTATACAGGGTACCTTACATTAGAAGGCAGTGTACCGCAGTGGGTATTTGACTACAGTAAGCGGGTATTTGAGAAACTTATATCACAATATGATGTTATTTTTTATACTGAGCCTGCTGATGTACAGCTCGTTGATGATGGTGAGAGGAGTATTAATATAGAGTTTAGGAATAAAATGATCGAAATATTTGAATTTGTACTTAATAAGCATCATGATGGTCTATTGAGAAATAAATTGGTTAGATTGAAAGGATCAGTTGAAGAACGAATAGAAGCAATTAAACTAGTATTATGTCAACAAACCTAACCGATATTGCTTCTAAAACGCTCGGTTCATCAGCATCATATGCTGTATATACTGAGCAGTTTGATCCCTCGCTTCTTAATCCAATGCCGCGTGTCCTTGCTCGTGAAGGGTGGGGAATTAAAGGTGATGAATTTGTAGGATTTGATACATGGCATTGTCATGAAGCTACATTCCTTCTTAATAATGGTGTACCAGTAGCAGGTACGATAAAGTATATATATCCCGCTGATTCTGAATTTATGGTTGAATCAAAGTCAGCTAAGCTTTATATGAATTCGTTTGATATGTGTAAGATGGGTGATACCGTCGATGAAGCTATAAAAAATTACGAGTTACAGATTACTGCAGATTTAACTAATGCAATTGGTAAAGATGTTAAGGTTAAATTTTTTCCGTCAGGTACATCCGGTCTATTTCCTTTGAGAGATTATGTTGATCTTTATGATATTGTTAGTAAGGCAAAAGATGTAAATATTACTGATTATAGCGCAAGCGAAAACCACTTGAAGTTTATTAATCGAAGTGAAGGGGGTATTTTTATTGAAAATAAATACTTTACGAACGCTTTAAGATCTCGTTGCAGACATACTAAGCAGAAGGATACCGGAGCTGCTTATATTAATATCATTACAAGAGGTGTAGTTGTTGATCCTGTATCTCTCTTTAAACAGATTATATCTTTACGTGAGGTTAATGAGTTTCATGAGTTTTGTGCAGAAAAACTTCTTACAAGTATTAAAGAGCATAAAGAGGTTGTGGATTGCGTTGTTACTCTTCTCTATTCACGTCGTGGGTCACTCGACATTAACCCCACGCGCGCTACTAGTAGACATCTTTTACCGAAGATTCTCGGTGATATAAACGTATACACAGAGAAAGCGATGGGTCAGTAATCTGTAATTGTTGTTACACAAAAAAAAAAAAGAGGAGCTTAAGCTCCTCTTTTTAGTTTATATATGTATAGTGATCTTATCCGAGGTATGCTTGAAGATTTGCATGACCACCGGTTGTACGAACTTGATGATTTATATCAGGGCTACCAGTTAGATAGAAGAAGTTATCAAGAGTAGATGATACAGTTGGATCAACAATTGTTGTTGTTCGATTAGCAGAGAGGTTAATTGATGTTGTTAGAAGTGATCGTTGTGGGAATGTAATTGTAAGAGTTACGGCACTTGTCTGTGGGTTGTATGTTGATGTTGCAACGTTACCAGGCCATACTTGGGGAGTTAGTAATGCTGTTGGAGAGCTGAGACTTAAGTTAATGCTTGTCCTAGGACCAGCTGCACTCAGTGTGCTTAATGATGTTGCACTAGTAGAGATGGTAAGTGTGCAAACTTCATCGGGTAAAGAATTACCGAGCGTTGTACCGCTTGTAGTAAGCTTGAGTGTCGCGGCATATCCAAGACCATTTACAATAGAGGAATTAACGCTAGTAATTTGTACTGGTACATTTAAGATTGTTTCGTAAGCCATATATGATTATTTATTCTCATATTGACAATTATTTTACAGCTAACTACAAAAAGAAAACCCCGGCCTTTCGACCGAGGTTTCTTTTTTTGTGATCTTTTGACCTTGTTTACTCTTAGAAGTAAACGCTCTGAGTTGCCGGTGTGAAGGCTGTACCGAGACCCTGGAGAATGATGACGTGATAATAGAGGTTTGCACCAAAGATATTATCAACAACACCATAACGGGTGAGTAAGCCAACACGAGGACTGAAGTCGTTAGGACCGATTGTTCTCTGAACCATAACAGGGATGTATGGGCAGTAGATGATACCGGTGTCGTAGAATTCAGGACCCTTGTAACCGAGAAGTGCGTAGTCGAGACGAGCAGTGCGTGTTGCACCCTGCGGGTTGACGTTGGTTGGGAAACCACTCTTACCTGCAAGGTTACCACCGAAGTTAGCTTCGTACTGGGCCTCTGTACGTGTGTCACGGTATACATTAAAGCGACCACCGAGGGAACCTACTTTTGCTACACCAACTGGCTGTGTATTGACAGAGCCTTGAACGGGTACCCACTGGAACTCAGGGAGCATTTCAAGGATCGCGCAAACGCGAGGTGTACCAACGATGAAGTTAGCTGCACCACGACGGTTACGTACGGCAATACGGTTAGCCTCGATGATGAGTCTCTGATAGAAGTCACGATTACGCTCAACGAGCCAGCGGCCGTCTGCTGAAGCAGGTGACCAGATGGAGTACCCAGCGCCGTAACCGGCGTTGAGAGCTGTCTGGATCATACGGATGATCATTTCGCGGTCGATTTCGGCCTGAAGCTCATACGACATAGCGTTTGTGAGCTCAGTATCGATATCGATACCGTTCATGTTCTTAAGATCCTGTTCAAGTTCAACGGACCAGCGAGCTGCGAGACGGCGTGTGCCGGCTTCAACTGCTGTCTTCTCGAAAGAGACAACGATCTGAGGAATATTGCTGCTTAACTCAAACTGGCTGAGAAGCGCTGCAACACCACGATCCTGATCGACGATCGGGAATGCTGAATTTACACCAAGACCGGAGAGAGCTACTGAGCTAGCACCGGTAAAGGCTGTGTTGAGGTATTGATAACCTAATTCTGGATTACCGGAGAGAGCGCCGTTGCCTGTGCCGTATTGGGATGTGCCCGATGCATCAAGGCCTGTTGACTGGCTCTGGTAACCAAGATTGGTTGGTTCGTACTTATAACGGAGAGCAAAAGCAAGACCGACTGGGCCACTCATTGGCTGAACACCAACGATTTCGTTAGTGATCAACTCAGGGAATGTACGTCTGATCATCGGAATGAGGATCTTAGGAAGACGAGCATCATTAGGAGCGTAAGCGTTGTCGTTCTGTGAAGGGAACTGGTTACCGTAATTACCGGCACCAATTGTCCCACCACTGAAAACACCACCTGTACCACCTGATGCATTACTTGCCTCAAAGCACCACTTCTCTTGGTTTTCAAGAAGGATAGCGGTGTTTAAGCGTGTATGGTCGTCTTCAATTGCAGCAACGTTACCTGATGTGTAGTCCAATACTGGAGCCCACTTTTCAAGCAATGTCTTTGCGCTTCTCTCATCGATGTAAGACTGTGAAGGACGGATTGATTTTGACATAGTTTTAAATTACTTTCTTTTTGTCGACCTTATATAAATAACTATTCAGGAATTAATTAATTCCTCAACACAAATTTTACTAAAAAATTTTAGTACTTGTTAAGCTCAGAGAGATAAAGATTAAATGCTGAATCCATATCCTCATTTGAGGAGCTTTCTACGGATTCTTCAAGAACAGGACGATCTACTGTACTAGCGATCGTTTCTGTTGCAGCCTCTGTAACAAGATTGTTGAGCCGCTCTTCTTCAGATTTTTCAAAAAGACCGAGTGTATAATCAAAGTTTTCTGCAATAAATTTTGCAGATTTATTGTTGAGCATCTTCTTCATGTAGACCTTCTTCTCTTCATCGAGAGGAGAGACCTTCTTCTCAAGAACGAGCTCAGCACTGACTTTGTTTAGTTGCTCTGTCAATTTTACAACCTGCTTATTAGCAGCTTCAAGCTGTTTGCCAGCTTCATCAATTTTCGTTTTACCGTCAATAACGGCATCACGAATACTCTCATTTGCGAGAGCCATATCAACAGAAAGCATACTACGTACGTCGTTAAGGACGCTGGCGGCACGCTTATTGTTGACAGCTTCTTGAATAGCTTCTGTAGGAAGCTTTTCTTCAAGATAAAGTTCTAAATAATCACTGATTTGATCAATGAGGTTGGTTTTAAATTCTGCAGCTTCCTCTGTAAGAGCTGTTTCATATTTATTAATAACAGCCTTAAGCTTGTTTGTACGATCTGTGTCGATTGCCTCTACAACCTTTTTAAGTTTATTTGTATGATCAGTGTCGAGTGCTTCGAGAAGAGTCTCAAGCTTGTTAGCATAATCTTCGTCTTGCTCTGTAAGAGCCTTTTCAACATGAAGATTAACTTTATCACTTACTGATGTTTCAAACGCAGATTCAATTTCTTTGAGGACGTCCTCGGTAAGGATGTCCTTGGTTGCTGCTTTAAGAAGATCGGAGATGTTTTTTTGCATAAATTATTTTGAAGCGTCGATCGCTTTTTTAATGGATGTTGTTAATTTGCCATTAACAGCGTTCTGTAAATATTTATCAGCAGAGGCATAATTTTTCTGTGAAATTGCCTTAATAAAATTAGTAATACTTTGTGATTCTTTTTTTACTTCTTCATCAGCTTGACTTGCGACGGTAATTTTTTCCTGACCTGAAGCTTTTAATGCAGCTTGGCCAAGCTGCTTTTTAAGCGCCTGTAACTTTGATTTCTTTGTAAAATCAACTGGTTGGCCGGTAGCCATAGACTTATCAATATCTGTGGCTAAGGCTTCAATTTGCTGTTGTAGTGCCTGTGTAGGTGATGGCATAAATTTATTTATAGTTTAGCAAGGAAAGAAATGATCTGTTCCTTTAAGAAAGTTGCTATATCATTACGCGGTAATGTCTTTAATGACTCTTCAAAGATATCATAAAATTCTTCAAATTTACCATTTTCCTTTAGAACATATTGCTTTGATTCTAAGATACCATTAACGAAAGCCTTAGGACAAGAAGGATCAGCAACGCAGTCAACTGCAATTAGTCTCATCTCAGAAACACGATTAATACCATCAGCCTGTTCTTCAAGTTGACCGAGTGCACGACTTGACATACCAACTCGGACACCGTCGTTGATTAACGAACGTACAATAAGACCGACAGGTGTTGTAAGTACGACAGATTCACCATATATTACATTACCATCTTTACGCAAAGATGTAACCATATGACACGCTCTCTCAAGATCAACCTCAGCTGAGGCTGGATGATTCAACTCACCAAGAGCGCGCTTTGTCTCAACCATTTCTTTAACATAGCGGTTAATTTCACGCTCCATATCACTCTCTGTGTATATGCGTTTATTCTTATTAATCTCCTCACACGCCATATACGGTCCCTTAATAATAAGTTTTGATTTTTCCTTAAGATTACTCTGCTCTTCAATATATTCAAACTGTTCTTCAGCAGCGGGTGTTTCAACTAATAGACGTAGTGACATAAGAATATTTATTATTTGTTACCTATTTATTTAGGCCAAGTTCCTTTTCAGTCAATATAAGAAACGAATATCCATGTTTTTCACACCATATTTTACAAGCTTCCCATTTAGCTTGATTTTGCGTATATCGTGCGGTTTCGTACATTATTGTTGATCGTCTCTTTTTACCAGCGACAGGCGGTAGTGTTTGTACGCTCGGCTTTATTTCTATAATATATCTTTTTATTTGATCTGACTCACGAATTGCTACAACCCCGTCAGTATAGTATCGATGTACTTTACGATCTAGCGGACTCACATAAGGTATAATAACAGCTTCAGAAGCCCACTCAATAACGTTTGGATTTTCATCCGCCCATCTAAAAAATTTTAGTTCCCATCCTGATCGGTAGACAGGATCTTCTTTACCGACATATTTTTGCTTATTTTTTGGCTTGAAAAGACCCTGCTTGAATTTACCCTTCCCGTTGAGCGGAATCATTTTTTCTACTCCTTGATACTGTTAATGAGTTTACTACTCACATATATACTTAATCAACCTATTACGAAAATATAGTATAAATAGCATCGCCTAAGCTGGATAAAAATATTGAAGCTGGTGCAAGAAAGCTAACTATCCAAGCTCCTATAAAGAACATAGGTGGCGCGACGTCACCTAATCCTGGTGCACCTGTATATAACTTTTCTTCAAGCTCTTTCTTCTCCTCTAATCCCTGGCTGAGAATATCATTGTAGTTGATTGAACCGCCACCGAACATCTGTACACCGGTGATTTTACCGCGTACATTTCCAAGAGTAATCTTACTTAAAGCTAAAGCGTATTGATATACCCAGGGCTCTTTAATAATATCTTTTAGAGGCCTCTCAACATAACAGGCAATAGTACCATAGAATCTACTACCAGAGCCTGGTGTACGTGGGGGTGGATAGAAGACGAGTTGTTGAGTGCGAGGATCAAATGTAAAATGTCTGCGTGTGGCTAAAAGCTTCTCACGTACTTCAAGCCAGTTCTTAAGTGTATACCAACTAATAAGATCGAATCCATAATTACCCATTGCGTAGCTGAAATACGTTTGTTGTGCGAGCGTCTGCTCTATAGTAAAGAGTGTATTGATACCGGTAGAAGAACCTTCTTCAAAATCAAAAATATCAATTACTTTTCGATAATCCATTGCATCGTAATCAAAGCAATTTACATATTGCTGTTGATCATTTAATGAGGGAGAAAAAGCTGATAGTAATGTGCTATTAAAATTCATTACACTCAAATAAGCCGTTGTTGTAAGTATTTGATTTTTTAATATACCGCCAGGGTATACAGAAGATAAAAGTGTTGATGTTGTAAAGGTCGAGGCGGGGAGTGCTGTTTCAGTAACGTAAACAACAGATGAAGGTTTATTAATTTTCTTAAAATAAGGTGTAATACTAAACAAATCATCTAGCTTTATACCAACACCATCAACGTAGATATCTGAATCAAAAACCAAATATTCTTCTGTATAACCTGCAAATTTTGTATACATCTCACAAGCTTGTGAAATATTTTCAAATAATTGATCATGATGTATTTCGACATTCACCATCGGAGCACCAAGTGCACGCGATATACGTTCTCCTAAGCGCTTAAACGAATCAATTTTACTTGATAAATTCGTGCTTTGAAAAGCTGAAATAGGTGTAATGGTAGAGCAATCCATACCATTATTTATTAAGCTGGAGGAGCCTCTGCTGCCGCTGGAGCAGCTACTTCAGGTGCTTCAGGTGTTGTAGCTTCGGGTGGAGCTTCTTCACCCCCGGTAGGAGCCGGTCCAAATGCAGGCGGTGAACCTGCAGGTGTACCGCCACCACCTCCGCCTCCTGACGCACCACCTGCTAAGCTACCAGCCTCTCTCCAGTCAGGACCTGTATTAGTGATCTGGTCAAGCTCCCACATAAGCTCTCTATCTTTGCGTAAGAATTCGCGATTTGCCATAACATCAGAGTCGGACCAACCGAGGTAACGCTTCTGAGCGTATGTCTTTGATACAAAATCACTTTGAGTAATACTATTGAAGTTTTCGGCTTTAAGTTGGAATCGTTGTTGTTCTCTGAGCTCGTAGAAATTTGTAGGTACGTTAAAGGTGAGAGATAAATGCTGCTCCTTTAATCGCATCTCCTGAAAGATATTTTTTAGCTTGAGATGTGTTATGAACCCGTTCTTAAGACCGGCAGCAAAACGCTGCTGCTGTCTAACAACAAAACGAGCAAACTTTAATTCCTCACGAAGAATATCAGCACCGTCTTTATATGGGTCTTCAGGGTTAAGACGTGTTGATGGTACCTTGAGTGATTTATATAATTTCTTTACAAAATACATTAAATCAGTTAATTCACCAAGATTAGCGCCACCTGCTAACTGAGTAACCGATGTACCCTCTGAACCAGCGCGTTTAGCAAACCAGAAAGAATCTAACATCGACTGCGGGTTAAATTTCTGCACAGTTGCACCTTGATCAGCATCATATGTACGTTTTGACCAGTAATTGGTCATTAGTTTTCTAAGATATGCTTCTGCTTTCGGAGGTGCCATTGATCCAACGTCTACATTAAATACAAGTCGCTCTGGAGCACGTACAAGACGATAGATAACAATTGCATCCTCGATAAGACTTAGCTGTCTATACGCACGACGTGCATTTTCTATAAAAGGTAGACGAAGGTTTTTTGATTCATTCCAGATACCAGAGTTAATATAGGTTATCTGATTAATATCCATTGGAATTAATTCCGTCTTTGCAACTTTGCCTGGATTCTTAGCATCGTAAATTGGTTTGCGTAAAATATAACCCTTTACGACCATATTTTGTACGTTCTCAAAAACCGGGTCTATAATATCCGATGGTACAGATATAACACCAAGCACGCCTTCTTGAGGGTGCTTTTTATGAATAATGTGCTCCCAGTATATTTCTGCATCAACGAGCAACTGTCGGATATACTCCCAACCTTTATTTTCAAGATCAAAAAAACTAATATATTTTTGGAATTCTTTTCGAATTTTATTTTTCTGTATTTCAGATAGACCGGAGTCGATAAAATGTATCTTTACGATTTCACTGTTCTCATCTTTGTTTATAAATTCATCACATATTTCATCCAGAGCATCTGCAACTTCAGAGTACGCAGCCATGACTCTATAATCCATGAGTCTACGACCTTTATCTGGCTGAATATTAGCGTACATAAATTCGTGATAGTCTTTATTACGAAGTATGTTAGCATATTGATCCTCTGTTGTTGATATCGATGATGATACCGATTGTCGTGTTAGTGCGCCAATTCTATCGGAGCCTTTATTATAAAAAAGCTCATATTTTGGATTAAGCGCGTTAATCTTGTCATTAATATCATATGATTGATATGGTAATTTAGATGACACGTACCGCATCAACTCTCTTCCAAATGTACTCTCTCTATTTTGATCAACCATAGTTTAACGTGATTATTTAACAAATATTTACTAAATTACCATTATAAATATAAATCTCCTAAACGATACTCAATATTGTTCGAGATTAACGGCGCACCGGTTGTAGATACCGTTTCAACGAGAGTAGTGAGGTTAGGATCTGACGGATTAGTGTATAAAGTTCCGGTTAATTCACGTACAGACGTTATGAGGCTTTCTGTAATAAAGTTTTCCTTAATATAGAAAATATTACCTGCAGGTTCTTGTGTTGCAGGGAACAACCAACCCTTTATAGTAAAGGATGTGTCGCCTATAATTTTATATTTGTCTGTTGCTTGTAAATCTGTAGGATACGATAGGTTTATATTACCGCTCCATAGTACTTCACTGCGGATCTCTTGCGGTGTGCTCAATCCGATAGAGGTAGTACCCTGGGGCACGGTCCAAGATATTATAATATAAGGGTTGTTATATGGTATAAAGTTAGATAATATCTGATCCATATCGGATTGATATTTTGTTAGTATAGACATATTAACGGTTATATTAACCGGAACAGGACTATTGTAGTGTGATGATTGTGATTGCGTCGATGCTTCTGATGTACCAACAGCGTGGTAAAATCCTCCAATTTTATTAAAAACTCTACTCTCATCACGACTTACACTACCAATGCTTACTGATACAACCGGTACAGTTATTGTTTGTGCTAGATTAACGAGGTCGTATATAACGCGCTGTTTAGGAGAATAGACATAGCGTACCTGTACGCTACTTTGCGCGACTCGATTTTTATCATACCTGTTAATGATTACATCATCAAACGCAGCTATAAACTGAGTTAACAAGTCTTTTATTTCAAAATGAAATGTTTGCTTTTTAATATGAAGGTACCTCCTCTTTAGTATTTAATTAATGAATGCGCTCAATAAAATGTTTTGGCAACTTGTTTTTGGCGCGCTTTACGGTGTTAATAAAATTACCGTCAAGTATATACGTTGTACAAAAATCATCTTTACTACGTGTACCGCGACCGGAGGCTTGAACCACAGCGTTGAGCATCTTGTTTTCATACCACTCTTTGTCGAGTTCAAAGAGTTTCTTAATACGCTTCGATCCAAGAGGTAGAAATGGTAGTTTGACTATAATTTGGAATAGAGCTAAATCATCTTTAAGATCAATACCGTATACTAGTGAAGGCGAGACAAGTACCGTGGGTAGAGTGCTTTTTGTATGCTGTGTTAAAATATCTTCGTTTGTAGTATTTGTATCTCTATAGAGATATCTACCATCACCGAGACGATCGCGTATGAAGCTGGTTATATCATTTGAATGTGTGTGTATAATACCTTTAACGTCTTTATGATGTAAGGTTATAAGTTTAATTTGCTCACATATACCAGGTAGTGCGCTATTTAGTGTCTTATGGTTAAGCTTATATTTTGATGATAAGCATATCGGTGACTTTTCAGGTTCGAATGTACTTTCAACTTCTATATATTCGTAATCGGTTATACCAAGCGCTTTAGCGAAATTCTTATGGTCAATAATCGTAGCAGACATTAGCACGATTTTGTCAGCATAATCAAAGATGTGTCGTGTTAAAGTATTGGCTCTAAGCGGAACAAGCTGTGCGCGCTTAGAATCAATATCAATAACATATTCACAATCATTCCAATGTGAGCTTATCGTCGTTAATGAACGATGAAGATTTTTAAGATATTGATATTTGGTTTTTTCTGTCTGCGTGATTAATTCCTTCTTTTTTGACGCGCTCTTTTCAAGAAATTTATTAATCTCTTGCGTTAATGATTCAAGAAGACTCATTATCCATCTAAATGCACGATCGCGGTTATCGGTAATAAGAATTTCACACGCAATACCATATTGCTGCATTTTCTCATATACGATTTCAGCAGAAAATTGTCTTATAACCTCATCTTCTAATTCTGAAGCTTCGTCACAAATTAGAATATTCTTTCTTTTGACGTGCTTAGGCAGCGACAAAAACATTTTATAGTTAAGTACAGCAAAGCGAGAAAGCATTGCTTCATTACGAGCATTATAATAAGGGCATCTGTTTTCACCCCAGCATGTATCACGAAGCGATGGCGCAAATGTGCACGGTGCTAATTCAACATCATAATTATTATCTATATCGCATCTGTAGTTTGTTTTACCTTTCAAAATATCAGAATCATTAAATAGACTTTGATACTGATCTTGAAGAGATTTTGTTATAGTTAACGCAAATGCACCGGATGCCGGTTCTTTCACGCACTCGTTTTCATAGGTATAGGTACCGTCAAAATCCATTTTGTACGCACTATAGCTACGAATAAGCTGCTCAAATTGCTCGCTTGCCGAAGAGCTGGTATTTGCAATTGTCTTAGCAATAAAACTCTTACCCGATCCTGTAGGAGCACAGCATATTATAAATTTCTTTTTACTACTAAAAGCTTTTTCGATGCGTTCTATTACTTCAACTTGTAATGTACTTGGTGTATAATTAAGCGGAAATTGCGATATATAACTCAGTGCCATAATATGATTATAGCTTAATATGTAGAGTTAACAATAATTTTTTTATTAAAAATTTTTGATGGCTTATTATATTTGATTTTATTTGCTTGCTCTTTAATCTTAGTATTTGAAAGGCAAAACGTATCAATTGTATAGTCAAGCTCAAGACCTGCTTCTATTTGTTTTATCTTGAAAGGGTAAGGTAATTCAAATAGTAAACTCTTACTACTTTTTTCTGTATTAATAAGAGTAAAGACGCAAAAGAAATCCTTTACACAAAAAAGTTGCAATTTACCTTGTTTGATAACCTTATTATCAATTGTAAATTTTACAGTTGTAAGCAAAAGCGGTTTAAATAACTGTTCAATTTCGTCAACAGATGTCATGAATTCATAAAATTTATTTTTTGCGGCGCTGATAGTCCAGCTAGCTTTTCGTTAAAAAAGTTCCAAAATTCTTTTCCAGCGGGTATGACTTGTATTAAGTCGCAAGCTGCCATGCTAATACATCGATAGTCTTGCATGAAGATGTCCCATGTAATGATAAGATCCTTTGCAGTGGGGTCAAATTTTGGATAACGAATCGCACGCTTATAATTAAGCGCGAGACGACCTTCTGGACTGTTGAGTAGTGTGAGAGAGTTTGTACATAGCATGCGCCGAGTAGATGAGGCGCCTATTTTTAGACGGCGTCTAAAAAACTTAATTTCTGCTACGTTGTTTAGAAGAAGACTTCTTAATGTGGGCAGCGACACTTTCATTATCATTACCTCTCAGTGAGCATATACCAAATATACGTTGCTCGTTAAGGAAAATACCTTTCTTAAGCGTACCATAATTGTCAACATCGAGATTTGCAACAGGTATACCTAGATTGTTAGGGAAGCAAACATAATCACCAATCTTAGTATATTTAACATTAGGTCCAGCGAGAATAACTTCTCCAATACGCCAGGCCTTAGTGTCAGTATTCATCGGTACAACAATACCGTTACGCATAATATTCGTACCGTCTTCTGTTTCATCAACAAACGTGCATAGTAGGATGTCGTCGAGTACGTGCTTGAGATTATACCCATAAAACACGGAATTAAAAGAATTTTTTGGAATTGAAGAGAAATCAATTAAACTCTTAGGCACCGGGCCTAACATATCTATATCTGCTGCCATATACGTTTAATTATGAATTGTTTGATAAAGTGCAATGTATTGTTTTATCTCTCTTTGTGAGATTTCAAGATTATTTGCAATAAGGGGTATATTCTCATCTTCTTCTCGCTGTTCTTTTACTCTCTTTATATAAGGTATCTTCTTAAACGATACTTTTGGCAGTACAGCTATAAAAAGATTATATACATCTTTTTTATTTTCAAAAACGCTTAGATATTTGTTAATAGCATTACAGTATAGTGCAACAGAAGATGAATACATACTACACCAACGATTTAACATAAAAGGCGAAAAATCACCCTCCTCGTCAATAGAGTTAAGGCAATTTTTTTGCTTCGTAAAGAGAGCGCTTGATATAAAATCAAATATCGTCATTAGCAAATGACTTTCGTCGTACTCAAGAAGATGTCGTCGTTCATTGCATAAAACAAATTAACTACGTCTTGCATAAACGCAAGTGTCTGATCGTCGGTAAGATTAGTTGAAAACGCAAATGCTGGTGCCTTCTTTCCAGCAACAATATTGATACCGGTATGCCCGAGAGCAACATTATTTTTTGAATATGTAATACTCACGCTGCATTTACCCTTAATTTGCGCTACCCCACCTTGACTATGCTCTCTGTGCACAATCAAATCATCGCCATCTACTTCTATCGGTGCTTTGATATATTTGGTACTTAGGATATTAGCCATTTGAGTATTCAATAAGCGCTGGTATGACGTAGCGCCAAATGGATCAAGGTTTGGAATCTCCCAAAGAAAGTTAATAGCATCCTGGCTATAGATGTAGTCATTAGCGAGTACATCTTCACTATCAATCATGCCAGCAGCTTCCACCGTCATTGGTGCGCGAAATGCAATAATATTGCCAATAGGCACTGTATTCTTTCTAAAGAATTTATATGCAAAACGGCTATGAAGAGCTGCTCCATCATAATAGTCACAGCCTGTAATTTCTTTTAGTTTATTGCGTTCGATTATCATACAAGAATAATATATTCTTTTGCTGTAATATCAAGCCGGTAAAACAAATCAAATACCGAGAAGCTGTTTAGCTTTGTCTAAATCGTGCTCGTGATAACAACCCCACATACAAACACGCCTCGGGTCCCAATGATCGGTATCAAAGCGTTTAATATACTCATACGATAGATTATTCTTTTTTACCTGCCAGTGTAAAAATTGTTCCGGGCATGGACCGACATGTCGACACTCAAAAGTTTCACAACATGATCCAATCTTTATACCACCTAATGGTACGCCTGCATGCTTCGTCCAATCTTTAAAAATATTAATATCAATGAGTTTGGGCCTAAAAATAAAAAGATCTGTACTCATCCAATCATCAATACCCTTAAATGAATGATTAACGAGAAACGCTTTATCCGTATGACTAGTAATCTTATCAATTAAATCATGCTCATTAGCAACAAATACGTCGATATGAGCGTGTACGACATTATCGTATCCTTTAAAGTAGTCATAGAAATCACTAAGTGCCTGAATGCAACCGTAGTGCTCGCAATTTCGATCAGTTAGTATCAAATGCTTATTACTGTTCGGCATTAACTTAAAATTATCTCTTATAGATTGAATATCAGAATCTAGATTATTCATATGCAGGACAAGATCGAAATCCTTGACAAGCGACGTTCTTTTCAAGAATTCAGCGTACAGTTGCACCTGTTCAACGTGACGGTGTCCGGTTATAAATAATAGATTTTTCATTGTAATAATTTAGATCCACCACGTTACGAGTTCAATACCGTGGTCAAGGCAGTATTTTGTAATGCGGTCCTTTTTCTGCTTATATACTTCAACGTATGATTCTTCAAAAAAGTCAGCGCTGTCGTGAAATTCGATATATATAGTTTTAACGAGATCTATAGACCTATCATCTATCATTTTTTCTAAAACAGCAAATTCCGCGCCTTCGATATCGAGCTTTATAAAGATATCTCTACCTTTAAACTGTCTTATAAAGTCAGATAAATTAAAACATTCAACAGCGACGGATGTAATGAAGTGACCGCGTTTAGTACCGTTGTGTGGGTTCCAGCGATCAAGAGGCATAAGTGATGAGCCTCCTCCCATTTTCGGTTCATTCCAATCTGGGTTCGTTTGTTGATGAAATGTTATAGTACCTTCATGATCGTATACAGCTTTATTAAAATGCTTAATATTATAACGTGTAATAAGATCTGGGTTTTTAGCTAAAAATGTCTGATATGTATCCGGGTTAGCTTCAAAAGTAAAAATCTCCCAGTTTGAGGGATCAAATTTTAATACCTTTTCGAATTCGTGTAGTCCTTCACCAAAGTGGGTACCACAATCTATAAAAACGTTTTTCATAAAATTAGATAGCTTTAAGCATTATATGTGGTTTATTTAGTTTACCTGGTCGCAACGCGTAGTCATAGTACCATGTATTCTCATCACCAAGTTGAATTTGCTCCCAGATATTTTTTACGCTTGCAAAGTATAAAGCTATTATACCCTGATCGTTTGTCTTACTTATTTTCACTTCTTCAGCTAAGTTGTATAGATCATTGTAGGTATTATCATCTATAATGGCTGAATCGTAGAGCATAATTGTTGTTTGTGGGTAATCGATTTCGAGGTTATATTTGTCGTATATTTTCGAAAATGTTTCGTCTTCTGCTATAAATTGCGTCTTTAGCTTCCAGGTATACTCAGGGAAAGCATCGGAGTGAGCTAAGAGCTTACCTGGCTTTCTTGCTTTTATGATAGGATCTATGGGCCTGAAAACTGTAATACCGGAGTCAATATAGAATATATATTCCCATTTTTTAAAGAATGTATTAAAAAGATGCAGCTTGTGATACTGAAACGTTTTCTCTCTCCAATGCTCGTCGCGATTAATAGAGTTAAATTTAGTTAGAAACTCTTCAGAGAACGCTATATCAGGGAAGTGTTTAATTGTAATATTGTTCGACCGTAGTAGCGGGTGATTAAGCTTTTCAGAGCCAAGTAAATCATCACCTATTACGATGCAAATATCATCTGTATATCCGAAATGCAACACACCGTTTAGGGTGTATAGCATTTTATCGAAATAAGCTTCGTTTGTTAGAAGTGTAACACAAATATTTGACATATCTCAACTAAATGGAAATTCTTTCGAGTACTGCTCGAAGTTCCACTTCTGACCACCCGCAAAATGTCTAAAAATCGTGTCCTTTCTTTCCGATGGATTGATCCAATATTCACTAGGACCTTGTTCTTCCACAATGTGAGTTACATTCCATTCAACAGGGAGAATTTCTATATTAGCGAGAATCTCATCTAAGGTGAATGCCGCGTATTCGGTAGGGTATGTAAAGAAACCGTTATTCGGTAGTTGATAAAAAGGTTGCCAGCTATGGCATTTGATACCTGCAGCTATGTAATATGCTTGCTGATCACCCCAGTAAAAGAACACATGACCACCGTCGTTTTCCTTAAAAAATTTTACATGCTGTAATTTTTCGAAACGCTCTCTACTTAGCATTAAATCAATAAGCTTTCTGCTAAATTCATTAACTACAAGAGCAAACGCGCCAAAGCAGTGTGAGTTGGCTGTATCGATGGCGTATGTAAAGGTTTTATTTGACGGCATCACTTTATCTGTCTGTACGATAAACACATCAGCATCGTGATGATAGATAATATCACCGTCCTGTAGATAGCCACTATCGATCTTATCTTTAAAGAACTGCCATCTGGCGAAATGGTTATTATTCTTTACTGTAAACTCCGGTATACTAGGAATAGAAAAAAGATGAGGTATTTTATATACCGACTCATCAACTTCAAAATATTCCATACCGTGTTTTTCACAATATAATCTATTACGCTCGGAATTATATTTTTTAAAAAGTACATACCTGTCTCTATCTTCTTGCGTATTGTAATCGCTATTATAATTAACAAATGTTACGAATATTTTTTTCATATAGTTAATTTAGTATATTAATGTTATTAATATTAAATATAGTTTCGTAATAGGATATATCATTCGGTGAGTCTGTGCGTAGATGCGGATGCCATTCTATGTGTAAGCTATCAATAAGACAGATTGTTCCGTCACTGATCAGTTTATCCATTACTTCATATTCTGCACCTTCAATATCAAGTTTAAGTAATATCTTATCTGTCGATTTAAAATTTGTTTTAAGAAAGTTTGAGAAATTAATATATTCAATTTCGTAACTGTCCCAGTCATGGTGCGCACCAGAAGATGTTTTATTATGTATATCCCCAAGAATATTACTTTCATGACCGACATTTTCAATGCTATTAATCTTTGCTTTTTCACGCTTAACTGTTTTTTTAATATCCTCGCACCAAACGCCTTTATTATATACAAAAGCGTTTGGGTATTTGTTTTCGAGAAAACCGCACGCTTCAGGTAAAATATCAAACATATAAACAAGTCTCGGTGTAAGAGCGAAGCTATCAATTAATCGCTCGTATCCTTGTCCTAAATTTGCACCGCAATCAATTATAACGTCAATCATGTTATTATAATATATGTTACAGAATTAGCTTTTTCCAGTAATTAAAATTTAACAGTTCATTTTTATCTGCTATTTTTGTGGTGAGATGTAATTGATCAATAAGATAATCCCGCGTTACATCATTCCAGGAATCAATGAACAAGATTGGTAAATGTTTAAACTGCTCGAAAGTATGATGATACTGTACAATAGGAATTGACTTAAGATATAAACACTCCCATATACGGTGACAGTCAATGCCGTTGCCAGGCGGTGATATTACAAATACTGCTTCTGATATATTCTGTAAATACTGATATTGGTCGCATTTGTCAGACATATAGATACCGTTTTGTGTTGTAATTTGATTTATAATGCTTCTCTCGTTAATATTTGTGTCAATGGAGAAGTTCTTATACACTAGATTCTTTTTTTTATAATTTTTTGACAACAACGATAATAACGCAGTATTGCCGTGAGAGTATTTTTTTCTCGCTATTCCAATTGGAAGCGATATTGTTTTTGAATGTATTAAGGAATTATTTTGACCAAACCATTTTATTATTTTCTTATTATCGGCTAGTGGTTTATATTCTTCTTTTATACCTATATCAGAGTTATGCGTTATTAAAGTAAATGGTAATTGTATTTTATCTATATTATAAGATAATCTCTCTATATCATGTCCGTAGCAATAGAGGGTTTTTGGTTTTAAAAAGTTAATATTTGCTATCTGCTCATCAATTAAATCTTGCTCTCTCTTAACTGTTTTCTGACGACCGTGGTCGCCGTTAATATAGTTACCTATATCAAATATACAGTCACTAAGTGATTCTAAATTATCACCGGTTATAATTTCCTGTTCCTCCCAATAGTAATTCATAACGACATATTATTATCTTCTACCGTACTTTCTACGTCCTTAACAAAGTTTCTATCATGCGTAAACCACGGTGTTTCACCTGTATATAACCAATCAGTCAGCCCGTATTTTACCGCTATTGCTGACATAGCTATTTGATCGTGTCGGTGTCCTTTAACGCGTTTATCTTTTGATGCTTTAAAGTTTATATTATTGTGAGGGCCTGGGAACGTTATGCCGTCAGTGGCGAGCGTTAGCATCTCGTTAAAGAATATTTCTATTAGTTTATTATTAAAATTTAATCCAAAATTAGTACCTTGCATGCAGGGTATATTAAATGATTCTTCTCTTGTTATATTAAGCGTTGCTAAGGCTTTATCATGGCAGAAAGAGCCTAGATCATGATTATAAATGAAAAAATACCCCTTTGTGTCTATATGATTAAAAATATCATCGATAGGTCTTTTAATAATAACACTAGTATCGAGCCAAAGTATATTTTTAAATTCTTTTTTAAGAGCATCTTGTATACAAAAAAACTTAAATGCAAACGGTGATTCTTGATGTGTAGGGCAACCGGTCGGATATTCTGTAAAACCAAGAAAAGGTATATTCAATTGCTGACACTGTTGTTCGAGTCTATGTAGGCCGCGTTCGAAATTATGACCTTTTGCAAAAGATACAACACAATATTTGTCATTTATCATACGTAGTAAATCTTTCCAAGCACTTACCATGCACGTGTAGGTTAACTAACTCTACACCGTTAACGGTAGGTTTGTTTTCATGAAATTTGATTGATTCAGGATCCAGTATCTTACCAACGATATGATCTTTATCGATAAATCCTGGCGGGTGACCGTTGTTTGTACCTCCTAAAAATTGACCATACGTAATAGGGTCAAAGATAATATTGCTTATAGTACCTTGTGTTGGATGAGTGGGTAGATTTGTTATATATTCCCTGCCGTAGTGATAGAGTAATCTCATCTCATGACCGTGGTCTCCGGTTTGTGAGAGAATATATGGCAGTCCTTTTATAACATTATTGTAAATGCTATTGCTTATTTGATCAAACTTCTCGATATTTTTTATTATACTAAAGCCAAAAATAAACGTGTTATCGGTCTGTTGCGTCATGTATACATTACAGTCAAGTCCGTCGACTATTGCTGTAGGGTTCTTAAGAAGAAGAACGTCGTTATCGAAATGTACAATGTCCTTCTTAGTTGCTTTTAAGTAAGAATTAATAATAAAAATACGTAGTAGAGATGATAACCAAAGAGGATCAACTTCATTGCGGTAGTAATCGCCGGTCTCCGGTATCGAGAGATCCTTATAATGTACTACCTCGACTCTGCTATCGTCAAACTTTACGCTTGTGTCAGTACAAAGAGTTATTTTACTCTCCGGGTCAGTAAAAATTATCTGACGAAGGCAATGGAGTAAATGCTGTGGTAGCGGGGAATTAATATGTGTTAGTAAGTAATTCATTTCTGTTCTTTTAAGTGAGCTAAAATATGTTTACAGAGGTTCTCGCGTGTGAAATATTCCTTATAAATCTCTCTACCTCGCACGAGCATTTGTTCTTGCTTGCTACTATCGATGGCTCTTAATATTTGCTTTAAGTTTGATATCTCGTCTACATGAATAAGAACGCAAAATTCTGACCAATCGATTTTGCTAGAAAACGGAAACCATTCCTTATCATAGATAAAAACCGGTATTGAGCCTAACTGCATGGCTTCATAAAGCCTGAAGCTTTGTGCACCGTACCCTCTCGGACACAAAGTAAAATGCGATCTTTTTGTAATATCTAGGAATATTTCAAATCTATCACGCTGAACGTCATATCTCCATTCTTGTGATGAGAGATAGACATCAGCGTCGTTTGCATACATTCTACACAGCTCATTACGGAACTCTGTATTAGCTGAGCCAACGAAAGAGCATAATATGTCTTTCTCTCTTGGCTCTAGATGTTCATCGCGGAGAGGCGAGCAGATCAGGGGTATCGGTATACCGTCTCGGTTACCGCCTGCTTCAAATCGTATTGTATCTTCTGGTAGTCGCTCGGTAACGGCATCATCGTGCTGTGATACAGTAAAGTATTTTCCTATAGGTAGCGCATCAATATAAGGCTGAATAAGATTTCTATTTATATTTGTTATATATACACTCGTCCAAAATATGGGTATTAGTGTATAGCCTGTTTCGTCAAATTCGGCTTTATTTCGTTTATAGAAACCATAAAAATATTCCTCGATATAATCCCCAAGATGATATGGAGGATATGTCGGGTATAAAGGCGGTACACGTAATTTACTGAAATCTATAATCATAGAACATCGCTATCGTTATCGTTAAAGTATTTTACGTTTAAATTTGTCTGTGTAAGATTTAAATTGAGATATAGCGCTGTAACGGAGACGTTAGAAGATGATCTTATAAGATGTCTACATTTTGATAGATATATTACATCTGACAGAACATCAAAGCCTTTCTTAAAGCCAGAGACGTTTCTGAAGCTCGAATGTGGAGCTTGTGAGCCTGTACCTCGTAGCGTCGTTTTATTGAAGATAAGTTTTTTACCATATCTTTGTTTAAAATGCATACATGCATCCTGGCAGTCAGTAGCGAGAAAAATAGTATCATAATCATCAACCACATCGTCAATTTCTCTTTCAAAGAGTTCAAGATCTACAGGCGACTGCTGTACGGTTGTACCATGACTTCCAATCAAAAACTTATCTGTACGTCTTATATGTACACCTAGAACTTTATTTGATTCAAAAAAACTATAAGATGGCTTAAGACTTTCATCCATGAATTCATTTAGAATAAAATATCTCGAATAGATATAATTCATTGTCTCACGAAAGCTACTATCTTCGATCTTTATAAGATCTATATAGTCGCTAACAGTTGTGTGGGGCGTTGTTAAGGAAAACGGTTGCTTATAAAAATATTCCCACACGTTGTCTCCGCGTTGTGAGTCATAATACAGTGTTTCTGTCCCCCACTTAATATAAAAATCTTCATCGTTGCTAATACAATGACTGATATGACGCGCAGTATCAGAGCTGAGCGCGAAGAATCCTTTATTAGTACCGGTAATTAATTTCATAGCGTGATGTATCTATAGTTGGGCTCTCGTATCAAAAGATCTACACCATTATCAGGCGATATTCTATTATTACCGACACGCGGTATTGCATTAATAATATCTGTCGCGTCGCTTAAGAACGCTCCCCAGAAACTAAACGTACCGACACTCATAACAATATTTTTATGCGATGCAATAAAGCATATCGTATCATAGGCACTGCCTTCATATATAGATGCATTGTATCTGTTTTTTAAAGACGTTATATAAGGATTATCAATGGTGTCGGTGCAGATTGTTAATTTATTAAATGATAGCATTTCTAGTGCCTGTTCATAATACTCTAAAGGTAATAAGTCAGGATGACTGGTTTGGTAGAGATCGCCTAATCTAACGTGTACGATAGCATGGTCATCAGGAATGTCGTGTTTCTTAAAATGATACCAACTACGTATTTCGTTTTTATACGGTATAAAAAACTTCTTACGTTGAAAGTAACCTTCCAATACTATTTGACGTGGTGTGTTATCGTTAATAACATCATCTAGATTAAAATCAGGTTGGTCGTTTCCGAAGCGCGCACCAATGCGTTGAACCGGCTTGATAAAATGAGAGTAACCGGGCTGATCATACACCACATCAAATCCCTGCAGACAATATTCCGGATGATTTTTCTCAATACCGTATAATTTAAATTTAAGTTTTTCAGATATAATTCTACCTATAAAATATTGACATAGCTGATTACCATGACGACAGCCTGGTATATCATTTACATATACACTCATATTAAGATAATATCTTAACTTGTTCTGATATCCAATTATATGTTTTTTCGAGGCCAGCCTTGAGAGACTGTGCAGGCTTCCAGTTTAATTGCGTAGCTATCAAATTATTATCTGAATTACGCCCACGCACACCGAGAGGACCGGGTATATGTTTCTTTACAAGTTGTTTACCCGCAATTTCACATACAATATCAGCTAGCTTATTAATTGTAACCATTTCGTCTGATCCAATATTAACCGGGCCAAAAAATGCATCCTGTTGCATTAATTTACGTACACCGTCAAGACATTCATCTATATAGAGGAAGCTTCTCGTCTGCTCACCATCACCCCATATTTCAATCTCACATCCATCCTTTGCTTGTGCTACTTTTCTACAAATAGCAGCAGGCGATTTCTCCTTACCGTTATTCCATGATCCGAACGGGCCGAAGATATTATGAAAACGAGCTATACGTACATCTAGTTTGTAATTACGACTGTATGCAAGATAAAGGCGTTCACTAAAGAGTTTCTCCCAACCGTATTCACTATCTGGATTTGCTGGATAAGCGCTACTTTCTTCGCAATTCGGATTATTGGGATCAAGCTGATTATGTTCAGGATATATGCAAGCACTGCTACTATAAAACAGCTTCTTAATATTATTCCTTACTGCGGTATTAGCAACGTTGAGATTAATGGTAGCGGAATTATGCATTACATTAGCATCGTTTTCACCGCTAAAAATATAACCTGCGCCTCCCATATCTGCAGCTAATTGATATACTTCATCGAAGGTTCTCTCTGTATAGCTGTGTTGATCTGGCCCCCACATTACATTGTGTACGACAACCGGATCAGTTAGATCTCCGATAATAAAATCATCTGCTGCGGTCTCTTGATACTCGTTTTTCTTCAAATCAACACCGCGTACCCAATATCCTTCACTCTTGAGTCTATTAACGAGATGATTACCGATAAAACCACCGGCGCCTAATACGAGAGCTGTTTTCATACTAATATTTTTATTTTTTAAAGCAATAAAATCAATGGTGACTATAGTTAGTGATTAGGTATTGAAGAAATTCTTTTGATTATAATTTTCTCTTACCGCTTTGAGTAACTTTAGCTTACCCTCCACACCGGATACCCAATTTGCATGATGCAGCACTATGTTTCTTGGCAAGGGGATCGTTGTTTGTCCTTGCCACATATTATAAAACATACCAAATGTAAAGAACTGAGGCGGTAGTAGACCGCGCTGTACATTCGAATGATATTTTCTTAGTGATGCTTGTACTGACTCCTGGTCGTCTCTATATTCTTTATTAATCTTTAATGCTGTTTCAAATACCTTTTTTGTTTCAGTTGTTTTTCGACAGTAAAAGAAGCCTGTACATTCTACACCATAATAATCATTTTGAAAGACAATATCGTGCTGCTTTAACGCTTTTTCAGCGAGAGGTATAATAGGTGAAAAAAACTGTACATCGATATCACTAAAGATAAATGTATCCGACGTGTCAGTGTCATCGTAAATGCTTATTATACGCTCTAATTTTTCAGCCGTTGTGTCGTTCCAACCTTCGCTTTTGAATTCACCGGTTGGGCATTTTTGCTGCAATTCAAACTTTACAATGTCCGCATCCTTTTCGACGTCATGTATTGTATCAAACCATGGTAGAAATACTTCATGGCTCTTAGAGTAGGTGGTATAAATTTTCATATATCTAATAAAAAGTTTTTGTTGTAACCTTCAGCAGAAAAATATGATTGCCAGAGCTTACGATTTTGATAGGGAGACAATTGACAGTTATTTATAATATTATCGATGTTATCAATATCACGCTCTTCAATTAGTATGATGTGGTTGGACCAGTTAATTAATTTCTGAAAAGGTAAAGTCGAATTAGACTCAATAACTACCGGTATTCTACCAAAGCTTAATGCTTCATAGAATCTATATGAGAAATTACCATTACCGCGCATGCATAATGCAAACGAGCATAATAGCATATTTTTATAAAACACTTTTTTTGCTTCTACCTTTGTTTGTAATTCAGGAGCAAAAAAGCCTTGACGTTTGATAAAGTGAGTACGGTTATACATTTGTTCTATACGCTGAAGTATATGAGCTCGTGATGGTGTATTATAGCCGCAAAAACCAATATCGCGATTTTCGACTGTATCTGTTAATAATATATGTGACGGAAAATGATCTGGTACGACCACTGGCAGTATTCTCTCGTTTTGCTTAATATGGTTACGGTATGCTGATGTGCGAAACAAAATAAGATTATTCGGTATATCAAATGAGTCGCTATCATCATCGTTATAAAACGTTACAACATTCTTACCATGTGCAGCAGCTTTTTTACAGTATTCATTTATTCTTATGTCTTGTCTAGTGTATTTAAATGGTATAACAGCTACATCACAATCTTCAAGCTTTAGCACTCGTTGATGTTGATTGTCAAATCTTAGTCGCGTATAAAGCCCGTCGTTCCACACGTTAACATGATCTAATATTTTCTTGTATACTGTGTCATCAATGTATGGTATAATAGTAAAGAGCTCTGTAAACCCGTTAAGATCGCTCTCATTTATATCAAAAAGAAAAAGTTTCATGTTATGTTAAATCCGTTCGCCTGTCTTCTCAAAAATGTTTGCTTATCCATCTCTTCATATTTTTCATTCGTTAAATATAGCGCATCATTACCAGAGCCTATTACCGAGTGATGCATATGTTGAATTATGGTTTGATTAAAATATTTCTGCTTATTGAGAATATTTCCGACAGCGGTAAATTCAGCGTCACACCATAAAGATTTGTATTCAGGATTGTATATATAGTTAAAGCGATTGTAGTATGTTTTACCTAAGATGCAAAGAGTATTAAGTCTGTCCTGTTGCACTCCGTCATTAAACCAAATCACACCGTCAAAGTCTGGAAATGTATTACACATCTTCTCAATAATGATATCATCATACCCTTGCACAATCGGTAACATATCATCAGAAGCTAGTAAGATGATCTGAAATTCTCTACCATCGAGATCATTATTGATAGCTTCTATTTTCGTCTTACTCTGACCGTAAACTACTGTAAGATTTTTAAAACGCTTAAACTCTTTTCTTACTTCTTCGCAATTCATCTCTGTATCATCGGTGTCACATGTAACTAGAAACTCTACATTACGTTTACCTGATAATTTTTGATAATATTGCTCGAGTATATTAAAGAATTTTTTACGTCGTCCTCTTGTCGGAAACTTAATGAGAAGTGTAGGTTCTTCATATATAAATGTATTACTTATTTTTACTTTTTGAAATTTTTCTTTGTATATCTGATATTTTTGTTCTTTCTCTTTCCCAATTTTAGCGAGATACTGATTGTTATGTGTTCCGCCAAAGTCTATACCTGTATCTTCTAACGCAGGGTTGAATTTATTTTTATACCAGCTCATACCTTCAAAATGTATAAAATAATTGTTTTCTAAATCTACATTACCTATTTTTAATTCTGCAGCTCTAACGTCTTCAAAAAATGTAGAGCCGATATCGTAAATTTTTGTTGTCTCAAAACTAGCTTTCATTCTCTCTTCGTGAAAAAATTGAATGTTGTGTTGTTTGATTTTCTCTACGTCTATAAAGCAGTGCCACGGGTTTACTCTATTATAAATTCGCTTACCTCCTCGATCACCTTCGATCTTACCCATGACCGCTAGTCCCATATTCTTAAACATTTCGAGCAACAGTCTGTGATCTTTTATAAAAATAACGTCTGTATCGACAAGAAGTGCGTATTTTGTCTTACACATGGATAATGCCTCGTTTACTCCTTGTCCATGTGTATTGCCAGGAGAGCATTTATATGGTACTTTGTGGGTATATAAGAGGTCTTTTGTCTTAGTGTCTGTTGAGTTGTCAATTAACACTAGTCGCTGGGTACAATTATGTATTGACATCCATGATTTTAACATGGTAAGTGTTATGTCAGGGGTATTGTAGGAGCAGGTAATAAGAGTTAATTCATCCATGTCGCGTATTGTTGTTTAATTATCTTAAGAGATCTAACTATATCATCCTGTGTTGGTTGCGGTGCTTGGTTCGGATAGTGACCGTGTTTCTTTTTATAGAGCTCAGCACCGCTTTGTACTTTTTTTATCCATTCAGCTTTGTCTTTTGATATAGAGGATTGCTGTATAGCGTCAGGAGCTTCAGATATCAATTCATGGCTATTAGCTAGATCTGCAAATGCCCAAAATGGCGGATGATAGCCGGCTTTTATAACATCATATGTACCGCATACGTGTTCCCAGCAGCCGTCATAGTCTTCGTTCATATAGCCAAGTCCTTTTACGAGTATATCACGTGTAAAATAACAGAACATACCTGCAACATGCTCATATATTGCAATCTTACACTCCTTGTAATCAATAACTAGTTTTGGATTCGGTTCAGCTAATTGATTTAACTGATCGCGGTTATGTATATCAAAGTGAATATTTTGCTTTCGATTAAACGGGGTACCAGGTCCGTAGTTAAAATGCTGAATACCTGTAATCTTACGGGCCTTTATATATTGCTCAAAAACTGATTTATCTAAGATAATAACGTCATCCTCAATGAGGAAGATATGATCACAGCCTTGTTCTAAAAGATATTTTAACGCTTTGTTTTTCGATTTTGCAACTCCTTGATTAATCTTGTTTTCTATTAGCGTACCATATTCAATTTTAATATTAGATATTGGATGACCGTCATTTACTATCACGATTTCATTTATCTGTTGTATGCAAGGCTTAAGAGAAAGTAATAATTTCTGTAAAAGGTTAGGTCTATTGCAAGTAATAATACCAACTCCAATTCTTTCATTCATAGTTGTATCCGTATATTTTAACATAAATAATATCGATGGCAATCACACCAACAAATAGTAATACGGTTAATATCGCGAATTTACCCAATGCACAACTTGCAACACCGGGAGATTACTTGATATTGCAAACTGCAAATGGTACACAGGTAATTACTTTTCAAAATTTTAATGCAGTAAAAACTGATATCTACGGTAACGCTACAGTAATAGGTGATCTTTCCGGTGGAGTAATGTATCTTACAGGTGGTGTATATACCGGCGGTGGTGGTTTATCTGCTTCTAAAATATGGACAGCTGGAGACAGTACAGGTTATGGGTATAGCTATCCTGGTACCAGTGTCGGTACTCCTATTAGACAACCTGTTTGTTACGATTCATTTACTATTCAGAATGGACTTATTTTAAGTGCATTTTTAGGATCCACATCAACAGACGGTTCGGGTAAATTTTATTATTCTAACTCTACAAACCCATTATATTTCTCCGTGTTAACACAGCTCACTGCTGCATCTGCAAGCATTGTTAATACAACTAATAGTCTTGTTAATACATTAACATCTACTCAAAATACAACAACAAGCACGTTGTTAACTGCAGCTACCGCTACCTTTAATACTCAAATAATTTCTCTAACAGCTGCTCAACAAACACAAATAATTTCTCTAACAGCTGCTCAACAAACAACGTTAAATAGTCTAACATCAACGCAGCAAACTCAGTTAACGACATTAACGGGTATTTACAACAACATTGTACAAAATATATCTTCGTCAAATATTATATACGATGTACCCGCACCAACGGTACAGGTAGTAGCGTATGCTACTACCACAAGTACATCAGCGGTCTGGCAAAACTTTTATCAGACAGGTAGACCGACAGCAGCAATTGATGTATCAACACTACGTTACACGGATGTAATAATCGCTTTAAATCCGAGCTATAGTGTTACGGTATTACCGTTATCCGGTATACCGTATATTAGAAAATTCGTCAAATCTGGAAATGATTTAATTGGTGATCTTTGTATTACAATACCGCAAGGTCAGCCTGTTTTCTTCGATGTGCGTTTATTTAAGACAGCTTAACGCTCGTCAGGTAGATGCTTTGCTTTAATAATATTTGACCTAAATTTCTCCTCTTCGAGCTCCTTTTGATAGGTGTCTTGCTGATCGTATATTATCTTTTCCATTAGATCGAGGTTTTCATTACTCAATACACTCGACTCTTCTGATACCGGGTTTCCAGCTTTATCTAGATAAAGCTGGATCATCGCAATGCGCGTTTGCCTATCACCAAATACCTCTATAATCGGCGGTCTATCTTCTTTGGGAAAGAAGGGTGATTCACCAGTTTTTGCATATTGGTACGATATTGCTTTAAAAATATTATCGATCTCCTCAATAAAGTTCTTATCAATACTTCTTGTATCTTTCTCTTCTATGGAAATTGGAGATAACTTTGTAATTGGGGTAAAAAATATAATATCTAAAGCATGCATTGCTTCTTGCACCAGCGGTATACATTCTTTGATAAAATCATCATCAATGTCGGAAACACCTTTATGATTCGACCAGAGCGAATATACAATATTATCTAGCGGGCAGCGATCGAAGATAACATTATCATTTTTAGAAGTGCCCTTAATATCGTCAAGTAAGCAGTTAAGAATCTTCCACTGCCCGTCTTTTGTAACTTTATCGTTAAGTGGTATATTTTGTTCTTTAAGAATTTTACGATACGATTCAGCTGACCGCTTATACATCGGCCAAGTTTTTATCATATCATCTATTAACGTACTTTTACCCTGACAGGCGCTACCGCTTATTGCTAATCTCATATCGTTATATTTACGTAGCTAGCTCAGTTTATCAAATATCATTATAAGGATATAGCGTTGAAAGTATAAATAATATAATGAAGCATTATTTGATGATTAAGACGCATAAGATAACGGGGTTAAAATACCTCTGCAAAACTTCGACGAATAACCCGAATAGACCTCTTACGTATCTCGGTAGCGGGAAGTATTGGAAGAGACATTTAAAAATACACGGTAATAATATAGAGACAGAAATTGTAAAGATTTGCAATACTCGTGAAGAATTAATTTGTGAAGGTATATATTATAGCAGATTGCTTGATGTTGTTGCTTCTGATAAATACGCAAACATGGTCGAGGAGAGAGGTGATGGTGGACCGACTATGCTCGGGAGAAGAATTACACCAGAGCAAAATAAACGTAAGAGTATAGCGCTTCGTAGATTTAATGCCGCATCTTCAAGTGAATACAAAGAATGGCGTCGTAAATTAAATTCTGAATCACATGAAAAATATCGCTACTATACACCAGCAGGTATTTTTACAAATGCATTTGCTGCAGGTCGTGCTAATAATTGTAGTAATGTAACTATTATTAATAAATGCATAAAGGATGTTGATAAGCCAATTACAGCCAGGCGCTACTGGAAATATGGATGGAAAGGCAAGACATGGAGAGAGCTCGGCTGGTGGTCGTCTAACTTAGACGCGTAGTGCCTTATTCCAAATTACAAGCTGAAGACGAGGGCTAAAATTAACGTGCAGAGCCTTTGCATATTCTGCTACCGCAGCAGAGCGTTCAGAATGCTCTTGCCGTGATCCGCAACAAGGCATAAACCAGATGCGATTTAATGGTATATTAATACCATGCTTGTCATCTACATACTTTTCCCAGATCTCATTAATATCATTCGATGAATTAATTACAAATTTAAAACCTGAACCAAAACGTGCGTGCCATTTCAGTGCTTCAGGCTTATACGTCTTTTCTTCTGGATCACCGTTTGACCTAAGCTTAGGAGATGTAGTAAAAGTGACATCAACAACTTCTCTCCATGCATCACTCGGTATAAGTGTAGCGTTTGTCTCAAAATCAATCTTTGGCGTAAAGCCATATCGCTGTCTAAATGCTTCAACGAATTTGAGTAATTGCTTTTCCTGAATAAGAGGTTCGCCACCGGTAAGCTTTAAGATAGCATTATTACGGAGATGTTCGACGTAGTTTTCACGATCCATAAGATCAAAAATCTCAGCAAACGTCATTTTATTCTTTACTGACCAAGAGACAAAA
>Ga0209085_1000167_pt1 | contig 51732 bp, 37 predicted proteins | sample C_131016_EF_Meta_FD_187310 | JGI IMG/M metagenome (GOLD analysis project Ga0209085, IMG submission 187310) | Freshwater microbial communities from Lake Croche, Canada to study carbon cycling - C_131016_EF_MetaG (SPAdes) (version 2) | ecosystem: Environmental > Aquatic > Freshwater > Lake... | reverse complement strand
AAAAGGAAACTTGGTATGATTTCATCAAAAAGAGACACAGCAATAAGCGTGCCATTTACATGAGGGAAAACATGTTGCTATTTTTCAAACCGCCCTATAGTTTTTTTGTGAGAGATTTCAAGGGAAAAGACGGTTTCACTCATCTTGGTGAAGCTGGCGCACGCCTTCTTCAAAGTCCGATATCTCAAGGCACTGGTTGGTTTTTCTGGAACGTTCTGCCGCAAAGGCGAGAAGGTGGCTGTCGAGTGATTCCGCGACGGATGTCAGAACCTGGCGTTTGTTTCCACTGAGAATGGTCTCAACAAAATTTTGCATAATAGCAACATCACCGCCACTATGCGTTCCACCAAGAGGCGGTGTGAGGACCTCGAAATCCCCCGTGGAGAATTTCCGGATCTCGATCGTCTTTTTAAAGGAATCGAGCTCAATCTCGCCATCCGTCAATTGGATGCGGGTGCGGCGGCGTTCGATGGCATTATGGCCAGTCATCGTGAGGCTTGCCGTGACTCCCCCTTCGAATTCGATCGAGCAGACCTGGTGATCGACCACATTATTATCGCAGTGGTAAACGCATCGCCCGAAACGATTGGTTTTAAGGAGGTCCATCAGATGCAGGCGGTCTTTGATGACGCCCATCTGGCGCAGGTAGGCGGGATCCGTGTTGGAGCGGAAATACGCGCGTTGGACATCATATGGACAAGTTGCGGCAGCAGGACAGCCATCCAAACAATACTTGGGGGCACCCTCGGGAGCGTTTTCACTCCGGAAATGAGAGAGCGAACCGAAAGACGAAATTCGCAAGGGCTTGGCAGCGGTCAAATAAAGCAACAAGTCCATATCATGGCAAGACTTCGCTAAAATCATCGGCGTCAGCGCATCGTTGTTGAAATAGCCTCTCACATACGAGTGGGCCATGTGCTCGAAATCCAGATTCTCGCTATGCTCGATATTCACGACTTTGCCGTATTCCCCGGAATCCACGAGGCGCTTGAGGGTGCGGTAAAGCGGGGCATACCGCATTTGATGGCAAACCATGAACAGACCCTCATGCTTCTTGGCGGCATCAGTCACCGCAATCACGTCGAGAGCGGTCAGCCCCAATGGCTTTTCACACAACACGGCGTAACCGGACTCCAAGGCGAGCTCGATGGCCTCAGCGCGAACATCATCTTGAGTGGCAATAATGAGCCCATCGGCAATCTTTCCAGGGTGCTTGGCAAAAAACTCCGTGACAGAGGAAAATTGTCGATCTTCAGGAATCGCATGTGCCGCAGAGAATGAGGCGCGCCGGTCTGCATCGGGCTCCACCACAGCCACAAACTTGGCGCGATGAGGAAAATCAAGTCCGTATTGACCGAAAATTCCTCTTCCACGATTACCTGCTCCGATGAGAACGATTGAGATGCTATTTTTATTGTGACTCATAAATAACGAAAAATCCTATTTACGAACAAAAATATTCGACATGTATTTTAGGTCAGTGAACTTGCGACCACTGGGAGAGAGCATATAGTGCTCCGGAGTGTTTCCCGCCATGCGCTGACGGCACACTTGGACACCCCATGGAAAATAAGGCGTGGGCCGCTCACCAGAGATCGTCTTGGCATCGATCCGCAACTCGACCGTCCAGCGATCCGGATACTTCCGCACCGCCACATCACTCACCTTGTAAAACTCCGCCAGGTCTTCGAGTTTCTTGGTAATGCATTCATCCAAGACGACACCCGCAGAATTCACGACGATCAATGGACGAATGCCAGAGGCTGTTTCCAATTGAATTTGAACCATATCATCGGCGTAAATCGACTGGGAATCAGGATTTTTGCAATTCTCACGAAGGTTGGCCATCTTGGGTTCACTGCACTCCACACCGATGATCAATGCGGAATTATCAATCATCCACCGAAAGGAAACCGAGGTTTCCACGTGCTGCGGCATCTCACCTGTGATCATATCACGCAGCGGTAAAAAGGTGTAAGGCACCTGACGCCAGAAGTCTTTATCCAAGTCACCATCAATTTTGGGTTGATCTTTGCTGGTTTTGATCTGGATATTGGGCCCAAGTCGCTTGAGTTTATCAAAAACCAGTTTGAGTGGTTCGATTTCGGCGAGGATGGCATCAATCCGTTTGGCATAAATGGAATCCCCGGCTTTTGCCTTCGCGCGGTTGAGGATCTCAAAATAACGATCCACATCTGCGGGCTTTAGGAACCCGCCAGTGGCTGTGATCTGCCTCGGCTCAGGGCGCAACCAAACGGCTTCCGAAAATTCAAAAAACTCTTTCATCTCGGCCTTGGCCGGTCCGTAAAAAAGCTCGTAATACTCGTTGAGAACGGCTTGGACGTCCAAGTTACGATCCCAACAGAGTTTGTTGTGCAAATACAACATAATATGGGAAATCCACGGTCTGGCCATATTGGGTGTATTTTCAGATTTGTCAGCAAGCCCTTTGCTCCATCCGACTTCCGCCATAAATCCCAAGGCATGGTCGTAAAGACCATGGAAGTTTTCCTTCATCAGCTTGGTAAAAACAATCGGAACGGGTGGAAAATTATAATTGGGAGCATGTTGAAGGTAATACTCCCAGACAAGCAACTGGTCTTTGTTCACCATCTTGGAAATCCACTCGTTGCGATCTTTCAACTCTTCATTCGGATTCATCCAGAAAGCACTTGTTTGGCAGAAAATAACGAGCACATTCTCCGGAACTTTGGTGAGAGACTTGGGCGCCTTTCGCGTGTTGGCATACGCAAAAACGGTGAATTTTTTATTGGGATTTTTTCCCATGATTCGCTGGCGGAGATCCAGATTAAAATCCCAGGCATAATCGCTGAAGCGACCAGACGAACCATACTCTGCCACGCGATCCCAGCCCGCAGCCACATCCTCGTCATCCAGAAGTGACCACCCATCCGGTTGACCCAATCCCGCGTATTCGATACCGGGAAAAAATTGATCGACAATTTCCAGATAGGAAACCATATCCGCCCTCAATCGTTCATTGTTCAGCCTGGGAACGCTATGTTCCACCTTGCCTCCGACTTTTCCGTAATACTCCTGCGGCTGCTGGTCGGGATACATTTTCGTTGGCCCACTGACCGCGTGGTTGCAAGGAACAAAGACCGATGCACCCACCCCCATGGACTTCCACCAAAGGAATTCATCTTTCGAATTTCCAACCTTGCAATCGGATAGTATACGCACCGGGAACTCCGGCTCTTTCGTGAGGTTCTGATCTTTGATTTGAATGGTGGGCAGCTTGGGCACGACCATGCCCAGATCCGCCATGGGCGCATACCAGCGCATGCCCAGTTGCTCAAGGAGGGCATAGGCCGCATAAAGCGTTCCTGTCCCGTCCCCGGCATAAAACCCAAAGTCGTCGCTGAAATCCCTGTAATCGATCATGGTCGGAAACCGCCATTTGTGCCCGATCAACTTTTCCCAATATGGCTGAAGCTCTCTTCTTGGAATGTCTTTAAACTTTGAAAATGAAGTCGTGAAATGGTCAAATTCACGACCGGCAAGGATCACATAATTCTTTTCTGCAACAATTTTGAAGCCGTCATCCTTGACGCCCTCCAGAGAGAAGCCCAGTTTTTTTGTCGCTTCACTTTCGCCAACATAAATCTGATTCTTTGCGGAATCCGTTGCTGTTTCGACAATAGGAATTTTGGCCCCAGAAATGCGTTCCAAGTTGGCCTGGAGTTGTTGAGCCGCCGTTTGAACGCTCGGAGAAGCCTCGCTGGACAACACGATTTCAGACACCGCTTGGCCTTCGTTGACCAACTCGACCGCACTGGCCGAACAAACCAGCACGATGGCCGCAATCAAGTTGGAACAAAGGATTTTCCCAATCATTTTCTAACGAATATATTCGCCATACATTTCAAATCTTTGAAGTTTGTCCCACTCGGTGAGAGCATAAAATACTCAGGCGTAGTCCCCGTCATGCGTTGACGGCTAATGTTCGCTCCCCATGGCAAGAAAGGGGTCGGTCTTTCACCGGCAATTGGCTTCGCATCGATTTGAACTTCCGCCGTCCACCGGTCGGCGTATTTTTTTACCGCGACTTTTGTGACTTTGTAGAAATTCGGAAGATCTTCGAGTCTTTGCGTAATACATTCGTCTAAAACAACACCTGCGGAATTAATGACGATCAGAGGACGAATCCCCGAGGCTGTCTCCAAGGCAATCTCGACATTGTCATCTTTGTAAATCCCCAAGGAGTCAGCATCTTTGCAACTCTCGACCAATTTCTGCATTTTTGGCTCTTTACATTCGATGCCGACAATCAACGAGGAATTGTCATTCATCCAACGAAACGAAACCAAAGTCTCCACGTGTTGCGGAACTTCTCCAGTAAATATGTCCTTCAAAGGCAGAAACGTGTATTGAAGTTTTCGCCAGAATGGCTTGTCCAAGTCCCCATCGATCACGGGTGTATCTGTGCTCGTTTGAATTTGAATATTGGGACCGGTGCGCTTGAGCTTTTCAAAGAGAAGCTTCAAGGGTTTCATCTCCTCCGAAATAGAGGCAATGCGTTTTCCATAAATGGAATCACCCGCTTTAGCTTTTGCACGATTCAGGATTTCTTCGTAACGATCCACATCCTCTGGCTTGAGGAAACCGCCAGCAGCAGTGATCTGGCGGGCTTCCGGGCGCATCCACACCGATTCGGCAAAAGTATAAAATTCCTTCATCTCGGCCTTAGCTGGCCCAAAGTAGAGATCATAATATTCATTCAGAACGGCTTGTATGTCCAAGTTGCGATCCCAAGAAAGGCGATTGTGCAGGTAACTCATGAGGTGGGAAATGCCCGGACGGCGGAGTGAAATCTTATTTTGCGTTTCTTCCTCACTCTTTGACCAAGCCACTTCAGTATAAAATCCCACAATGTGATCATAAAGTGGCTTGAAGCTCTTTTGCATCATGTCGGTCCAGACCACGGGAACGGGAGGAAAATTGTAAGGAGGCGCGTGATCAATGTAGTATTCATAAATCAGGAGTTGACTCTTATCGGTCATCTTGGACTGCCACTCAGCCCGATCCTGCAATTCTAAGGCTCCACTGGGGAACATCCCATTGGCTGCGTGTTGACAAAAGATCACCGACATATTCTCCGGGAGCATCTTCAACTGACTTGGCGGACGACGGGTCGCATCGTAAGCCATAAATGTAAATTTCTTATTGGGATGTAATTTTAAAAACCTCGCACTCACATCTTGCACAAAGTCCCAAGCATAATCACTGAATCGCCCATCCTTACCGCGCTCGGCCAGCTTATCCCAACCGGCGGCAGCATCTCCACTATCCAAGGCGGACCAACCATCCGGTTGTCCGATACAGGCGTAGTCTATATTAGGAAATGCCTTCTCAACAAAGTTAAGATACTCAACGGTATCCGCGCGCAATCTCTCATTGGAAAACTTTGGCGCTTCGTAATCGATCTTTCCGCCGACAATTCCATAATATTCCTGTGGTTGCTGCTCAGGATTTATTTTCGTAGGTCCGCTCACACTGTGATAGATCGGGTAGAAAAAAGCTTCGCCGACACCCATGGATTTATACCAGAGAAACTCATCCTTGTAGCGACCGCTGCCATTGGCCATGATCCTAATCGGGAATTCAGGCTCACGCTTGATCGATTGCTCGCGAATGCTGATGTCTTTCAGCTTGGGAATCACCAGTCCGATGTCGGGAATCGGGGAATACCAACGCATCCCTAATTGCCCAAGAAGATCATAAGCCCCGTAGAGCGTGCCTGTTCCATCCCAGAGGTGAAAACCCAAATCCTTGTTGAAATCGCGCGTATCCAAGATTGGGGGGCAACGCCATTTGTGTCCGGTGAACGATTCCCAATTGGCTTGCTGGACGTTTCGAGCTTGCGGAATGAAGTCGCGAAACGAGGCTGCGGAGTGGTAAATCTCACGCCCGACAACAGCAACATAGTTTTTTTTAGCAACTATTTTAAAGCCATCATATTTAATATCATCAACCGATATTCCCAGTTTTTTTGTTTCCTCGCTCTGGCCTACGAAGACCTGATTCTCCACTCCCGCAGTGGGCGCCGTGACGATGTTCAATTTCGCCCCCGACATGGATTCGAGGTGGCGCTGGATTTCCTCGCCTGCGGTTTTAACGCTCGGCGAGGCATTGACAGGAAGAACGATCTCGGCAACAGCTTGACCATTTTTTACAAGATCCACCGCATGAAGAAAAATGGGATGGGCTGTTAATAAACAAAAGAGAAGGGAAGCTTTTTTCATTTGAAATAGGATGGAACGATTCACAGGAATGCCTTAGTGGGTGTTAGAGATTGCAAAAAACTCATCCTCTGTGCTCTCTGTGTCCTCTGTGGTTAATCCTTCTGAATTCGGGTTAATAAGTTTATCGTGCTGCACCACTGCCGATGGTGCTGGGCAAATGCTGCCAGAATTCCACCATCATCTTGGCTTTCCAATCCGGTCCCTCGACCGAGCGAATGCGCTTCAGCTCCTCGCGGCGGATTCGCAGGCGCGTGGCCATGGTGAATCGGTTGAATGTTTCATGGGATTCGATCACATGATGCATCAAATCGGGGTAAATCTTTGCGATTTCCATGGCCCATGGAATTTGGCAGCTCAAGGCTTCGACAGCCTTGTCATACCATGTGACCGCCGAGGCTCGCGCGGCCTGGGCTTCGGAACTGCCTGCGGGCAAGTTTTTAAGAGCCTCCCAAGCCAAACGCGCCCGAAGAACGCCGGCATATTCGTGGGCGGCCTGTCTGGCAATGTGTGCCGAGGCGGTCAGTGCGCGAAGCTCGCTGCGCGCTTGCGGGGAATGCGGCGAGGGGCAGGATTCCAGAATTTCGCACGCTTCGAGACACCAGCCGGCGATCTCGTCACAGCGGCTTACGGCATTTCCTTTCGGGTTGGCGATGAAGTCACGATAAGAGTCGGGATTGCCTGCCACGGTTTGCAGCATCTCGTAAATCGTGGTGAGCCCATCGGGATTTGCCCATGGCTCTGGCTGATATCGCGGGCTGCCGAGAACGCCTGGCCAGCGCCAATCGCCATCAAACCAAGGCGGCATACCAAAGGAGAAGCCTTCGCGCGCCAGATGCACGACGCTGGTCATGTGTAGCGGAAATGTAGCAATCAGCTTGGCTGCCCGCAAAACCGACTCCCCGGCTTCAGGCCCGAAGAAGCTCAGAAATTCTTGAGCGGATGACCCCACTTCTGCCGTTTGTTCAAGACCTTCCAGAAGTCGCGTGATATTACGCGATGCGGTGAACGAAGCAATGTGGCCGACATGGCCCCACTGGGTGTTGATGTGAATGATACAGCCCTGAATATCGAGCGCGTTATTACGCTCGGCCGTCAGCTTATTCCATTCCTCATCATGCCAGAGGATTGGACCGCAGTTTTCAGCTTCGATGGCCACCGTCTCCCACATCTTATGACCGGCCGCGAGCCAGTCGTGAATGACGGGATCCGGCCCACCCCAGCAGGCATCGAAAAGCGAATATTTGCTGGCGTATTCGATTCCTTTTGGCAGGCGGTTGACCAAGCTGGCCATGAACCACGAGCGCACAATGACCTCCTTGTCCCGTTTTTCGAGAATATTCGTGAATGTATTAATTAGATCCACAACCATTTCAGCGCGCTTCTCATCACGCACTTTTTTCGCCTCCGCTCCACGAGCGGCCTCCTCCGGGCTGTCGGTATCCTGCAAGACATAAACCGGCGTGCCTCCCGTGCACTTATCGCAACCGCAGTGGCAGAACTCTCCGGCGGTGATCATGGCACCAGCCATCTCAGGAATGTTGGTAAAAACCTCATTCCAGCAGCGCTGCATGAATGCCTTGTATTCAGGATCATTCCAACAAACATTGGCTACGAGATTGCCCAGTCGGTCGTTACGCGAACCGTTCCCCCAGACGGGATCGTGAATCCCCTCATACTTGGCCTGCAAGTTGGGATGGGCCTGCACCCAACGCTCGGGCGCCATCAAATTGTAATGGTGGAACATGATGCCCACATTCCGCTCGCGGCCATAAGCGGCGATGGCACGGATCGAGGCGATATTCCGCCGGATGGTCTCGTCATCAAAGCAACGCGCCTCCGGATCTTCTGGGAAGTAACACACATAGTGAAACCCCCACTGGTTGTAAACGCGGTCGGTCTGATACGGCTCGATGCCAGGTATTAGGTGATCGACCTTCAACTTGGCCGCCCAGTCGATGATGGCCTTCCATGTCAGGACGGTATCGTGGCCGAAGTCGCTCAGTTTGCCCCAGGGGCCGTCACAGGGTTCGAGTAATGATGGGAAAAACCACCAGATTGCTTTTTTCTTTTTCATAATTTTGTAGTTGTGGCCTCGGGAATTTCCGAAAACCGCTTGCAGATATCGAGTCCGGTCATCCATTCGATCTTGTCGCCGTAAAACTTGTTGAGGCGCCCGATCGCGATCGTCAGCACCTCGAGCCCGTGATATGTTCCTTCGGAATACAGGTTGGCGTAGTGCGTAAAGAATTGGAGGCAGACGCCTTTCTTGAGCTGGTCAACGAAGGTCCCGGTTGTTCCATCGGCAGAGATAAATTGATCGGCCAGCCGCTGGATGTCGGCCTCGGTGAACTTGTCCGAGTAATCCAACACGTCCGACAGCGCGGGGCGCATCGAGACAGCCATGGCTCCGTCCTGCCGCTTATAGATAACGCCCGGACGATCCCCCTTGTCATTGAAGATCATGACAAATTTCAGGCCCGCTATCTTTTCAGCGGCAGTTAATGTCGCCTCGCCGAGGATATGGTTTTTTTCATACGGGTAGCGCCAGCACATCGTGAGGCCCCCGAATTCGATACCCACACTATGCAGGAGGCGCATCGATTCAGTGATGTATTCGGTTTGGGTTTCCAGCGTTTGCTCGGCAATCCACTCGTTTTCTTTTGGCATGTCGGCCATCAGAACCTTGTTTTTGATATCCCACGGCTTGCCGTGCGTGATAATTTCCGGCGTGATCGTCCACCGAGGAGTGATGAGCGTTTTGATCGTCTCAATCCATTCCAGGCGATGTTCCTTGGTCGTGCCCGGATATTCCCCGTTCGAGCCGTCAATGGCAGCCACTCCGGCATAGATCGGGATGATGGAAAATTTTCCCTTCACCCCGTTTTCAATCGACCAGTCGCCGAACTTCTTCAGGAATGTGTTGGGAACCTTTTTACTATAAAAGACCCCGTCATCAACGATCATGCTCACGGGAATCTTCTTGTTGTCGGAAGCCGAAGTCTGCGCGAAGGCGGTTGCGAGGGACAGCACCGCGAAAGCGAGGCAAAGAATGTAACGGAGATGAGATTTCATCAGTTGGCCTCCTCTGCGAGGGAAACGCAGGCAATGAAGACATCCGTCGGCTTGCTATTCGGATCGTCCACCGAAGGATTCGGATCGATGATTTCGTGCTGCGAGTAGTAGCTGAGGAGAAGCGAGCCATCCGGACGCATGGCTGTCCCAACGTAGGAGGTGTCACCCTTGCTCGGAAGCTCAAGGACTTCCACCGCCTGATCCCCTTCGATTTTCCACGCTTTCGTGCGGCGCAGGGCGGAGCTCTGAACGGGCATCTCGATGGAGCTGTAGATCTCCCGCCCAAACAAATAGCAGGTGCCATCAATCCATAGAAGCTGTGGCGCCTGAATGCTCTTGGGAAGAGTGGCAACCTTGTCCCAAACCGTCAAATCGCCCTGAGATTCCCAGATTTCCATGTGATGCGGCGCTTTGTTGGTTCGAACAAAACAGCGCAAGCCAAGAGCCGTGGGAAGCAATGCGGCTTCATTGCCTTCCGTGATGGGAGCGTGGAGCTTCCAAGTGATCCCGTCAAGCGAGTGATAAAGTTCCGTCACCAGCGGGCCCGGATGTGGCATGCGTCGATAGCCGGCGCACCAGAATTGTGAGTCATGGAAAATCGGTTTCCAGAGAACAGCCCCTTCGCAGACAACGATTGGCTCGTCCCAAGTGGTTCCATCGCGAGTGATCTGAACAATCGATTTCGATTTTCTTGGGTCAAGTTCGCCCTGTGCATCGAAGGGCGTGGAAAACGAGTAAAGTCGTAATTCATGACCCAGATTGAGAAAATAGCTGTCCCGATAATCCATTTGATCCCCGGTATTCCCATGCACAAAGAAGGCCCTATTTTGCAAAAGCTCCCAATCTTCGCCGTCGGTGCTGGTAAAAAGGAGTTGCGTGCCCTTGGCGCCGTCTGAGTGGTGGGCACCGGTGCGAAATACGAGGAAATATCTTCCCTTGAAAAAGGCTAAACCCGTGAAGGCATTGTGGCGGCCATCGGTGGCGATTTTTTTAATCGATTGGATTTTCATTTTCTATTTCTTTATAAGGGGATTAGAACGATGAATTATTCTCCGAATTGCGTCGGGATGCTCGAGCATCTCGGAGAAATCATGGCAGAATTTCATTATTGGGGTTGGAAAGAATTTCGGAATTCAAAAATACGAATCTGGCAGGTGGAGGCAAATGGTTTCATGTGGTTTAATGCTATTACCAGTCCGCCACAAACCAGCCGCCTTGATGATCACGCATTCAGTTGCCGATGTAGATGTAACGCTGATATATGCGAATCCCCTCACGCACTGGCTGGGACAGCACAACAGCCGAGTTTGTGAGATACCCTTTCCATGCCGTCAAAGGATCGCTTCCCGCCGTGGCATCGCTGAAGTTATTCGCCAACTGGCTGTATTCTGAAGGAGTCATCAGCGCGCGTGCCCGACTATCCAAAGCGGCCACAGTCACGATCACAGCACGAATCGCATCGCTTGTGGCTGCGCGCGCCGTCGAGGCAAAACTTGCGATGTAGGTCGTGCTGCCGGCATTCGTTCCCACCGTGCTCTTGATGCTTCCGTCCGCCATGAGAAAGGCGACTTCCATGCGAAAAATATCGGACTCCAAGATTTCATAATTCGCACTACTGATCGAAAGGTAACTGTTCGAGCTGACCGCATTCGTCACAGAGGTAAAAGACAGGGCGGTGGCTCCGCTGGCCGTCCAAGTCGTTGCCTCCGCACCGCGTTGTAAATTCGCATTCGCCACTTGATAACCCAGCATCGTAATGCCCCTGCCGGCGGAATAACCTTCCGCTGCGGCAAAAAACATTAGGCCGTCGTTTCCCGATTTTTTCTCGATGCGAAATGGCAAATCATTACGAATGATCGCGCGGGAAAAATCGGCGGAGATCCGGCTGAGAGATTGACGGACGCCGCCATCCACACTCATTCGCCGTTGCGATTGACCAGTAATCCGAGAGACCCCGCCGGTGATACTTGCAACCATCACAGCCATAAACAGAAAAACAGCCATTGCCACAAGAACTTCCACGAGAGAAAACGCTCCCCTCCCCCCTTTCTGAAATGCGAGGTTTTTCTTCATTCTAACTCGGATTTCGGGGAAGAACTAAAACGCAATCCACTGACCCCAAGGGCTGAGTGGCTTTTGCAGGCCAGGCGATGGAAAGGGATGCCGCTGGCGGGCTCTGAAGGCTGCGCGCTTGAATCGTCCAACTGAGCGCATACACCGCATCGCTGGGAACTGTCGCACCATTTCCCAACCAGTTGCCATCACCATCAAAATATCCTTTTCCGGAATTGGCCGAGCCCACGGGAATTTGGTAGGAGGCCGAGGCCGTTGTATTAGAGCCAACGCATTGAAGATCAGAACTCACTGCTGACAAAATATTGAGAGCAGCCGCCTCATCCGCACTCTCCTTCACTATCCCGAGCCCCTTGGGAATCAGGCCCATGATAGCAATCAGACCAAATGATATAATTCCCAATGCCAATGTGACTTCCACCAGCGAGAATGCCTGAGATCCTGTGGGGAAAAAACGTTTCATGGCCTGAATACCGAAACTGCGCCGGAAAGCGCATTGATTTGAATCGCCGAGTAATTCGAAGCATTGCGAATGACGCCACCCGCTGAGGATTGAAGTCCGATCTCGATGACTCGACTCAAGGTTGCAGAATCCAGGCGAGCTTCTCCACGGCTATTCCAGCGTAAGACTTGATTCGAAAACGCGTTCGTGCCACTGGAAAATGGGAAAGCCGTTCCCGACCCGGCAAGTTGCACCGCATTGGACTGCGAGCGCGCAGTGGATGCCGGCGCCTCCACAAGTTGCAAATTTTCGATACGAACCAAGCGGTTGATGGCAACAAGATTATTCGTATTCGTCATTCCGGATGGTGAGGCGCTCACGCCCACCAGCAGGGTATCGGCGCCCTCTTTTTTAAATCCAACCCACACATAAGTATTTTGCGCCATGGCATAAGCTCTTGCCTGCTCGAGAATTCCTGAAATATCGTTGGCGGCCTTGGTTAACGAACCGCCACCACGGATTGCATTGAATGCCGGCACGGCGAGCGAAGAAAGAATCGCGATGATTGCCACGACGACAAGCAACTCGATTAGCGAGAAGGCGCCGCGTATGTTCGGGCGTGGGCTCACTGGCGGACGTTGTATATCTGTATCATTTTTGCCGCAGCTTCAGCCTTTCCCCGAGCGGCGTCCTGGAGCGGACCCGGAAGTTCGAACGCGCGGAACGCATCACCTTTTTCATAAAGCCAGACCTCATAGACCGTCTCGTAAGCCACAGGCTGCATGGTTTCCTTGTCAATAAATGCCGTGGCTGCGATTTTTGCGTTTTTTGGATCTTTGAGTTCGCTCGCTGCGGCACCCGGAGGAACCGGCTGTGGCTCGGCGTTGATGTCCTGCTGCACGACGACTTCGGGAGCAAATTGACGGTAAACATAGCAGGCCCTCCCCCTGTAATTTGCGACCCCGAGATAATACTTGTCGGCGACCCAAGATAGCTCTCCAAGGCGATTCACACCCCACGACGGCCCCGTTGGGCTGCCGACTGGATCCTCCAGAACGGGCTCGCCCGTCTTACGATCCTGATACAAGAGCATACCCTTTGTCACGTAGCGAGTAAACTTCGAGTCGTCCCCATAATGAATGACTTCGCGGCGGATGCCAGATGCGTAGGCATTCTCGATACTTTTTACGGTTGTGCTTGCAAACTTTGCCAAATAGGCCTCCTCCTCGGGATCTTTTGTTTTTGCCTTTCCGGCTGCCAGTTCCCAGGGGGTTTTGATTGTCACCACCCAAGCGGTGCCCTCTGGAACCACATTGGAAAATGCTTTCGATGGGCGCTCTGCGGGGTCAGGCTGCACAGCGGTTTGTTGCGCGCAACATGTGCTCGCAAGCAACGCAAAAATCATGACTGTTTTATTCATTGACTACTTCCTTTCTTAATTCCAAAACTTCGCCCGTCATCCGGTCGATCGCCAAGTGAATCCAAACGCGCTCTTCACTTTGCACCATGAAATCACTGCCGCTCTTGGCTGCTGTGGTGAATCTTCCGGTCTGAGCCACCAGATCGATCATGAAGTTCCATGTGCGGGACGTCCCGATCTCTGCAAGTGTTCTCACAGCGGCTTCGCGCACGACTTTTGATGTATCCCCGGCCAAGGGGTCGGCGCCGCTGCCCGAGTTCAGCACACGAGACACCAAGTCACCCCTATCCAGAAACGGCCTCGCTGTGCTCTCACTCACAATCGCCTGCGCCAGAGTCTGGGCTTGTGGAGCGCTCAGCTCTGAGGAGAGGACGCTGGCGTTGACTCCCGCCAGTTGCTTGGAGGAATTGAGCAAAGCGGCGGCCAGCGCTGAAGTCTGGCGCGTGTTCAGATTGATCTTCCCGGCGGTCAGGGGAGAACTCCCGTCAGTCTCGGAGATGGTGAAAACATCCAGCAGACCAAGATCTCCAGAACGCCGCGTAGAGAAGTCCAGCGTTTTCCATGGAATGTCCCGGAAGACATGCCCCAGTTCACCGACCGAGCGAAATGGTCTGTTCAGAAGAATCGGCCGATCACCGAATCGCCCCCGAGCCGTAGGCAGTGCGCCGAAGTATCCATCCCCCGGACGGATCTCGCCGTCGGGGTCCTTATAACGCGCAGGATAGTCTGAATTTAGAAGGTCTGGATTGTTTGCAACAAGGCCATAAAGTCCTATTTGAAAGCGGTTTCCTTGAGGAGGGACCCTAAATTGCGGTATGACTTCGAAAGTAGGGTCCAAGATTTTCGGAGCAGTCCTGCCAACTGAATGAACTCCCCCAGGGAAACACCAGTCCAAAGAGTTATTCACCGTAGTGTCTGCCGCAGTTGGAAAGGTGGCCGGCAGCGAGGTTGTTAAGTTGCGTATGGAATTTCCTAAAAAATCATTCCCGGGCATAATGGTGTAGGCGGAGCTTTGACTCCAACCTGAAAGCCCCAGCCTGCTGGTTCTGGGATCCACCTTGATCATTCCCGGGGTAGTCCCATAGCCTCTCCATGTATAAAACCCGCCCGTGAGTGGTGCACCGGCTTCGCCGAATTGCGTATTTGTCGGCAGATCTGTCAGAGCCTTGTCACCTCCGCACGGCGAACTCGAACCATCAAGCTGGTTCAACCCAAAGTTTTCAAACTTCTGATAGGTCATCCACTGCGTTGAAGGATCCCCGGTTTTATGGGCCTGCAGAGCAAACTCCCAACCTTTCCAATCAGGAGCGATCGGATTGCTCTTCAACCTGTAGTTGTTGTAGGCTTTCACTCCAATCGTTTTTCCCGTATCCGACTCAAGTTGAGCGATTGTGATTTGCAACTTAGGTGTTCGGTCCGCCGCCTTCGGAACGGCTATCGCGGGATTGGGAGTGCATTGGATAATTAGCAACCCGGGAGTGTCGTTTTTCGATGTGGGCGTAGAGCCAAGGGTAGTTGGCTCTGAGCAGTCTTTAAGTGGGTTAAAAGAAAAATTTCGCCCTGAATTCAATGCCACTATATTATTGGCGGATGTTTGGGATTCCGTGAAACATGCACCGCCATTGGCTGCGGTTTGACCCGTAAGGGTAGCATATTGAGAAGTAAGAACGGGGGGGGCATAGCTGAGAATAATCCGACCCGCTCCGCCCGTTGGGACAATGCGAAACCCATCGATTCCACTTGGCGGCGTTTTAGCGTTCTGGTGTGGATTCCAAACATCAAATACGGCCCAGACCTGGAAAAGATCCCTGTCATCAGGCGGTCGCCATCCTACCAAACCTATCTGGTTGATATAAGGCAGGTTCTCGACGCCGTATGCAGAGAGATATACGCCCGGGCTTCCCGAGGGAAACTGTAGGCAGGTGGGAAAGTCGTTGGCGTCCCACTGATCAATGATGTTCGCTCCAATTTGGATGACTTGCAGATTCTGCAAACTGTCGCGAGCCTTATCATACGTATATGTATCAACTCCACTCTTCCCAAGTGAACCGGTGATGAGAACCGCCTGGAGGATCTCGAAGAAGTTTGGCTCGCGCCCCAAGGCCGCGACTTCACTCAGTTTGGCAATGCGACCATCGGAGGTCGTGGCGGTATATCTCCAGGTATAGCTATCGACTCTTGTCAGGCCGAAATAATAGATCATCGCGGCGGCGTCCGGACTGGCCTGCTCGAAAAGGCTCAGCTTGCTCAAAGGAAACCGCCGCGGCATTACGGGAGTGCCGGACTTGACGGTAATGTCCCCCTCAGGTCGGTGGAGCGTGGTGTCCGCCAAGAAGCGGACGGAGAGCAGAGCTGGGTTCATGAGAAGCGGATCTGGACTTGCTGGGAGCTTCGATCGACTGGAATTCGGCTCGTAGGATGGAGCGTTGAGGTCGCGACTGAATGTGGTCAGAAAAGGCAATGCGGCACTGGGAATTGGAGATCCCGACTGGGCGACATAATTGAGGAAATCCTGGCGGTTCACAAAAGCCTGCTCCGATGCCGGCACGTCGATGAAGTTTCGCTTCGGATCAAACAAACCTCCACTGCCTGAGGCAGCGTTCGTGTTTGTGGAGGAAACCGCCGATCTCCAAGCCACAAAGTTTGTGAAATTTGGGACACTGACCCCGCCGATCCCGTTGGAAAGGGACACTTGGTGCGCGAGCCCGCGAATGGCGTTGTTTGTGCTGGGGAGCGCATTGCCGACCACATTGATATCGAGAAGGCCACCCACATCATAGATAGTGTAGGCATAGCGCCCGATAACGAATCCCGTGTTTGTGCTATTCGAATTGGCCGCTGTAGCCAGTCCCGAGGTCGTGAAGTCCGTGGGTGTTTCCCCTTTTCGATTCAGATAAATCCAATCGGGAACCGTGAAGGCATTCGTTTCGGAATCGCTCATCAACTTCGGCACAAGCCATCGCTCCTTGGTCAAGAATCTTCCATTGGCTGAAGTATTGGTTGTTGAAATCGAGGAGGCTCTGGCCAAGCCATCGCTGGCGCGGTTAGCGAGATTTGTGTAGCCAGTGCCATTCGTAAAAAAGGACAATCCATTGCGGCTCACTTTCACGATGTTGGTGACGCCCCCGTCACCGATCCGCTGAGGAACCACAGAGGGAGCGAGCATATTCGTCACGCCGATGCCGTTTGAAGTAAGACTGATCGGGCGGCGGACCGGCATCGTTAGCGAGGAGTTTGGGTCGGCAAAAGAGCCCGCTTCAATCTCGTGCTGGAAGTCGTCCAAAATCAGATCGGCCGCTGTTTTCGTGATGAGTTGAACTTTCAAGTTGGCCGCACTCGCCACGCTGATTTGCCGGTGCAGCATGGCGTTTGAGAAATACGCCAAAACAATCGTCATCAGTAGCACCAGCATCGCCAGGGCAAAGACCAAGGCAAATCCCCCTCGCCCGCGATTGTGAAAGCCAGGAACTTCCTCAAGACGGGCATTGAAAATAATGTTTCTGGAATGAGGGGAATTTAAAAACATACTTCGTTTTCAGTCCCAATCGACTATTTTTGTAATATTTAGTTCCATCTGGCAAATATCAATGAGTCATAGTTGCATTGTTCGCTAAACGCCCTGATAGCTATTTAACGAACGTAACTTGGGAGCAGAATTTGTCAATGGACTTGGAACTGGTTTGCAAAAAGAACCTCTTGCCAGATGTGGCATAGAGTTGGAGGGAGGATCGATATAAAAAATATTCACTAAGCGCGTTCCATATATTTTACGAAGCGCAGAAATCCCAAGTAAAAGCAGGTCATGATGAGAGCCAAGACTCCAAAAATGAACACATTTTTCGAGTTAGGCATTTTGTATTGAAAGTAATACATAAAAAACAGACATGCACCGAGATACCCGAGAAATGCCACGAAGGTAACGCCTACCAATATTTTATCGGTCGGAGATGAGCGGCTTTCAGGCAATTCACAATACTTGATATGACTTGTGGGAGCCTCCCCTTCGCTTCCACCCAAACGCTTCCAGTAACGGAAGGCGCGGTAATGGAAAATATATCCGATGAGCAAACAAACAAAAATCCAGGGATGGATAAATTTGTAGGCCATCATGCTGTCGTTGGGAAAGTAACCTTTCATGACATCCAGATAGACACCGGCAAGAAAGCCGCCGAGCATCACCGCTCCAGAACGCACCAAGGCCTGCGCACCGCAGAATTGCCCAAATCGACTGGATGGAAACATACTCATCAGTCTTGGAATTGCGGAACATTGACTCATCGCCGTTGAGAAAGCCCCTGCCACATTCAATCCGACAAACACCCAAAAATAAACGAGGGGCGAGGGCGCATCCGCAAAGATCCAGACGGAGGCGAAGATTGGCATACAGAGTTGAAATCCAAAAATGTAAGCCTGGGTGCGCACCGCGTTGCAACGATCAACAAGCACCCCCGCAAATACGAGTAAGGTTGCGATAGTCACGCTGTTAATCGCCGTGGCCTTTCCGATCATTCCCAAGTCCAAACCCATGGACTGCTGGAAAAAGACCATGAAAACCATCACCGTTCCAGCCAATGCCGAGCAAGTGGTAGTGATGAAAATATTCCAGTAATAAGGAATTGTGAAACAATTTTTTGAAAACATCTTAATATCTTTCTTAAGACTGGGCGCCTCCCCATCATCCTCCGGGGGAGGATATTCCCCCTCTTTCACATTCAAAAACATGGCCCCAAACCCCACGAGATACAGCAAGCCCGCTCCGACATAAATCTCGGTCATGTGACTGAGCGCATATTTGAAAATAAAGTATTCATAGCCAGCCGAGCTCAAGACTCCCACCACACGGAACCAGCCCATGAATTTTCCGATAAACTCGCGAGGCACGACATCATTGAAAAGGCAATGGTAAACAGAGCCCACAAACATATTGAAGAGATCAAACATCCCAAGGAAAACGGCCAACAAACCGATGATCACCGTGCTACGAGTGATCGTGCCTCCGGAGAGAAAAAGACTATGCAGCCAACCGCCGAGCTGATCGCTAAAACCAATGAATAAAAGGGATAATACCAGAAATGGCATTGTGTAGATGATGAAAGGCATGCGCCTGCCCCATTTTCCACGGTGACGATCGCTCTTAAAACTCACCCACGGGCAAATCGTGGTATTGAAAATACCAGGCAGTGTGCTCATCATGAGTCCAATAAAAGAACTCGATGCGCCAAGTTCTTTTAGCTTGAGCGGCACGATGCTTGGCACGACGGCCTCCATCATTGTAAAACAGAAATCACCCCATAAAAGCCATGCAAAAAGAACAATGAGCCCTTTTTTTGTATAGGATAGCGTGCCGCAGTGGTAGGTTTTTGTTTCAGCTGTGTTCATCGAGGGGATTTTTTACTTGTGCTGTGCTTGATAAATTTCATGCACCTGGGGGCGTGGTGGAATCAGGTTTGCGTCCGTGATGTGAGATGGCCAATCTTGGGGAGTATTCCAGCCCATTCCATAGCCCGCAAGGAGCGCCCCTCCGAGGCAAGCGGGCTCAGGACAAAACGGCGGCGCGCACGCAATATTCAAGACATCCGCTTTGATTTGAAGCCATCCGCGACTGCGCGTGGCTCCCCCGCAACAAAGGAGACTCACAGGCAAATTCTCACCACATAAGCGCTTGAGGTGTTCCTCGAGGCGAAAGGCCACGGCCTCCATGATGCAGCGCACCATGTGTCCCCGCGTGTGTTCAGGGGTGAGACCAGAAAAGGAATCTCTGGGATCACCATGAAAAGGTCGGATCAATCGTAATCCTAACGCACCGGGTGGAGTCAAATCCGCCTCGGCATCGAGCACAGGAAACTCAGGGCGATCGGGTTGCAAATTGCGAAAATCCTCAAGTAAACTGGCACCACGGCCTTCCACGGCCATCTGCCAATACAACCCCTCGCGAAATGAGGGCCCTTGATAGACCCCGGGAATCTCAGAAGCATAGACATCCGAGCACCTCACGGTAGCCAGGACGGTCCCCGTGGTCTCGGACACCTTCCCCGGCATGTGATTTCCCGCACCGATGGCGCCAGCATACTGATCCAGGCAGCCCGCGACCACTCGGCATGAAGGCGAGAGATGCCAGGAATCGGCCACCTCGGGAAGAATCGAGCCCAAATCCGTTCCAGCTCGAACCACTTCCGGAAAACACTCAGGAACGAGCTGCATTTTCTCACATGTCTCAGACCACCACTCCAGTTTATGAATATCAAGCAACCCGGTGAGACCAGCGACAGAGGCTTCCGTGACATGCCGTCCGGTGAGCCAAAGAGTCAAAAAATCGCTGATCAAGCAGAGGCGCCTGGCGCTGCAATGAACAGCAGGCTGATGTCGCCGCATCCAATCCAACTTTGCCAGCATGAGGTAGGGACTGAGTTTAGGAACACCTGTAACATGCTGGAATCCCTCGCACGCAAAACCATCCGCGTCAAATCCCTCAACGGCCCGCTCGTCGGACCAAAGAACAATCGGCGTCAGCGGGCGATCGCGTTCATCCAATAACAAAAAGCTATTCGTTTGCGTCGAGAACGTAACGCCTGCAATGCAGGAATACTCTTCGGGAAATTGGGTTTGCAGAATGGCAACCAACTCCAGAAGCGTCTTTTGAAAGGCCTCGGGTTGGATTTCCCGCCACCCCGGATGCGGTGAATCCACGGGGGCAGGCAGGCGCGACAAGCCAACCAAGCGCATCTCGCGATCGAATAATGCGGCTTTGAAATAGCTCGTCCCGAGATCAATCGAAAGAATGGTTTCCATGCTTTCAGAGGGTCTCGAGCATGGTGCGCGTTGCCCTGACGAGGCATTCCCCGCCCACCGGGCTTGCCAGCAAGGCACTCCCCGCTTCATACCATTTGCGGTCCACCGCTTCTTGAGTGACCAAGTAGCCATGCAGCTCGCCATTCGCCATGGTGACCACAACCGTATGGGGGCGGGCATTTCGAATTTCCAGGCCAATTTCCACAAACGTCTCGCCGGGCCATGTCACATAAGTCCAGGGCCCGATCGCGATCACTTGAATCTCCGCAGGCAGAATGGCAGCCAGTGCCTCGCGAACCTTTCCCTCTTCCGCCGCTTGCGCGAGGGTGAATGTCTTTTCCGCTCCGAACCAGTCACACTCCGCGGAGCGAACTTCCGATCGATCGGCGTTGGCTTTTTTCAAACCTTCGAAACGATCCTTGGCCTGCTGCAAGCCAGCAGAAGCGTCTTCTATCGAAAGCAATGGACGCTCTGGCAGATCGATTTCGGTTGTCAAAACTCGCAAGGGCAGATCCTCCAGGAAAACCGCTTTGGCGAGCTCGGACTCCACCGCTTTGCCCAAGATCACCCCCAGCCTCTCGGCCTCTTCGAATGTATTGCCGCGCGTCACATGGCGCGGACTCTGGTTGCCAGATGCGCCCGTTTGATAAATAACCGGGCAGTTTGGATAAGACTTCTTCAAATACTCGCGCGCCGCGCCTGGAAAATCCGAACTCACCAGCGTGGAATCCTCATGCAAGACGGTCGGATGCATGCAGACGGTGAGCATCATCGCAATCGGGTGCCCTCCCTCCGCCCTGCGCAGCATGAGAACAGGAACACGCAAATCCGAAGCTCCGGCCGGATCGTGGCGGTTTGTGCCAATGCCTTGGGCATCAGCCTCCACAAAAGCGGCTTCCGCTGGAGTATCATTTTGCCATGCCAGCACGGCAGCAGCCACAATTCCATCCTCCAGCTTTTGGACATAGTCCGGGTCGGCAGGCGGCACAACGGTGTCAAAATACTGACTCAAAGTATCTTGGGTTTTTGGAGCCGAGTGGGTGTGCGTAGCGCTTACCACGATGTGGGAGGCCGATACACCTGTAAGCTCCTGAATCCGCCGACGGGCGCGATGCGCCAAGTCTTTTGAAATGAAGAGAACATCGCAGGCAATAAAAATCAAGCTTGTTGCACCATCGCGGAGATAAAGCGCCGATGCAAAGATCGGGTCGTGAATTCCCGTGCTCATCCGCGCCACGTGGGGATAACCCCACAGAAATTGGGATTTGTCGGGGCTGATATCCACCTGCGCTGCTCCAGCCTGCAGGCTTGAACTAACTGGTAATTTTGAAGACATATTGGGGTTGACAGCTAAAATGAAACTTGATTTGTTTACAACAAACAATTACAAACACAAATAAACTCACCTGTCAAAAGAAATGATTTTACGCCAAACGCAAATTCTCCACTCACTTCGCACCAAGGGGCATTGCACCGTGGATGAGTTGTGCCGACAGTTTGATGTGAGTGACATGACAATACGCCGTGATTTGCAAAGCCTGGAGAACTCCGGACACATTCTCCGCACACATGGCGGCGCGACCATGGCAGAGCGCGTGGCCTTTGAATTCGGATTCATGCAGCGAGGCATGGAAAACAGGGACGCCAAGAGAGCCATTGCGGCAGCCGCTTTTTTCCTTCTCGGCGACGCCAAAACCATCCTTCTCGATTCCGGCACAACCACACTCGCCCTTGCCGATTCCCTGCGCGCCGGCCGGGGAATCACCGTCATCACGACATCCCTCCCGATCGCCTCCGCCCTCCAATTCAGTGAAGGGGTGGACTTGCTTCTCCTCGGTGGATTGCTGCGCCGCGAGTCTCCCGACTTGATCGGCGGCATCACGGAATCCAATCTCGAAAATTTGCACGCGGATATCGCATTCATTGGCGCTGACGCAGTCGATGAAACGGGCGGGGCTTACAATCAATCCTTGCCGGTTGCGCGAATGCTTCAAAAAATGACGGCGGCAACAGACAGTTTCTACGTCGTTGCGGATAGCTCGAAGCTGGGCAAAAAGGCCATGGTTCGCTTCGGCGAGCTCCAACAGGCGGCAGGCCTGATCACGGACTCCGGCATTTCGCCAGCCATGCACGAATCGCTCAAAAACGCAGGCGTGAACCTCATCATCGCCTCCCCTCTCCCGTCCGAGGACGAACGCAACCATTCATGAAAACCACCGAAAAAAACCAGCCGACATTCATTCATAACGTCAAACTCGTTCGGCCCGGGCAATCCATCAAGCCCGGCACTGCGCTGATCAACGATGGCCGCATTCAGGAATTGGATGGCAGCGCTCCAGAAGGCGCTCAGATGCTGGATGGGAATGGCGACCTGCTCAGCCCGGGCCTGATCGATCTGCACACGCATGGCATCGGACATTTTCTTTACGAGCGCTCGCCGGAGGAAATTTTGGCTGCCTCGGAGATGCTGCCCCAGTATGGCACGACCGCTGCCCTCCCCACCCTTTATCGCGTCTTTAATCGCGGCTCGCTGGAGCATCTCGCCCGCCTCACCTCCGCTCTACTCAATGCCAAAGGAGCCAGATTTCCCGGCTTCCACATGGAGGGTCCCTTTCTGGCACTGCCAGGCGCGGGAGCCGATTGCATCCCCGGCGATTTGGCTTTGCTGGAAGACCTCATTTCCGCCTGCTCAGGCCGTGTGACAGCGATGTCAATCAGCCCGGACACACCCAATATCATTCCCGTGATCGAATGGCTCGTGGAAAAAAACATCGCGCCACTCATCACTCACACACGGGCCACGGTGGACCAAACCTGCCTCGCCATCGAAGCCGGAGCCAGACATGCCACCCATTTTTACGACGTCTTTCCCCTACCCGCTGAATCCGACCCAGGCGTTCGAGCGTGCGGAGCCGTCGAGAGCCTTCTGGCGGATTCCCGATGCTCAGTGGATTTCATAGCAGACGGCATTCACGTGCACCCGATGGCCATCAAATGCGCGCTGGCGGCGAAGGGATTTCAGAAAGTCCTTCTCATCACAGACAGCAACATCGGCGCCGGCCTGCCTGAAGGCGTCCATGAAACGCCATGGGGATTCTCCGTTCGCGTCCGAGAGGGCAACGCCGCACGAGTCGCAGACGCAGGCCCGAAGCAAGGCACATTGGCCGGAAGCGCGCTCACGATGGATGCAGGAATCCGAAATCTCATGAAATGGCTCACCATCCCCCAAGAACAGATTTGGGCCATGGGAACCCTCAATGTCGCCGAGCGCATGGGCCTCAGCGACCTCGGCCGCATGGCCGTGGGAGCCACGGCCGACCTGGTTCTCTGGAATGCCAACCTGACCGCCCGCAAGACATGGGTCGAGGGACGGCTTGTTTTCGAAGAACCTGCTGTTTCTTAATATCCCTTATACCAATGGGTTTCGATATTGGCGGCCGCTGTCTCCGAGATGTAAAAATCCGTTGGCACGGTCTGTAGGATCGAGGCCGGCACATCCGGAGTCACTGGCCCATGGGCGATGAGTCGGGTCACCAGTCTCTGCCAAGAGGAAAAGGTTCCCATCGTGCTCAAGGCATTGATGTCCATACGGTATTTGGCTCCTAAGACATCCGCCGGACCAATCGTGGCTGCCCTGGGAGGCACGCTCGCGACATCGCCGCTGAAGCCAAAGCACCCGTGCAAGGAATTTTGAGCAATCGTGAGGGGATGCAAGTCCACCACGCGGGCACCCTGTTGTTTGAATTCCTCCAGATCACGAGACCACTGGGGCACCCGGGGATCGATAAAGGCGATGTGACCGGTCCATCCCGATCCGCTGTAGCAGGCGTCCGCACCTCCCCGATCAGCCAGCATCCGGCTGTAGTCGGCAATATTTTGGTTGTTGGGAGACAAAAACTGCGACAACGGCGGGCGTAGCTTCTCGTCGATCTCGTAGTAAAAATACTTCAACATCGCATAGCGGAAACTGAGTTCATACGACTCGGTCGCGATGTTTCCGGCGTCATCGGCCCACTCGTCCATGGCAAAAACCCAGAGCTTCGAGCAATCCAGCTGAAAGCGATTGATCATCCGGGCAAAACTCACATAGGCAGGATTGGGGTTGCCCAGTATGAAGGCAGCCTCCCGACACTCGTCCATCGCCGTTTTCAAGCGATAAAAACGATCGATAAAGGCGACCATTCCGACCTCACTGTCCCGCAGAACATGAATCTTGAAATCGGGATTCGCATGCTTCGCGATATCCTCCCGGCGGATGCGGCGAACGCGCTCAATCGCCCCACGATCTCGGAAGGGGACAATTTCATGGGGCTCAAATTCGAATGTGCTCATCGGAAAATCCTAAAAGCAATCCGAGGGACTATCAAGTTCATCGATTTTTCGTAACTGGTCTTATTTTTTAACAAGTGAATATGGCTCGACGCCTGCTCGATTCCTCATCGTAGGTTTGTTTTTTCGCACTGCGATGGACACTGGGCGCCAGCACGCCCTGACTCCCCTGTCTACTTAATGAATGTGGTAAAAATGCCTTACCAGGTTTTTTCCTACTTTGAACCCCTTGACAAGGAAATGGACAGTCTTAGGATGTTCATTAACCGAACGCATGTTCAATAAATGAACAAGACAGACAAACAACATTCCCGCCCATAACAAAGCAGAAAATGCCAGTCCCTTCCCCGCCGGACTATGAAAAATACAACCACTCAAAATTGGAAACTCCGTAGAATAGCTTTTGCACTTTTCGTTCCGATAACTCTGGCCTTGATCCCGAGCTTACGGGCCGCAGATGGATCTTGGACCTCGAACGCGAGCGGGAATTGGACGACGGCCACAAACTGGTCGGGCAACATCACGGCCAACGGGACCTCAGCGACCGCGAATTTTACAAACAACATCACAACGGCTGTCACGGTCACGCTGAATGCCACCCAGACTGTCGGTATTTTGAATATCGGCGACACAAACCAGTCGCACGGCTTCACCTTCAACGCCTCGACCACGACGCCGCTGGTAATGGATAATGGCGGATCCAATGCCCAGTTGAATTTTGTTTCCACCAGCGGGGCAAATACCCTCAACCTTCCGCTCCAATTATCCAGTTCTTTGGATATCAAAAACAGCTCGAACCAGACTCAGACGTTTTCTGGAACCGGGTCGATTAGCTCCTTGACCGCTGGAGCAAAGACAATCACCAACAATGGAACGGGAACGGGAGGGGTTGTGTTTGGAATCATTGTCAGTTCGCCCTATCTCGGAATTACTAATGGAAACGGAACGGTGTCTCTGCGGCAGAACTCTGCGACATCCAACATGACCATTTACGGAAACGGAAATAATACTTACTCGGGCGGCACCACCCTGGATGCGGGGACTCTTTTGGTTGCAGGAACCACACCGCTTGGCAACGGGACGTTGATTTTGAATTCGGGAACACTTGCGAACGCAGGTTCAGCCGCTGTAACACTTGCGAACGCAGTAACAATAAATGGAGATATTGGTCTATACGGCGGAGGAAGCGGGGGGTATTTAAACATAACTGGCAATACGACACTCACTGGCAACCTAGTTCTCACCATTACAAGCAACGGCACCAGCTTCGTCAAATTGGCAGCTATTGGCCAGTCGGGTGGCAACTTCAGTTTTACTAAAAATGGCACCGGAAATTTGCAGTTGCTCACCACGTCAACCTTTACAGGTGGTGCGATTATCAACGAGGGAACGGTTACGTTTGCTTCCAGTTCAGCCGCCTTAGGATCCAATGGGCTCACTATGAATGGAGGCACATTGGATGTTGGCGTAGTTGGTGCAATTCCCGGGTTAATCACTCTGAATGCCGGTAACATAACAGGCACGACAGGATACGTTTCTTCAACTGGGTATACGGTCTCTGGCGGAAACATATCTATACAGATCAGGGGCGGCAATCTGACAAAAACCGGGGTAGGAACGACGACGCTTTCAGGAAACAGTTCTAATAGTTCTTACACTGGAATCACCACGATCAGCGGCGGCACACTCAGTGTGACCACGCTTGCCAATGGTGGCGGCAATAGCAGCATAGGAAGTTCAAGCAACGCCACTTCGAACCTCGTATTGGGCGGCGGCACGCTATCCTTTACCGGAGCCAATGTGACAACGGATCGCGGGTTCACGATTTCGAACGGAACCACGGGGGCGATCGAGGTGACCACCGCCGCCACCACTCTCACCATCTCGGGAAACTCTGCAGCCACCACCGGTAGTTTCAGCAAAACGGGAAATGGAACCCTGCTCCTCAGTGGAAACCATAGCTACACGGGCGCCACGACTGTCAACGCTGGCACCCTGGCCACAGGCGCGGCAAATCGTATTTCAGATTCCTCGGCAGTCACAGTCAATGCCGGTGGCACATTTGCTTTGGGTGGGGCGGAAACGGTGGCATCGATCGCTGGCGCGGGTAGCTATGCACTCTCCTCCTATGCGCTCACAGTCGGAGGCGGCAATGGCAGCACAGATGTCTCGGGTATCATTTCCGGCTCGGGAGGATCACTTGTCAAGACAGGCACAGGCACACTCACCCTCTCGGGAGCCAACACCTATAATGGCAGCACCACGCTGAGTGCTGGCACCCTGGCTTTGAACAACTCCGCCGCATTGGGTGGCGGTGGAAACATTACATTCAGCGGTGGCACGCTGCAATTTACCGCGAATGGCACCACTGATTACTCCTCGCAAATCAAAAATAGCGGAAGCGCCATTGTGCTCGATACGAACGGGCAATCGGTGACCTTTGCCAATGCGGTGGACTCTTCCAATACCAACGGCCTCACCAAAGCGGGAAGTGGAACGCTTATCCTCACAGGAACAAGCAACTACACGGGAGTAACCACGATTAGCGCGGGCACGATCTCCGTCGGCAACGGAGGAGCTACAGGCGCCCTGAGCTCTGGAAATGTCTCTGTCTCCACAGGAGCCTCTCTTGTTTTTAATCGCAGTGACAGTCACACAGTGTCCAACAATCTGAGCGGACCGGGATCTCTCGTGAATTCCGGCCTGGGCGTAACCACACTCAGTGGCACCAATGCGAATAATGGAACGGTTTCCGCCACAGCTGGCACTCTTCTCTTCAGCGGAGCATCGGCCTTGTCCGCGAATACTTCGCTCCTCAGCGCCAGCGGCGCCACGCTCAGCTTGGCCGATGGCACAACGCGGAACAGCACGGTTGCAGGAACACTCTCGCTGAACGCGAGCAATTTTATCTTCGACCTGAATGGCTCGGCCTCGGATCGCTTGGCCGTGACAGGTGCAGCAACACTCATCGGGACGAATACGGTGAAACTCAACCTCAGCGGCAGTGCCATCGCCTCCTCTTGGACGCTGATGACAGCAGCCAGTGGTCTGAATGGCACTTGGAGCCTGGATTCATCATCCTTCAGCGCCCCAGGCTATGCATTTTCGCTCTCCGCCAATGGAACGACACTCACACTGAGTTCTGCCCTAAGTTCCTCGAACTACTACTGGAAAGGCGGCACAAGCGCCAACTGGACCGTAGCAAACAACTGGACCAGTGACTCTGCGGGTAATAACGCGAGCGCCTCGATCCCCTCCACCGCTTCTGATCTCTATTTCTCTGCCACTGGCGCATCCAATCTCTCCACAACTCTCGGGCAGGATTTTACGATTAACACCTTAACCGTCACGGATGCCAATGGCGTGGTGATCAACTCTGGCAATACGATCACAGCTAACGCGACGAGCTCCACGGCGTATAGCGTGACAGCCGCCTCCGGCACGACGACAATCAATGCCACATTGGCTGGAACGGGAGCTGGTCTCACCAAAAACGGAAATGGCACACTCATCCTTGGCGGAAACAATACCTACGCTGGGGGCACCCAACTCCTCGGCGGCACATTGCAGATCACATCGAGTGCCTCCCTCGGAAATGCCAGCAACAGCCTCACGATCAATCCAGGGGTTGGCACGACAGCCACGCTGCAAAGTGGGGCCGATAACATCACGCTGCCCGCCACGCAGAGCATCGCCCTCAGCAGCGGCACAGCGGCTTTCGACACCCAGAGCTACAACCTGAGTCTTGCAGGCACGATCTCAGGAACCGGCTCGTTGCAGAAAACAGGCAGTGGAACGCTCACCTTGTCAGGAAATAACACCTACTCGGGTCTCACCACGATCAGTGCAGGCACATTGGCCGTCACTGGAGGAAACGCCATTGTGAATACCGGCACGGTTTCCCTCGCCAACTCAGCTGGCGTGACTTTTCTCGTCTCTGCAAGCGAACAAATAGGCTCCCTGCAAGGCGGCGGCTCATCGGGCGGCACGGCCAGCATCGCAGCCAACCAGACGCTGACCATCAGCGAAACAGGCACCACGCAAACCTACAATGGCACATTCTCCGGCGCGGGTGGCCTGAACAAATCCGGCTCAGGAACAATCATACTCACAAATTCCAATAGCACCTTAAGCGAAGGAGTTTACATCTCAAACGGAATTGTATCCGTTACAGGAATTGGCAATGCGACCCAAAATAGCGCCCTGGGCACCAATGCCACAATTCAGTTTGGCGGCGGAAATACCGTCGGCACTCTGGTATGGAATGGAGCAGCCGACGAGACGACGAACAAAGTCATCGAAATCCGAAGCACCACGACGGCCAATTCCACTTCTGGAGCCACAATCACTTCGAACGCAAGCGGGAGGACACTCACCTTCACGTCCAATCTTTCTGTCATCGGAACGGGGAATAAAACATTCACCCTGAGCGGTGCTGGCAACACCATCTTCTCAGGGAATATCCTCAATGGCGCCAACGCCACCGTCTCTCTCACCAAATCGGGAGCCGGAACGGCGACGCTGTCAGGAGGTAATTCCTACACAGGAAACACCTTGATCACTGCTGGAACCCTGCAAATTGGCAGTGGCGGCACGACGGGCGCACTCTCAACAAGCAGCGCGATCACAACGAACGGCACCCTTGCTTTCAATCGCTCAAACGCCGTCGTGCAAGGCACAGATTTCACCTCCACAGCCATATCGGGCTCGGGATCGCTCGCCCAAAACGGATCAGGCTCCCTCACCCTCTCAACAGCAAATACCTATTCCGGTGGAACGACACTGAGCGCCGGAACCCTCAATATCAACAACGCAGCGGCCATAGGCTCGGGTGCACTAAGGCTCACAGGTGGCACGCTGGACAACACCAGCGGCGGTGCGCTCACGCTTTCAAACAACAATAGTCAAAACTGGAACGGCGATTTTGCCTTCGCCGGCTCAAATGCCTTGAATACCGGGAGCGGCTCAGTGACCATGAATGCCTCGCGACAAATCACCATCAGCAACAGCACCTTCACAGTAAGCGGCGCCATTTCTGGTAGCACCTTCGGGCTGACCAAGGCCGGAAATGGCACGCTGATCTTGGACGGCAGCAATACGTATTCGGGAGCCACGGTGATTAACGCCGGAACATTGCAAATCGGTGCGGGAAACACGACAGGAAGCCTATCGACGTCCAGCGCAATCACCAACAACGGCTCGCTTGTTTTCAATCGCTCCAATGCCATCGTTCAAGGCACCGATTTCTCCTCATCGGCGATCGCCGGCACGGGTTCGTTAACCCTCACCTCGGGAACCCTCACGCTCAACGGCAACAACACCTACTCAGGAGGCACGACGCTATCTTCCGGAGCGATTATTCTCAATAGCTCTTCTGCCATAGGCACCGGAGCACTCACCATCAATGGAGGATCCGTAAGTTCTACGACGGGATCTTTATTGACTCTCGCGACAAACAATACCCAATACTGGAACACAGACTTTACCTTCGCAAATACGAGCGCGTTAGACATGGGCACAGGAAATGTGATTCTGGGCGGAAATAGATCGGTCACTGTTTCGGGTAGCACAACCACGATTGGCGGAAATATATCGGGATTAGGATTTAGTCTTAATAAGTCTGGACCCAGCGGAACACTGGTCTTGACTGGTTCCAACTCCTACACAGGAACAACCACCATATCACAAGGCACACTGACGATCAGCGGAGGTTCAGCGATTATCGACACAGGAACAGTCAGTGTCGGATCAACTTTCAATGTCAATGGGAGCGAAACGATTGGCTCATTGCAAAGCTCTGGAAATACAACGATCGCTTCTGGCCAGACACTCACCGTAGCGGAAACAGGCAACCAGACCTACTCCGGGCAAATCTTCGGCTCTGGCGGACTCACCAAGACGGGCTCGGGAAATATGAGTCTCAGCGGAGCAAACTCCTACACAGGAGCAACCACTGTCACCGTTGGCACTCTTACCTTGGCTGCGGGGGATCGCATTTCCGATTCGAGCAACCTTTTGGTTAACGGCGGCAGCTTCAATATCGCAGGTTTCAATGAGACACTGGGTTCCGTCACACTCACCAGCGGAGCACTGGCTGGGACCGGCACGCTGACCGGCACCAGCTACGCCCTGCAAGGCGGCACCGTGAATGTTATCCTCGGCTCGGGAGCCATCACGGTCAGCAATGGCACAACGACACTCGGCTCGGCAGGAAGGTTAAACAGTGCCTCAGCGCTGACCATCTCAAGTGGTCAATTGAATCTGGGCGGCAACGAAACCATCAACAGCATGATTTTAACGAGCGGAACGCTCGGCGGCACAGGCACGCTCTCGAGCTCCTCAGCCTACGATGTCCAAAGTGGAACAATATCAGCCAATTTAGGCGGTGCCGCGGGCTTAACCAAGTCCACTTTAGGATCGGTGATTTTGACTGGCAATAATTCCTACTCAGGCGCAACACTCATAAGCGCTGGAAACCTTTCCATCAGTTCCGTGGGAGCCCTGGCCTCCACCAGCGGCGTCAGTCTGGACAACGCTACCAAACTGACCTACACAGGCAGCGCTGGGAATTTAACAAGATCCATAACAATCACCTCTGGCACAGGAACCATTGAAAACACTGGCACTGGCCTCCTGACTCTCTCCGGGGCTCTGACCAAAAATGGCACCACACTCGTGCTCAAAGGCGGCAGCAACGGCATCACGGTCATCGGCTCCATCGGAGGCGCAAACCCGAACTCCGACCTCTTGATCGACGGCGGTGTCACGACGCTTGCCAACGCGAATACCTACAACGGCCCGACATACCTGAAAAATGGCGCCGCCCTCACTGCCAGCGTCGCCAATGCCCTCCCGATAGCCAACGGCCGCAGCACGCTCATCATGGACGCCACAGGCACCGGCAGCTCGACAATCACCCTCGGAGCCAGCCAATCCATCGCCTCGCTCACCGGTGCCACCAGCTCCAGCGTGACGCTCGGATCCAACACGCTCACGATAGGGACCTCCACTGGCAGCACCACCTACACCGGCGGAATCAGCGGCACAGGGGCCCTGGTCAAAGACGGCGCCAGCACACAAATCTTGAGCGGAACAAATACCTACACCGGCGGCACGACCATCAACGCCGGCACCTTGTCCATCACCGGAGGATCTGCCCTCGCCGATACGGGCACCCTGTCGTTCGCAAACGCCAGCGGAGCCGTTCTGAGTGTCTCGACGAGTGAAACAATCGGCTCCCTGAGCGGCGGCAGCGCCAGCGGCGGCAACATCGTCATCGCCTCCAGCCAAACCCTGACCGTGAACCAAGCTGCCAATACCACCTTCTCAGGCGCCATCAGCGGTGCCAACCTCGTGAAAAATGGCAGCGGCACTCTGACCGTCAATGGATCTAACACCTACACCGGCACCACCACCGTCAACAGCGGCACCCTCACCGCAGCCTCCTCCAACGCCCTCGGTGGCACCTCACAAATCATCGTCAACAACGGCGGTTCCTTCCTCGTCACGGCAGACGATGCCGTGAATGATAACGCCAATGTGACACTGGCAGGCGGCACCCTGGCAGTAAGCGGAACCACCAACGAAAGCGTCGGCCTCCTCACACTCAGCGCGAACTCGGTCATCGACCTCTCCGGCTTCATCGGCACGCTGCGCTTCAGCGGCGTAGGCTCTTGGGCCAACACCGCCAGCTTGGCCATCTGGAACTGGAATGGCATCAACCAATACAACACCCCGGTGGGCGACGGCGCTAACAACCGCCATGTCGTCTTCACAAACAACACCGGCCTCGATACCTACCTCGACCGCATCAGCTTCTACAGCGGAAGCGGCACAGGCTTTTCTGGAACCGGCTTCGAGCAAAGCTTCAGCGGCGGCGGCACCGAAATCATAGCCGTCCCCGAAACCGAAACCTACTTCTACGCCGTCGCCCTCCTAGCTGGCCTCGTCGTCCAATACATCCGCCGCAGATCCCAGCGAAAAGCCTTGGAGGGTCATCGTCCCGCATGACCCAAATTCCACCTCGGAAGGCTTAAACCACTCACAGACACCACCCCGCTCCAAAACCGTCCAACCCCCGCCTGTAGCCTGCGCAGCTGAGACGGACACGCCACCCCTGAGACGCCCCTTCGAGGCTGAAGTTTGGGTCATGCAAGATGATGACCCTCCCAGATTCACGAAACGCGCTGCCGCGCGTCCGCTAGAAAAGGAATGTCAGCAAAGGCTTGTATGGCCCGGGAAATCAGTCCGAAACGGCGAGGCCGGCAGACCAGCCTTGTTGTAAAGATTGACCTCGGGATTGTCGGCCCAGCCGTAGCGGGCGGCTCGTGGTGCGGCGATCTCCGGGCTGAATACCAGAATATCCTCGCCGTCGATGCTGGCTTCCGCCCAAACAAAACGGCCATCCTCTCCGGCAATGCTGAAGCCGCGCAGCGCATCACCCTGGCAGACCAGTCCACCGCCGACATGATCAAATGAAAGTCGCAGCGAGGAGCCTTCGCGTTTTACGGAACGGAAGAGCGGACCACTCGGGATCACGTCGCTGTGACCATAAGTCCTGTGAAGCGCGTTGAAGGCGAGACGCAGGCCGACATCCATTTTATTCCGAGGATGAATGTCCTCAGCCTCGCCGATGTCGATGGCAACAGCCATGCCCGTATTCGGCAGAGCCAGCGCCAGCGTCTGAGCCTCGCGTAGTTCCGCCCATTGGCTCTCTGTCGGTTGCTCCTGCCTTGCCATGTAGTTCGCGAGTTGAACGAAATAAAAAGGAAAGTCTCCCTGCCCCCAGGCGCGGCGCCAACTGCGGATGAGGACTTGGAAGAGATCGCGGTATTGCGCAGCACGATCGGCGTTCGATTCACCCTGATACCAGATGACTCCGCGAATCGCGAAGGGAAGGAGCGGCGCGATCATGCCATTGAAGAGGACGCCCGGGGCCTTGTAGAGCGGTTCCACGGGCACTTGCACAAGACCGTAATTGGCCTCGACCGCATACCGCCAGCTTCCGGCAAGCGGAATGCCGGCATCCCCCGCGCAATCCGGGCAGCTGAGCTGCATGAATTCCGAAGGACCGGTCATACCGCCGGCGAATTTGTCGCTGTGGACGCGCACCGCGATGACATTCCGGCCGGCTTGGACAAGTTCCCCGGGCACCGTGTAGGTCCGCAGGTGCGACCATGAATCTGCGCGTTCGGCCATGGTGACACTGCCGACCTGCGTGTTGTTGAAATAAGTCGTGTCGCTCTTGTCGGTGGCGCCGATGGCAAGTCGCAGATCATGCCCGCCCCACGCCGGAGGAATCTCAATCGTTTTACGGAACCAAACGATGCCGCTGTGATTGAGCCCCCGGCTCTGCCAGGCGCCCGGCAAGACCATCTCGCGCCAACCATCCTGCGGCTCCTCGATGCCAGCCCATCCTTCCGCATGCTTCGTGTTTCCCTTGTCACGCGTCTTTTCCTGCTGCGCTTTCCACTCCTCCAATCGCGAGTCCATATCCCGCAGGCTGTGCTCAAAAGTTTCCACGATCCCGCGCGTTGCAGGATTTTCCAGAAGCGCATCCCATCTCGTCCAGGCTTCCGCAATCGTTCCGCCCCACGAGGTGTGAATGAGGCCAATGGGGATATTCAGACGGCTTTGGATCTCGCGGGCGAAGTAGTATGCGACTGCTGAAAAATTGGCGACCGTCTCCGGCGAGCAGGCGCACCAGGCCGCTCCGGCGATTTCCGTTTCAGGAGTTCGCGAGGGTCGGTGCGGAACGGTGAAGAGACGGATCGAGGAGAAATGCGCCTGCGCGACTTCTTTTGCCCCGTTCCGGGAACTGTGGAGGGGCCATTCCATATTGGATTGTCCGGAGCAGACCCAAACCTCGCCGACGAGCACGTCGCAGATCACATCGCTGGCTCCAGCGGATGAGGAAACCTCGAGCTCCGAGGGGCTGGCGTTCGCCTCAAGCGGTGCCAAGCGAACCATCCAGCGTCCATCGGGATCGGCAGCTTCCGAGACTTGCTGGCCTGCGAAATGAACTGTCACCGAGTCGCCTGGTGAACTTGTCCCCCATACGGGAACCGGAACTCCCTGCTGAAGGACCATTCCATTTGTGAAGAGGGATGCAATTTTCATGGAGTTTGAGAAAGAAGAACCGCCCATTATGCTGGCGGGAGCTGTTGATCGCTACGGGCCAGAAACCAAACCGGCGTGCAACTCCATGCGTGGCAGTAGCTGTTTAAAAGATGCGTTCCGTAGGGGCTGCGTTTCTCGTTAGCCGTATCCCACACCTCGGGGAAAACATCCAGGCCCGCATGAAGCATGCCCCCCCAGTAGGAACGCATCAATTCCAATGCCTGTTCCTGACGTCCAATCCCGCCGAGCGCCTCGAGGCAGTAGTGCATGAGATAAGGTCCGCCGGGTAGCACAGCCGCCTCCAACGTTTGAATCCGATCAAAGGCAACTCTGGCCTCGTCCGGCGAGAGGATTTCCGCCATCGTGAGCCAGGCCCAAGCGGCCCAGGAAACCTGTCCACTGGAACTTTGTGGCAGAGCCTCCTCGCTGACGAAAGCTTTGCGGGCGGTATCGCGCAACTCACCAAGGCGCGACTCCAAGGCCACAACCTCCCGCGACTGCCCGAGGCGTCGGGCCAGACTCAGAGCGCGTTTTGCACACCAGATCACAAGCCCATGGACACAAGGTTGCTTCTCCAGGCCCTTCTGCCAGTCGATAAACCACCAGAGGTTTTCCGGATAGTTTCCAACGCCGTCGCGCAATCCGATCAAGATCTCCAGTTGCCGCACGGCAACAGGTAGCAACTCGATACCGGTGGCCTCATCCCCTGTGTCATCGACATAATCGGCAAGGGTCGCCGCAAACAACGCGGGATAATCCATGGCGTAGGATTGGCCATTGTGCGGCTCGGGTTCCTCATACAGGCAGGAGGGCACGAGACCGTCTTCGCGGGCCACTGCGGCAAAGAGATAGAGACAGCGTTTCACCATGTCGAACTGGCGGAAGCTGACGCTGTTGGCGAGCGCCTGAAGGCGCAAGTCGCCGATCCAAAGCCTGCGATCACGCTTGGGGCCGTCTTCAAACACCGTCTGCATGCAGTCGCGCAGGGTCCGCAGACTGGCCATGGCAATGGCGTGGTCACTCGCACACAGGCGATTGGAAACCCATGGAGCCAAATCCTGTGGCACGGCTGCGACGCATTCGCACTCGATATCAAGAAGCCGGATTCGGAAAGCATGAGCACGAATCCCAACGGACTCAATTTTCACATAGCGGAAGGCATAACGACGCGACAGTGCCAACTCATGCGGGAGGCAATCAAAGGTCACCACCTCGTCCTGCAGCCAGTTGCGGCTGAGGCTGCCCACAAAGGGATCGAAAGGCTCGACCAACTCGGCGGGGACTTCCGCAAAAATAAACTTCAGCCGGACCGGCGAATCGTTGAAGCCTCGATCAGACTCCACGCGCAGCCGGAGGCGGCCAACCCGGTGCTCGCCAAAGTCCAAAATGACAGCATCCCCATCGGCAAGCGCGGGCAAGTCCGCCGGATCACGCGTCTCAGCCTCGACCTGCCATCCCTGAAAGGCGGCCGGGTTCGCAACGACCTTGACCAGACGCTGCGGCTTGATCGTTTCCCGACAGAGCTTGGGCTTGAGGGCATCCGCAGTTTCCAGCCAGCGAGAGACGGTTTCATTCATAACGACCGAGTTGCCGCCACGTGAAAGGCGCTGGCAAACGAAGAGGGAATATTTCGTTTCATCAGAATCTCGCCTTCCAATGGAATCAATCGACTCACACCGCGCGCTTCACTTTTATGAGACGAGCAGCTTTGCGGCTTGAGCAGCGGTCGCTCCGTCGTGGACGATAGCCATCAGTGCAGCCACCATGCCGGCGGGGTTCTGGTGTTGAACCACATTGCGGCCATACACGATGCCGGAAACGCCCTGTTGGATGAGTGCCTCGGTGCGGGCCAAAATCTCCGCATCCGGTGCCTTGCCACCCCCGCGAACCAAGACAGGAATGCCTCCAGCGGCTTCGACGACTTTGTGGTAGATCGAAACATCATCGGTTGGATCGGCCTTGATGATATCGGCACCAAGTTCCACCGCCTGCCTGACGAGGTGTTGGATTTTGACGACATCGCCATCCACCATGTAGCCGCCCGCCTCGCTGTTCGGGCGGAAGACGAGTGGTTCGACCATCATGGGCATGCCATAGTGGTCGCTCTCGAGTTTGAGCGCGCAGATGTTTTCAATGCACTGGTTCGTGACACCCGGCGCTCCGGGAATCTGAAAAAGATTCACGCACATGCAGGCGGCATCAAGTCGAACAGCCTGAAGACTCGGCTCCTCGATCATCGCGCTCAGCGCCTCGACGGGCAACTCACGCCCATAAATATTTGCCACATCCGTGCGGAGAACAAGCGAGGGTTTTTGACGGCCGGGGATTTTCTGCAAATGGCGGGCCTGACCGGTGGTGAGCTGAACCGCATCCGGAGCGGCTTTCACAACTGTTTCCACAGCCTTCGCCATGTCCTCAATGCCTGTGAGAAAGCCCGGTTGATTAAAAAAGCCGTGATCGATGGCGACATCAAAGCAGCGGCCGGATTTGGAGTTGAAAAGACGGTTGAGGCGGTAGGTTTTCATAAAATGTGCGACTTAGTTCAATAACAAACAATCAAACAAAATAAAACATTTTTATAAGTCTTCCCAGAAAAGAAGGCGAATGAGAGTAAGCCTTAGACCTCAGAGGTCGGGCAACTTCGCCCCTATGCGGACTCCCTTGTTGCGCTGCGCATAGTCGCTCACTGCGGCAAGGAGAGATTTTCCTTCGAGAATTTTTCGGCATTGAGCGTATTCCTCGACTGCGGAAAGCAGCGGAATCCCTGCCGCTTCAAGGATAGCTTTTGACGCGTCATAGGCTTCCCGCTCGGCGATGCTCAGCCCTGTGGCTTTCGCCAACCCTGCTGCGATTTGTCGCGCTGCCACCTGAGCTTCCCGCTTCGCTTCATCGATTGTCGAAAAACTCTGCCGCACACGTTGGCCATTTCGGTAATAGGCGATGAAGAATCGCGGCAAGCGTCCGTCCCCACAGCGTTAAACCGGCACGGTGACGGAACCTGATTTAACCTGAAGGATCGGACCGGCACTGGCGCAGCGTTTTTGGACTTTGATTGGTCGGAGGAGATCGGGCATATCCTCGGAGAGCGTGTCAATGAGAGGCTGTGCGGCTGTTGGCATAAAGGAAATATGCCAGCCAGGACTCCAAAATATCCATCACTGAGGCGAGTGCATGGAAGGCGCAAATTTGCCAACCTCATTCCAACTAAATCAACCCCATAAGGATAGGTAGGGTTGTCACAGATTTGTCACGGAGCCCGATTTGGAGGGAATTTTTCGGGCGGAAAATCTCTTATAAAACATTGATAAGAAATTGGTTGCGGGGAGAGGATTTGAACCTCTGACCTTCAGGTTATGAGTGGGTTTGCATATGTAGCTATCATTCAACTATATGCAATTTTATTCCAGTGTATTCCTATCTGCTTCTCACAAAGCAGGAACAGAGAGGCATAAAATGGAACAATCGCTGTCACGGTTTGTCACGCCGGTTGAACTTGGAAAGTGCGTGAAAGAGGAAACTATTTCACTTGAAACTTGAAGGTGCGTTGATCCGCATTTCAAGAACTTTGAGGCCAACGAGAATTTAATTCCAAGGTGACGATTCACAGAAAAACATATCTCGCATTTCGGCGTAATCGCGGGCCAGAATTTTGGAGCACTCTCTTTGCAAACCACCCAATTCGATAAATACCCATAAACTGGACCAAAAGGTGCTTAGTGAAGGATGGAAGCATGCAATGGATAACGCTCAACAAAAGCTCAACTCGGTCCAATCCTGCTGGCAGTGAAAAGACACCTTCCCGGTGTGGGGTGAGGTCGAGGAGAGAACAGGCGGTTCTTCCGCCGACGAGTAGTCATAACGGCTAAAAGAAGCCATCCATGTCCGGCCATCCAGCAGCGTTCCGGGAGGCAGAAAGATCCGAGTGGGCACGGAGGCGCAGATATACCATTTCTCGCCTTTCGACCACTGGGAGAAGTCGAAGATCGGCTCGTGAACCTTCAAATCATCGAGCGCCACCTTCTTGTCCTGGACCCGTCGAATGGTTTCAGCATCGGGCCACAAAAGCTGAAGGCGCTTCCCGTTCGGAGCAACATGAAATTCGGCGTAGGTCTCGAACTCCGAGTCGCGGAGGAAAATTTCAAAAACATCGCCGAAGGAACAAAGAATTTGGTTGTCCTCTGTCGCGCTGGTGTAGAGGTGCGCGTCAGTCAATTCGCCCAAAACCAGAAGGCAATCATGCCTCCAACCGATTCTTACCTGAGCGGGGAGAAATCCATCCTCGGGCGCGACAAGCCAGGATTGCAGCATTTGCATGGTTGGCACACCGGCAAAAGCCGCGTGGACCGCCTCGCGATCTCTGATGTCAAAGTGGGAAAGAGTGGGACAGTTCATTTTTAATGCATCTCCACCTTAACCGTTCCGATCCCGGAGCGCAGGTAATGAAAGTGGACGTTGATATGGTCCTCGAGAAGCGACATCGGGACGCTCGAATCGGGGAGTCGTTTCGAGATCATCAGGGCACTGAGCCGAAGCCCGAATGGGTTGTCATGGTGGCCTGGATGCCAGATCGAGACCTTTTCGGCCTTCCATGTTTCGCGCGGGCCGACGGTGGCGGCTTCGGTTGGCACCAGCGCGACATTGCCGCCGCCGCTCGTGCGGGCGTTCTGCGTGATCGTTACGGGATGCAACTTCACAAAGCGTGTGCCGAGTTTGCGGTATTCTGCAGGCGTCGGCGGGGAGTCTTTGTATTTGCCTGTGCGCGGGAGCGGGTCGTTGAATGCCCAGTGCTTAATCTCGCCCTGCCCGCCCTGCATGACGACACAGCGAATATCGTCGTAGCTCTTGCTGTAGGCCTCCAGGTCGCCGCTCGGAAAATGCAGGTTCTTCTCCGGGATGCGCAAGCTTTTGTCGATCCTGTCGAAGCAGAGTTCCTTGTCCGCTTTGGCAAAAGAGAGCGGATGGTTCCTGTCCACGGTGTTCCCATCGATCACCCACTCATCCATCCCCCAGAAATGGGCGTCGTGCTTTTTGAGGTTGATCCCGAGGGCGTTGACCATCTGCGCCACGATGGGGAGCTGCTCGGTCGGCCCGATCGGTCCACAGATGCCAGCTGGGTTGTCCGGCGTGCTCTGCCGCCAGGCGTCGATGTATTCCAGAGCCTCGGCGGCGTAGAACTCCTGCACCGTGTCGTAGAAGTGGATTGTAAAACCGGGGCGCGCGAGACCCTTGAGTTTTTTCTCATCGATCCTCGCGGCATCGGCGAGGAGTTCGGGTTCGAGTGTCGTGTAATCCCACCAGGCGGGAGCGAGTTTGCTGATTGGTCTTGGCATGGGATTTTAGGTTTAAGTTTTAAGAATTAAGTTTTAAGAAATTCGTCTATCGGATCGAAGTCTTCGGGGCCGAAGCCCAAGTGCGAATGGCGGCGCCAGCCTTCGGCGAATTCGTATTTTCCACTCATGCGCCCGACCTCGCTGCTCATGCGCTCCATTTCGTCGAGGTAGGCATCCATCCCCTGCGTGACATCGAGCCATTCTTTTTGTGAAGCATGGCAGGCGAGCATCGCGCGCTTGCGGGCGAGCACCGGGCCGATGTCGGTGAAGAAATGTGGGGCGACCGGCTGGCGAAGAGCGTCGTTGAGCCCGTGAGGCAGCGCGTGGTAGAGGGCAACCGGCTTGTCATAGATCGCGACATCCGGGCTGGTGACGAAGTTTTTCATCGCCCGTGTGAACGCGCCCGTTACGACGAGGCGTGTCGTGTTCTGGTGGTCCTCCATGTAATCCTGTGGACTCTGGGTGAGGATGATGTCAGGCTGGATTTTTCGGATCATCGCCGCGGCGTGTGCTATCGAAGAAGCGTCGTAAAAAATGCCGAGGTCGTCGAAGAGCGGTGGATGTGCGGTTCCTCCGGCAAGCTTCGCGGAATCCTGCGCCTCTCGCCAGCGGACGGAGACGGCATCCTCTCGGGAAAGCGTCGCTGATCCGCAACACCCGTTAGCGAGGTTCCAAAGATGGATTTCACAGCCCGCATCCTTGAGGCGCAGGAGTGTGCCGGCCATCATGAGCTCGATGTCGTCGGGGTGGGCGGAGGCGGCGAGGACGATCATAAATCAGAGCGCAAGAATCGCATCCATCGCCCGGGAGGTCGTGTGGATGAGGACTTCCGGGCAGTGTTTATAGAAAGGCACAGGCGGAATCATCTCGGCAGCGATCCAGCCGTCGTAGCCGACTTTGTGAAGCGCGGCCATGACCGCCGGCCAATCCACATCGCCGGAAAGCAAGTCGCAGAATCCATCAACGGTCCCCACGTTGCGGCGGTAATCTTTAAAGTGAACGCGCTTGATCCGTGAACCGAGGATTTCGATCCAATGTTCCGGGTATCCGAAGGCCAGAGTGTTCGCGACGTCGAAATAGACACCGATGTTCTTGCTGCCGAACTGGTCCACAAACGCTTTCATTTCCAGCGGGCTGAGGAGGAATTTATTCCAGACATTTTCCACCGCGATGGTCACGCCGGCTTTCTCAGCTGCGGGAAGTGCGGCCTTGATAAACTCGGTCGCGCGCTCATAGGCGAGATCGTAGCGCACGGTTTCAGCACCGGGAATGAAGTCCACACCGACCGCTCCGGGAACGGCAAGGATCGTGTCGATTCCGAGTTGCTGCGCGCACTCGATCTGGCGCGCCAGGAGTGCCGAGGCCTTTGCCCGCACCGCTGGATCCGCACTCGCGGCGTTGGCGCCCCAATAGAGGAATGACATCAACCCGCTGAGTTCGAGACCATGTTTTTCTGCGAGCGCTCGGAAGGATTTCAGTTCCTCCGGGGTGCTCTTCAGATTCACCGGACCATCCTCGCTGAGATCGATCTCGAAGCCAGTGAAGCCGGACTCCTTCGCGAGGACGAATTTTTCTTCAATGCTCCAGTTTCCGTAGAAACAACAAATGCCGATGGATTTTTTCATAGTTTGGTTTGGTTAAAGTTTGACCGTTCGCCCGAAGGAGGCGGATTGGATTTCAGCAAGCGCGGTGGTGAGGGATTCCGCCGCTTGTTCGCCTGTAGCGATCTTCGGCGCCTTTTTTTTCTGGAGGCACGCGATGAATGCAGCGAGTTCGTTGTAGTAGCCGCCGAGCGAAGAGACATTGCCCGAACCGGTCGAGGATTCCCCAGCACCGGGATTCGTGTAGGGCAGTGGCTGCTTCTTTCCATCGCCGATCGTCACCATCAGAGTCGGGTTGGCCCCGCTGTCGAACTCAACAGTTCCGCGCTCAAAAACGGCTTGGAACGCCATCTGGAATCCCCAGTTCTTCGGATAATTCCAACCGCCCTCGGCAGTCACAGCCATGTTTTTAAAGTGGTAGGTTGTGAAGATGTGGCTCCAACCGGATTTATCGCGAGTGCCGACGGAAGTCACGGCTTCTGGTCGCCCGATCAGGTGGTGCACAAAATCCGTGTCGTGGATATGCAGGTCGAGCGCAGCGCCTCCCGAACGGGTTCCGTCATTGAGCCAGTCATCCGTGCTGTAGGAGGGCCGTCCCGCACGGCGCTGGAGCGAGAGACTCAGTAATTTGCCCGCTTTGCGGGATTTCACGAAGGCTTCAAATGCCATATACTCCGGCCAGAAACGGATGCACTGGCCGACCTGGAAAAGCACGCCCGCCTTCTTCGCGGCTGCGGCAATTTTTTTCCCGTCGGCCTTCGTTAACGCAAGAGGCTTCTCGCAGAAGAGGTGCTTGCCAGCTGAGATCGCCTTCATGGCAAACGGGGCATGGAAGTCGGTGGGCAGGCAGATGTCCACAAGATCCACCTCACAGGATTCGATCATTTCTTCGAACGTCCCAAAGACGGCAGCTTCGATACCAAGCTTCGCGATATCCCGTTTGGCCTTGGCTTGATTCTTGTCCACGACTGCCACGAGATTTGCATCGTGAAGTTGTTTGTAAATCTGGGCGTGCATGGATCCCATGAACCCCATTCCGATGATGGCGACTTTTTGCATATGGATTATTTTAAAGAGATTTGTTTTCCAGTGGCGGCGGATTCGATTTCTGCCAGAACGAGATTCAGCGAGGCTGAGGCCTGCTCGCCAGTGCTCACGGACACTGGTTCTCCCCGTTCGAGGCATCCGATAAAATAGGCGAGCTCGTGGTAGTAGCCATCATGGGGAGGCACCGACAAGGCAACCGGCCCAGACTCGCCTGCCGCGAGCGTGAGCACGAAACGTGAATCAAAGTCGAGCACCGCACGCTCGAAGACAGCAGTGTAGCGCATTTGGAATCCCCAGTTGGCCGGATAGTTCCAGGCTCCATCGGCCGTCACGATGCGACCTTCGTAATGGTATTGCGTGGAGATGCTGCTCGAACCGGTTTCATCGCGCAGACCCTGCGAGACCACCGCTTCGGGCGCTCCGAGCAGGTGAAGCAAAAAATCCGTGTCGTGAATGTGAAGGTCCAGCGCAGCTCCCAAGCAGCGATCCGGTTTGTTCACCCAATCACCGATACTGTAGCCCGGGCGGCCCGTGCGACGGCTCAGCGAGAGCGAGAGCAGCCGACCATGCTCGCCAGAGTCCACGATCCGCTTCAGCTCGATGTATTCAGGCCAGAAGCGGATGCAGTGGCCGACCATGAACTGCCGATCAGCCTGGTGCGCAGCTAAGGTCATGGCCGAGGCATCATTCCTCGTCAGGGCGATGGGCTTTTCACAAAAAACGTGCTTCCCTGCGGCAAAGGCCTCAAGCGCGATGCTGCGGTGCAGGTCGGTCGGCAGGCAGATGTCCACGACCGAACATTCCACCTCCCCCATTGCGGACGCTAAACTGGCAAACACAGGAACGCCATCCAGCTGACTCGCCCGCAAGGACTCGCCCAGATCCTCACCGCGCGGATCAACAACGCCTACGACGCAGGCATCGGGAAGAAGGTGGTAAACCTCGGCATGCTTCTTCCCCATGAAACCGAAACCGGCGAGCAGGACTCGTTGCATAGCTCAACATGTAACAAAAACTATTTGTTACGTCAAGGACTCCCGCTGAAAAAATCAGGCAGTGCTACCGGGAGAGAATGTCGCAGGGAGTTTAAGGTGTTGCAGGGGTCCGTTAATCGCCATGCGGGCAGCCTCGGAACCCATGAGGCGGAAATCAAACCCGGTGGAGGTTATCGAGCGGTCGAGGGCGATCCTGCTCCCCATGGTTGTGACGAGCCCAACGCGCCCGGGGACATCCATGCCAGCCTGGTGGAGAGCACCCAGCACTGCAACGGCAGTATTGTCCTCCGTGGCGACCAGAAGGGTTTTCCGACGCTCTTTGCGCAACCCGGCCACCAGATTTTGGAGGGCGGAGGAAGAGGCATCCAATGTGACCACAGGCGCTTCTCCAAAGGGCTCTTTTGCGGCCGCCTGTAGCGCATCGAGCATTTCCTCGGATGGCGCGTAGCCGCGAAAGGGAAGGATTATGATGAGCTTGGAGAATTGGTTTTGCCCGGCAAGGTTGAAAACCATCCGAGCAGCACTTTGCACGTCCGCAGAAACACAACCGAGAAAGGGCAGATTCGTGCTGCGATAAAGAATAACGCCATGCGGGATGCGTTTTTTAAATCGTGCCAAAACACGTTCCGGCCATAACTCGTCAAAAACGACTCCTCGAATGCGTTCGGAATGGACGAGAAGAAAATCCTCCATGGTCTGCCTGATCTCTTGATCGGACCCCGATAAGGACAGGGCCGTTGGGTCTGTCTGCCGGAAGAGCACGCGATCATGCACGAGCAGCATGGCCCGCTCAAGTTCCCCACACGCTTCATCCACACCCAGCATGATTTCGCGACCCACTTGGGACCAGTGTTCCAAGCGCCGAATCAGGCACGCCAGCATGGCAGGTTTTTCTAAAAGCCGACGGGCCTCCGGGAGAAAATACCGACCGTTAGCAGCACGCCAAAGCTGCCCAGAATCGCTCAACTCATTCAGGACCCGAAAAGCGCTGACGTTCGAAATCCCATAGCTTTTTCCCAAGAAACGCGTGACGGGCAGGGCTTCCAGCAAAGGCCATCGATTGGTGCGGCTGATCTCGATCAGACTTTCCCGGAGAGCGGTAACCCCATTTCCCTGCATCTTTGGTTTCACTTGCGGCATTGGCCACATGCTTCAAGCAAAGCAGAGGGAATGTCAAATCCGCCCATTGCGCGTCTCAACCATCAAGCTCGTAGCAAGGCGATCACGGTTGGTCAGTGCTTCGATATTGGGCGCGAAAGCTCCTCGATCAAATGATCGAAAACCAGCTTATGCCCCTTATCGTTGGGATGCATTCCATCTTGATGGAGTAACTCGGAATAAGGTTTTCCAGAGTCTGAAGGATGCTTGGAATAGGCCGCGTTGATATCGATGAAAGGAAGGTTTTTTCTCATGGCCAATTCACGCAATCCCGCAACATAGGTGTCCAGGATCACATTGAATCCCTCCTCATCATCAGAGACATATGGCGGTTTGCCATATAACTCACGAGTCTTCTTCGACCAGGACATGCGTTGGGGTGACATTAAAATGACCTCGCCGTTTTGATCTTGAATCCTGTCGATCATTGACTCCATGTTCGTTAAGTAAACGGGCAATTCCACGCGAGGTTTTTCTTTAGGGGGATCTTTCCAAATATCTACTGCGGAATCATTGATTCCAAACTGTATGACCACCAAGGAGGGATTGTGGCTCAAGACATCATTTCGAAATCGCTCAATAGCCATTGCAGTCGTGTTCCCCGGAACGCCGGCATTGATCACTTCGATAGGCATATTTTTATCCTGAAAAGTTTGCTTGAGAAGCTCACCATAGGTTGTGGTTTTTGCTCTCAACGCTGTAGTGCTGTCGCCGAATAGAACAAATGGTCTCTTCGATGCTATGATGTTATCCATGAGGGACTCCGCTTTTGCCATTTTGCTAAAACAAGAAATAGAGGCGATTATAAGAATTAAAGATACAAGCTGGCGTGCAATATGCATGACTATTGTTTAATGGAGTGGATTTTTATTCGTCGGGGTTCGCATACTTCGCTATTTTAAAGCCGGAAGCTTGATGCCGAAAAAATCGGCAATGGAGCCCGAGAAAAGGCTTCGGGCCGTATTTTCATCCAGCCCAAGCCATCGGCGGATTTTACCAAGTCCCTCGTCCGGGGATAAAGCCGAGCCTGCAAAACCTGAATGGGCAGAGGAGCGAACGATGCGATCCTCGCCAACTTCCAACTCATGGTGGGCGATGGTGTATTTCCCGGGAGGCGCTCCGGCCGCAGCCATGCAATCCGTCGTGAAAAGCGCCTTCCCCAGAGGCTTTGCACGAAAGAAATTTTTCAAGGTCGATGGCGGGAGATGAATCCCATCGGGAATGAAAAAAGCGACCAACTCGTCGCGCGCGAGAAGGCGCTGGATGACGTTGTCGTGACGATGCATCTCGATCGGGACGCCATTTCCCAAGTGGGTGCAAAACTTGGCGCCTGCAGCGATCGCATCGCTGATATCGGCATCCGACGCATTCGTGTGGCCGAGTGAAACCTGCGTGCCTGCGCGGATGGCGTAGCGAATGATCTCCGAACTGCCAGGCAACTCCGGGGCCAATGTGAGGAGTTTAATATTGCCCCCGGCGGCCTCCTGCAGAAGCTCGAAGTCTGCGATGAGAGGATGCTTCAAGTGCAGGGGATTGTGGGCCCCATAAAAACCCGGCACAGGCGAAAGCCAGGGACCCTCGATGTGGTATCCACAGACGGCCGCATGGATCACCGGGTCGGCTGCTCGAATCCGCTCGAAGTTTTTCAGCTTTGCACAAAGCGCCTTGATTCCATCGGTGATGAGCGTTAGGAAAAACTTGCGGGTTTCATGGGCCGCCAGTGACTCAACCGCCCTTCGAGCATCCGCGGCCGAAAGATCGGGCTGTTGGAAATCCACTCCCCCGAATCCGTTGACCTGAATATCGAAGAGACTCGATGGCATTAGGAAAGGAGGATCGGGAAACGCCTATTTTTTCACAAAAGAAGCGAGGCGATCCCCTTGCACTTCAATCAAGGCGTCAAGGACTTGTTCCGCTTCATGGAAATCTCGGATCATCGGATCGCAAGCAAGGGCCTGAATCGCTTTGGAACGGCTTTGCTCGGCAGCCGCCTCGATCGTTAACTCGTGGGCATAAATCTGGGCCAGAGTCCACCTTGCCGCCTGGGCTGGCAGGTCACCGACAAAGACCGGCCTCGCTCCATGCTGTCCAACGACGGCTTTGACCTCTACCAGCGCCCAATCCGGCAGGTTGGGAATGGCTCCTTCGTTGGGAATATTAACGACATGAACGATGTCCGGGCCTTGGGTTAGCGCCTTGATTTGCTGCCCCATGGCTTCAGGAGTGACGTGTTTGGGGATATAAAGTGGCTTGGTTCCCTCGGCGCGGGCTTGAAGCTGTGCGGCCCCTCGGGTGAGTTCTTCGGAAAGAAGATTCTCAGAAATCATGTCGGAGCGCCATTTGAGTCCATAGTGGAGGGCTTTAGGATCCGATGATAGGCGAGCATGAGGGAAAAATTCGATGATGTGGCGGTCACCACCCATCATGAAAAGATCCATCGCCTGAAGTAAATCTTTGGTAAATTGCTGACCTTTTTGCGCCTCGGAATTTAGAATACGGCGTTTCAGCTCTGGATAAACATCGCGCCCCTTGTGGCGCAGGGAGAGCAACCAAGTCATGTGGTTAATTCCGCCCACAAGGAAATCCAAATCATGGGCTTCGACATCGAGTAATCCGGCGAAAATCGGAAGTGACTGCGCCACATTGTGACAATAGCCGATGATTTTGATCTTGGAGTATTTTTTGACGGTTCGGCAGATCGCCGCCATCGGATTGGAGTGATTTAAAATAATGCAATCCGGGCAATATTTTTCCATAGCCTTGGCTAACTCGATGAAAATTGGGATGATGCGCAGCCCCTGAGAGAAGCCAGACGGCCCGACAGTGTCACCAGTCGTCTGCATGATGCCAAAGCGAGCCACTGCCTCGACGTCCATTTTATGCCAAGAGGCTGCGGGGCCATGCACGCCGATGGAGGTGATGGCGATATTCGCACCCTCCAAAACGGTGGGAAGATCTTGGGTTGATGAGATACGAAATCCCGCTCCAAAATGATCGGAAATTCGGCGGCCGACCCTATCGATGAGCTGCATGCGCTGAGGATCGATATCATATAAAACAATCTCAGCTCCATGCAATTCCGGCGTTTGACCCAACTCAAGAAATACGGATTCAAAAAAGTGGCTACCAGCCCCGATGAGTGCAATTTTCATATTTATAAGTTGATTTTATATGTTTCGAATAAGAGATTTATTTTGCTGTATTTTCTAAAGCGGAGGCTTTCGTTTCGGCCTCTTTGAGCGTTTCCGGCGCGGCCTTTGGCATCGTCAACGCCTTCTTGTAGCAAGCCAATGCCTCGGCCACTTTGCCTTGCTTGGCGTAGATATCCCCGTAAATGATTTGAGCGGTGCAGAGCCATTGGGCTTGAACGCTTGGCATGGCTTCGAGCGCGGCTACCTCTGCGAGCGCTTGCTCATACTGATTGGCATCCAAAAAAAGCTTGGCCCGAGCCACGAGTGCGCGTTGCTGCATTCCTCCAGATGGCTTGAGAGCGCAAATTTTCGCATAGATATCCAAGAGTTTTTGGGAATTCGCCTTGGTTCGCACGGCGTTCTCCGCGATCAACGCCCACGATATGGCCTTGTTGTTTGGTGAAACTGTAAAGTCCTGAGCACGTGAGAGATCAACATCAGAATCTTCATACTGCCCCAATGAACTCTCCGCCTGCCCGCGCGCCAGATAGGCCTGAAAAATCACTTTCTCTGGCCAAGTGGAAGGATCTTTGTCCTTGGTTTTGTCCATGACACCCTTCCAGTTACGGGCTTCCTTAAGAAGATCGAGCTCGGCCGATTCGCGCAATGGAACCGATCGAATTTTTGCAACCAGTGCCATCGCTTCCTCGTTGCGCTTGAGCCGCTGCAGACACAAAGCCGCGTTAGTCAAGGCATCGGCCTGCTGGAGATCATTCGTCGTCGCTTCCGCGCTCTTGATGAAAGCCTCAGCCGCCTCCTGGTTTTTACCAGCAGTCATCAACTCCATCGCCGCAGTTCTCTCGGAAATGTATCCAGCATTTAATGTTGAAATGAGGGCGGAGAATAGCAAAAACGTTGGGATCAGTTTTTTCATGTCGTGCACAAGTTTCCAAAGGGCATACCAGACGTCAACGTGTAAAATTCGATAAACGCACTTGTTTATTCTATTCGAACTTTACAGAAAGAACCTTCAGCCAAGAAAAAAGACGCCGGAAGGGAATAAGCGAATTCCAGTGGTGATAAAGTAGAACCTCCCATGAAAGGTTTTTTGAATCCTACTCAGCGACGCGGGCGGCATCCTGCAGAGCGGTGAGTGTTGGCAATGTGGCAGGAACCTCGAAACAGGCAGGCGTGTCCTTTTTTCTGTCCTTCGCCGACCGTAAACAAGCCCGAGCAGCATCATGAAATGGTGGGACGAACTGGTCATTTTAGATCACCAGATTTTGATCCGTCAAAAAATCAAACTGAACGCGCGATCCAACTGGACTAATTACCTGACCAGATTCGCATCGCTTGCTCCGGTATTGCGGAAGGAATAATTTAGTGAACTACAATTTTCGAGATGGAAGAAATCACCACAGTTCTACCTGGTCCACAACTGCCAGAGGAGACCGGCAAACCCTTTGCAGGAAGCCTGCCTAAGCCCACGCCCGAGTCGGCCCATTTTTGGGAAGGGTGCAAGCGGGGGGAACTTCTTTTGCAGCGATGCGGAGACACGGGGAAAGCATACTTTCCACCCCGCCCGTTCAGCCCCTATACGGGGACTCGCCATGTCGAAATGTTTCAGGCATCCGGCCGGGCGACGCTTTACAGTTATGTGATTCACCATCGCGCCGTTCCGGGTTTTGAGCCTCCTTACGCCATCGCCGTCGTGGAACTCGAAGAAGGTCCGCGGATGATGACGAACATTTTGAATTGCCCTCAAACGCCGGAGGATTTGGTTTTGGACATGGAATTAGAGGTGACTTTCCAGAAGATGGATAACGAGATCACGCTCCCCTATTTTCGCCCGCTCAAGAAGGAGGGAAACTAAATGGCCTATCAACCTGGTTCCGTTGCCGTTGTCGGAGCTGCAGAGACAACCCGCTTGGGAGAAATACGCGACATGTCGCAGATCATGCTGCATGCGGACGCAGCCCTCAATGCCATGCAGGATGCCGGCTTACAGCCAAAAGACATTGACGGAATAGCTTGCGTCGGGCAGATGATGCCTCAACAAATCGCACACTACCTTGGCATAACACCAAAGTGGGTGGATGGCACCACGGTTGGCGGATGTTCCTTTCTGCTCCATATGCGACACGCCGCAGCAGCCATCGCCGCAGGGTATGCGCAAACCATTCTCATTACCCATGGGGAAAGTGGCAAATCACGCATCAATGCGACCCCTCGCCCGCCGGAACCGGAGAGCTTGAGCGGTCAATTTGAAATGCCTTACGGGCCATTCGGTCCGGCTACTTTATTTCCGATCCCTGTGCTGAGGTATATGAAGACAACAGGGACGACGCACGAGCATCTCGCGCAGGTAGCTGTCGTGCAAAGGGAATGGGCTGCAAAAAATCCACGGGCAATGTTCAAAGATCCCATCACTGTGGAGGATGTCCTCAACAGCCGCTTGGTCGCCTACCCCTTTCATCTTCTGCAATGTTGTTTGGTGACCGATGGGGGCGGGGCGATCATCATGACATCTGCGGAGAGAGCCAAGGATTTTCCCGCCAAGCCGGTTTACTTGCTTGGGAGCGGCGAGAGCGTGGAGACAACACTCATCTCGCAGATGGAGGATTTCAACTCTTCCCGGGCGTTTCGTGTGGCGGGATCCGCTGCGTTTGAAATGGCGGGGATCAAACATTCCGATGTGGACCACTTGATGATTTACGACGCGTTTGCGCACCTGCCACTTTTTGGCCTCGAGGATCTTGGCTTTTGCAAGCGAGGAGAGGCAAAGGATTTTATCTGGGAAGGCCATACGCGGCCCGAAGGCAAACTCCCGCTGAACACAAATGGAGGAGGCTTATCCTACACGCACACTGGCATGTATGGCATGTTTGCCTTGCAAGAAAGCATTCGCCAGGTCCGAGGAAACGCCCCGGCTCAAGTTCCTGGAGTCAGCCTATCCGTCACCCACGGCGTCGGAGGGATGTTTTCCTCCTCGGGCACAATTATTTTTTCCAATCAAAGACCATGATGCCATCCACAAATCCTATGAATTTGTCAGGCCGCACAATTCTCATAACCGGTGCAGCCCAAGGCATTGGAAAGGCCATTAGCAAACTTTGCTCCGATCTGGGAGCAAATGTCGTTCTGGCAGATCGTAATTTGGACACATTGCAAGAGACGCTCAAAGAGTTTCCTGCGGATCGCACAATGGCAGTGGACGGAAATGTTGCGAATGAAGAATTTGCTCGGGATTGCGTTGCCAAATCGGTCGAAAGGTTCGGCGCAGTGCACGGGCTGGTTAACAATGCGGGAATCATCAGACCGGCCATGTTGGAGAAAATGACATTCCAGCAGTGGCAGGACGTCTTGGATGTGAACCTCACGGGCTGCTATCTCATGCTGCAAGCCACTGGACGGCATATGCTCGAGCGGGCTCGCGGCGAATTACCAACCCCAACCGGCGTGACGGGATCTATTGTCAACATATCCTCCACAGGCGGAAAACGCGGATCGATCGGCCAGGTGAACTATTCTTCGGCCAAATCCGGAATTTTCGGAATGACCATGACCGCCGCTCTGGAATGGGCGAAATACGGCGTGAGATGCAACTCGGTAGGATTCGGAACCGTCATCACATCCATGACGGAAACCCTTCGCAGCGAGAAATTCTCTGCCCAAACCCTGGCGCGTATCCCATTGGGGCGCTGCGCGGAACCTGAGGAGGCGGCCAATCTGGTCGTCTTTCTCCTCTCCAATGCAGCATCCTATATCACCGGCGAAAATATGACGGTTTCCGGTGGCCTCCACATGCAGCCATGAAAAAAATGCTACCACTGGAAGGCGTAAGAATCATTGAGGTAGGACAAGCTCTGGCCGCACCGCTTGCCGCAACCCTTATGGCCGATATGGGCGCCGATGTGATCAAGGTGGAAAAGCCAGACGGCGGCGATGATGCGCGCCTAT
>Ga0209085_1000166_pt1 | contig 51958 bp, 50 predicted proteins | sample C_131016_EF_Meta_FD_187310 | JGI IMG/M metagenome (GOLD analysis project Ga0209085, IMG submission 187310) | Freshwater microbial communities from Lake Croche, Canada to study carbon cycling - C_131016_EF_MetaG (SPAdes) (version 2) | ecosystem: Environmental > Aquatic > Freshwater > Lake... | reverse complement strand
CTCATTCACCGTCATCACCAATGTTGACACGAGATTAAATGCTGCTACCGCAATAATAAGAGTCAGGATGATGAACATCATCTTCTTTTCAGTTTGAACTGCAGCAAACCAATTTCGATTTGAACGTGACCAATCGGTTACCCACATTGCTTGGGGCACTACAGCAGCCAATTGATTGGCTATCTCAGGTGCACGCTGCATATCATCTATCTTCACACGCAAGCCAGAGGGATCACGTAAGCGCAATAAGGCGGCTGCGTCTTTCCAATGCATGATTGCTAAAGAGCTGTCATATTCGTAATGCCCACTATCGACAATACCAACGACTTGTAGCGTGCGCATTCTTGGCATTGCGCCAGCCGGGGTTAAATCACTCTCAGGAACAATAAGATTGACGCGATCGCCAACATGCGCACCAACAAGGGCTGCAAGTTGAGCGCCTAGGACAACATTAAAGCTCCCCGGCTTGAGATCCTCAATACTGCCAGCAACAAATTGTTTTGGCAGATCAGAAACTTTTCCTTCCTCGCTTGGTGAGATTCCCCGAATAGCTACGCCACGCATAATATTTTCACGGCTAAGCAAGCCTTGAGAACTTACCATGGGTGCCACACCCACTACATGGGGTTGTGTAGCAACCTTCAGAGCAAGCGGCTCCCAGTTCGCCAATCCCTCTGGCGCAGTAATTTCGACGTGAGAGAGAACGGATAGCATGCGGTCACGAACTTCCTTTTGGAAACCATTCATGACAGAGAGAACGACGATGAGGGAGGCAACGCCTAGGGCGATACCAGCGGTAGAAATCCCGGAAATGAAAGACAGGAAGCCATCACGCTTACCTACCGTCTTGCGACGCTTGGAGCGGGTGTAGCGCAAGCCAATTTCTAGCTCGATAGGAAGTCTCAACATAGCTACAGTTTAGTGAATTACCAAGACAAACTGATGGAATACCTAAATGCCACCTAAAATCAGGGAAATGACTGCAAACTCCACATCCTCCCCAAGCGCCCAGAACGCTCTGCGGCGCTTTACCCTCCTATTGCCAGGCGAGGATGCCCTTGACTCTGAAAGCGAACCGGTAATGGACGATCGTCCAGTGAAGGGGCTGCCTCATGAGCGTTTTTTACTAGGAAACCTAGCACCACTAGCTCCAGTCTTACTTTTAGGGCAAACATCTCAAGTCGTGCATCCGTCTGAAGTCATCGCCTGCCTACAACCAGTGCATCTTCATGCTACGCGTGATCACCTCATTTTGATGGGGCAAAACCAGATCGATTTGACGCAAACTGAATCCGCCGAACTTCTGAAGGCTGCTCTACCCTTTATTGAAGAAGATTTTCAAAATGCGCTTCTGCTCCAGGGGCAGCACTGCTGGTTCGTTCGGGCAGGTCCATTTGAGAGTTTAGAGAGCTATAGCGTCGATCAAGCACATGGCCGAAATATTGATTGGTGGATGCCGCGCGACACTAATGAAGAAGGGATCGCAAAGCGTTGGCGCAAACTCCAAAATGAAATTCAGATGCTGTGGCATATTGACCCAGTGAATAAAGAACGTGAACAACGTGGCATGCCAAGTATCAACTCCTTATGGATTAGTGGCATTGGTAAATTGAGTGATGTACAAGCACCGCAGGTAGTTCAACAATCACAGCAACTTTATGGGCCACACCCCTTGTTGGCTGGCTTAGCCAAGCTCTTGAATATCCCCCATTCAAATACAATTAATATTCCAGCAGCAGGATCTTTTGCCTGGCTAGAGAACCCTCAATCGGTATGGCCTACATTAAGTACCGCACTGAGTAATAAAGAATTAGATGAAGTGCTACTCATTGATTTTCCAAAAGGGAAAGCTCGCGAGCGGGTCTTCACAGCTAAAAACCTTTCTAAAACATCTTGGGCTTTCTGGAAAAAAGCACAGCCTCTTACTTGGAAAGAAATCATTTCCTCATGAGTCTCTTTTCTCAACGTCCTTTTTCTGAACGCACTGCTACCTGGTTTGAACAAAGTGGTCTTCATCCATTGCTTGCCAGACTCTATGCAGCACGAGGTCTGCAGTCTCCTGAAGAACTCTCGCTAGACTTAAAGCAATTACTTTCACCAACAGAGCTGAAAAATTGCATCAGTACGGCAACTTTATTGGCAGATATCTTGGAACGCAAAGAGCCGATGCTCATCGTTGCAGACTATGACTGCGATGGCGCTACTGCTTGTGCTGTGGGCTTACGGGGCCTGCGAATGCTGGGCGGCCCCGAGACCCCTATTCACTTTCTAGTCCCCAATCGCTTTACGATGGGGTATGGTCTCACCCCTGAAGTAGTTGAGCTTGCTGCCGAGCAAACCCCCAAACCGAAATATCTCATTACAGTTGATAATGGCATTGCGAGTGAAGCTGGCGTAGATCGTGCTCGTGAACTAAGCATGGAAGTGATCATTACTGATCATCATCTACCTGGTGATCGCCTTCCTAAGGCAACTGCGATTGTCAACCCCAATCAACCTGGCTGTAGCTTCCCTAGTAAAGCGCTCGCAGGCGTTGGTGTGATGTTTTATCTATTAGTAGCATTACGGGCAGAGCTACGTAAGCGTGGAAAATTTACCAATGAGACTCAACCTAAGGTTGAGAATTTATTAGACCTAGTTGCGCTAGGTACGGTTGCTGATGTAGCGCAGCTTGATCGCAATAATCGTGTACTAGTTTCCAATGGTTTGAAACGCATTCAGGCTGGAATATCTCAACCCGGAATGCAGGCCTTGTTTCAAGCAGCAAGTCGAGATCCACGCAAGGCAAATACCTTTGATTTAGGCTTTGCTATTGGCCCGCGCCTCAATGCTGCTGGGCGCTTGGCGGATATGACTTTAGGCATTCGCTTACTCCTAACGGATAACGCCGATGAAGCAATGACACTCGCTCAAGAACTCGATCGCATTAATCGTGAACGGCGCGTGATTGAAACCGGTATGCAAGAAGCAGCTCTTGCCCATCTTGCAGAAGATCAATTAGCTGGAACAATAGCGCAGCGCAGAAGTATCTGCCTTTGGAACCCAGAATGGCATCAAGGTGTTGTTGGGATTGTGGCTTCCCGCTTAAAAGAACGCTTTAACCGTCCTGCAATTGTTTTTGCTCCTGCTGATGGTAGTTCAGGTGAAGAGTTACGTGGATCTGGTAGATCATTGACGGGCTTTCATTTACGCGATGCTTTAGATATCGTCTCTAAACGTGAGCCCGACCTGATTCTGAAATTTGGTGGTCATGCGATGGCAGCGGGTTTAACGATTCGCAAGAGTGATTTTGAAAAGTTTGATGCCTGCTTTCAGGAAGTGGCAGGCAACTTATTAACCGATGAAATCCTGGAACGCCGACACCCCCACGATGGATCTCTGCAGCCTTCAGAACTCACCCCTGAAATTGGTGATCTGCTCGCCCAAGAGATCTGGGGCCAAGGGTTTCCACAGCCGGTCTTTTATGGGGAATTTGAGATTGCCCAGCAAAGCCTCATGAAAGAGAAACACCTCCGCTTGATGCTGCGCCCGCTGGGGGCAGTGGCTGCCAACAAGCCCTTATCAGCTGTTTGGTTCAACCGCACCCAAAGCCTGCCAGCCAAAGCTAAATTGGCTTATCGCTTGGTGACCGATCGTTATCAAGGGCAAGCCCGCGTCCAACTCATGATTGAGGCCCATGATGAGAGTGCTGGAACCTAAAGGACAAGCCCAATAACCCCCTTATAATTAAGGGATGGAAGCTGAACAACTAAATACCATCTCAAATACCTTGTCCGACCTGCTCACCCGTGAGCAAGCTCTTCGGGGGTATCTTTGACTTCGAAGTAAAGTCACGTCGTCTTACCGAAGTTAACTCAATCCTAGAAGATCCCACTATTTGGGATGATCAAAAAAAGGCACAAGCACTAGGTAAAGAGAAGAAATTACTCGATGGCGTGGTTGCCACTCTGACTAATTTAAATACGAATATCACCAGTGCTCTGGAGCTATTTGATATGGCTAAAGAGGAAAGTGACTTTGAAACGATCTCTGCAATTGAGCAGGATGTGGAGGGTTACAGCAAGATCATTGGTGACCTAGAGTTCCGTCGCATGTTCCACAATGAAATGGATTCTTGCAATTGCTTTATTGACATTCAAGCCGGTGCAGGTGGTACAGAAGCCTGTGACTGGGCTAGCATGCTCTATCGTCAATACCTCAAGTATTGCGAACGTAAAGGCTACAAAACAGAAATTCTCGAAGAATCAGATGGTGATGTTGCTGGTATTAAGAGCGCCACTATTAAAGTTGATGGTGAATATGCCTATGGCCATCTCCGCTCTGAAACCGGTGTGCATCGTTTAGTACGTAAATCACCGTTTGATTCTTCTAATGGTCGTCATACCTCTTTCGCTTCGATCTATGTCTACCCCGAGATTGATGACTCCATCGAGATTGAGGTCAATCCTGCCGATATTCGTACCGACACCTACCGCGCCTCTGGTGCAGGTGGTCAGCATATTAATAAAACTGACTCTGCTGTGCGCCTTACACACTTACCAACCGGAATCGTGGTGCAGTGTCAGAATGACCGAAGTCAACACCGCAATCGCGCTGAGGCTATGACCATGCTTAAATCGCGCTTGTACGAACATGAAATGCAAAAACGTCGCGTTGAACAAGATAAGTTAGAGGCGAACAAAACTGATGTAGGCTGGGGCCATCAAATCCGCTCTTACGTTTTGGATCAAAGCCGCATTAAAGATTTACGTACTAACGTTGAGATCTCCAATACCCAAAAAGTATTAGATGGTGATCTTGATGCCTTTATTGAAGCTAGCCTGAAGCAAGGCGTTTAATTACTGCAATACCACTATAACTTCGCATATGAACGATAAAACGAACTTAGGTAGCAACCCAGCCCCAACAGCTGAAGTAGTCGATGAGAACCATATCATTGCGGAGCGCCGTGAAAAGCTCGCTAAGCTTCGCGAAGGTGGAGTTGCCTTCCCAAATGATTTTGTGCCAACGCATTTGGCGGCAGATTTACACACTCACTACGATAGCCTGACTAAAGAAGAGTTGGCTGCTAAGAAGGTTCATGTCAAAGTAGCAGGTCGGATGGTACTCAAACGCGTGATGGGCAAAGCCAGTTTTGCCACTATTCAAGATCGCAGCGGTCAAATTCAGTTTTATATTAGTGATGAGCTCAGCGGTGCTGATACCCATGGCGCCTTTAAACATTGGGATATGGGCGACTTCATCTCTGCTGAAGGCAATCTCTTTAAGACCAACAAGGGTGAGCTCTCGGTTGAGTCTAATAGTCTGCGTTTGCTAAGTAAATCTCTGCGTCCATTGCCAGATAAGTTCCATGGCCTCTCTGATATTGAGACTAAATATCGTCAGCGCTATGTCGATTTGATCGTTAACCCAGAAAGTCGCAATACCTTTAAAGCGCGGAGCAATGCGATTGCATCTCTGCGTCGGCATATGCTCGATGCAGACTTTATGGAAGTAGAAACGCCGATGCTTCACCCCATTCCAGGTGGTGCTACAGCCAAACCATTCATTACTCACCATAATGCTTTAGATATGCAGATGTTCATGCGTATTGCACCCGAGCTTTATCTCAAACGCTTAGTAGTGGGTGGCTTTGAACGTGTCTTTGAAATCAATCGCAACTTCCGTAACGAAGGTGTCAGTCCACGTCATAACCCTGAATTTACAATGATGGAGTTCTATGCAGCCTATACCGATTACCGTTGGCTGATGGACTTCACAGAAGGCTTGATTCGTGCAGCAGCAATGGATGCGCAAGGCACAGCAGTATTGACTCACCAAGGCCGTGAACTCGATTTAAGTAAGGCATTTCAACGCTTAACCATTACTGAAGCAATTCTGAAGTATGGACCTCAGTCCAATAAGAGCTACCAAGCAACCCAATTAGAGGATGCTGATTTCATTCGTGCTGAATTGAAAAAAGGTGGTGAGAATCCAGACTCTCCAACTCTGAAGAACGCTGGTATTGGCGCCCTTCAACTCGCTTTATTTGAATTAGTAGCTGAAGAACATCTCTGGGATCCAACTTACATTATCGATTACCCAATCGAAGTCAGCCCACTCGCTAGAGAATCGGATACTCGCCCTGGTGTTACTGAGCGCTTTGAGCTCTTCATCACTGGTCGTGAAATCGCCAATGGCTTCTCAGAGCTGAATGATGCTGAAGATCAAGCAAATCGTTTCCGCAAACAAGTAGCCCAAAAAGAGGCTGGTGATGAGGAGGCGATGTACTTCGACCACGACTTCATCCGCGCTCTAGAATACGGCATGCCCCCAACGGGTGGTTGCGGTATTGGCATCGACCGTTTAGTCATGCTTCTCACCGATGCGCCAAACATTCGAGATGTTATTTTGTTCCCACACTTACGTCGCGAAGAAGAATAATTAAAGTTAAGCCAAGAATACTTTAATCATCGCATTGCTCAATCAAATCATTTTATTTATAAGCACCTATGGCCGCATATAACACCGAAACTGTTCTCACTGTTCATCATTGGAATGAAACTCTTTTTAGTTTTACCACCACTCGCAATAAAGGCCTGCGATTTCGTAGTGGTCACTTCTTAATGATTGGCCTTGAGGTGGAAGGTAAGCCACTCGTGCGAGCCTATAGTGTTGCTAGCCCAAACTATGAAGAGCATCTCGAGTTCTTAAGCATTAAGGTTCAAGATGGTCCACTCACATCCCGTTTACAGAAAATTCAGGTAGGCGACCCTGTTCTGGTTAGCGAGAAGTCCGTTGGCACCTTAGTGATTGACGACTTAAATCCTGGCAAGCACCTTTATCTATTTAGCACTGGAACTGGCTTAGCGCCATTCATGAGTATCATTCGTGACCCAGAGACTTACGATAAGTTTGAAAAAGTAGTGTTAATTCATGGTGTTCGTCTGGTCAGCGAGCTTGCCTATGGCGAATACATAAAAAATGAACTCACTCAAGATGAATATATTGGCGAGATCATTCGTGAAAAGCTAATCTACTACCCAACGGTGACTCGCGAAGCCTTTAAGCATACTGGCCGCCTTACCACCGCCATTGAATCTGGTCAGTTATTTAAAGACATTGGCTTGCCACCATTAGATCCAGCAGTAGATCGAGCCATGATCTGTGGCAGCCCATCCATGCTTAAAGAAACTGCTGAGATGCTCGATGCCAAAGGCTTTAGGGTTTCACCGAGCCTTGGACAGCTGGGTGATTACGTCTTTGAAAGAGCATTCGTTGAGAAGTAACTACTTTTTTCTTTAAGCCATATATAAAACAAATATGAGCCCAAGAGCAGCAATAAAAATAGTCTCAGCAACCAACATAAATACTGGCTGCCAACCTAGCTTTGCCAGTTCTTGAAAATTGGTTTTCAATCCTGCAGCTGCAATTGCAATCACCAACATCCAACGGGATATTCCACCAATTTGATGTGTGATTGAAGTGGGTAAAATTTCCATTGAAGCCACAATAGAAAGCGCAACAAAACCCAATAAAAATGTTGGGATCAAGCGCAAGCTACCCCACCCTAATTGATTAGTCGCTCTTTGCGCGCCAAAGAAAATAGAGATCACTAAAACTACGGGTAGTAGTAGCGCTACACGAAATAACTTCACCACAGTTGCAACATCGGCTGCCTCGGAACCAAACAGCATTCCTGCGGCAACCACTTGAGCAACATCATGAATAGTGGCACCTATAAAAATGCCGGCTGAAAGATCGCCAATATTGAGCATTTGCAAAGCGAAAGGATATGTCACCATTGCTATGGTCGATAACACCGTTACCCCAACCACCACTAATAAGGTAAATTGCTCATTCTCTTTTGACTTAGGCAATACAGAGGCGACTGCAAGTGCAGCAGAAGCACCGCAAATACCAACAGATCCACCTGCTATCAAGCCAAAATCTGGAGATAACTTTAAAAACTTGGCAATCAGTACGCCTAGAAGAACAGTAGCCGCAACCGCAACCATGACCATTAAGCCGGTATTGATACCAATCGCACTAATGTCAGCAAAGGTAATCCGAATTCCTAAAAAAGCAACGCCCAAACGAAGAATTGTTTTTGCACAGAAGTCTATTCCTGGCTTGACAGCTTCATTCAGATAGAGAAAGTGAAGTGATAAGCCTAGTAACAAAGCATATAAGAGCTGTGGTCCACCATAATTTTCAGAAAGAAAACTGGTAGACATCGCAATGATCAAACAAACCATTAAACCAGGTAAATTCTGCTTAGCAGTTGTGAGCATAAATTCTTAGACCACTAACTCACTAAAGTATTCATGTTGATTGGTGTTGAGTGTAGAGACCCGCCATTCCAATGGCTCATCCTGAATGCCAAGCGCCACCCTTCTGATAATCAGAACGGGTGAATCTGGCTTTAACCCTAACCACTCTGAATATTGCTTGCCAGCCAGACCAGCACGTAAGCGTTCGCTACTGCGAACCACTGTCTGACCGTACTTCATTTGATATAACTGATAGATACTACCCTCGCGATTCATAAAGTCCACACGAGTTAAATTCTTAAACCGCTTCTTATCCAAAGTGATGTGGTCAATCATGACGCATTTGTCATCTAAATAAAGGCAATTGACAAGGTGCCATACTGATGCGCCCTCTTTAATTTGTAGTTTGCTGGCCTCTTCCCTATTTGCAAGAGCTGAAGTTAATGAAACCAATTCGACTCTTGGATTTATCTTTTTATCTGCATCATGTTTTACAACGTGAAAAAAGTAATATAGCAATCGTTTAAGGTCATGCTCAGCAACATAGGTTCCCCTGCCCTGGCGACGAACCACAATACCTTCAGCAACCAACTCGTCCACCGCCTTACGCAGGGTTCCTATAGAAACATCTAACTCTTTTGATAAATCCTTTTCAGCAGGCAATGCCTGCCCCATCGGATAACGACCCCTGACCAGATCTTCGGTGATCTTTTGCTTTACTTCTTCATAAGCGGTCAGGGATCTCATACTTTAAAAATTATGCTGATTCGTATAAACGGGTTAATACGAATTCACGGTGACCGAGAATTTCAGAAGCTGTTAATTCGCCGTCAGCAGTGCGTAAAAGGCACTCCAACAACTTATCGCCAGCCTGATCCATATTCTCTTCACGGCGCAATAATCCTGATACATCAACGTCAATATGCTCACCCATAGTGCGGACTGTTTTTGGGTTTGCACAAATCTTGATTACTGGAAGAATTGCATTACCAATGACGTTGCCCTGACCTGTTGGGAAGAAGTGTGCGGCAAATCCTGCAGCGGCACATAAGGTCACCATCTCAGCAGCAGCTGAGGAAGAGTCCATAAAGTGCAAGCCTGGGATCTTAGGCTCTTCACCTTTATCCAAAACGCTATCCACAATACATTTCTTACCAATCTTTTGAATGTTCCCGAGGGCCTTTTCTTCAATCGTGGTCAAACCACCGGCAATATTACCTTTGGTTGGCTGTGAATCAGATAAGTCGCTGGTCTTATGGCGTTCGATAACATCTTGATAGCGATCAAACATTTCACGGAACTTCTTTTTTACCTCAGGCGTACGGCAACGTGCTTCTACTAAATGTTCGCCACCAGTTAATTCGGTAGTTTCGCCAAATACTAAAGTAGAGCCAATGCCATAGAGCTTATCAAAGGCATCACCTACTGTTGGGTTTGCACCGCAACCAGATGTTGTATCAGACTCACCGCACTTGGTAGATACCCATAACTCAGATAAAGGTGCTTTGACCCGCTTTTGCTTAGAAGCATGTTTCATCATTTGGTATGCAGCTTTGCTAGCGGAGGCAATCGTAGCGGTATCGCCGTTACCTTCAATCCAAAAACCTTCTGCTGGCTTACCAGACGCCTTGATGCCATCCACCACAATTTTGGTCCACTGTGGCTCAATACCAATTACCACTACAGCAGCTACGTTTGGATTAGTACCAGTGCCAATTAAGGTGCGGAAATGCAGCTCTAAGTCGGCACCAAACTGTAAACGGCCATAAGAATGAGGGATAGCCTGAGTTCCTTTGATGTTATTCGCTACAGCTTCGCAAGCTGCATTGGATAAATCATCTAAAGGTAAAATTAATACGTGATTACGAATTCCCATGCGGCCATTTTCACGGCGATAACCCATGAAGCTCGCGTCTTTCAAATTAATCATTTTGTTTTCTTTCTAAATGAATGGGTGAATAAAAGCCTGGATTACCAGCGCTTCGTTTTTACGTTTTGAACATGGAGGTGCTCGCCTTTTTTGATGGGAGCTACAACCTTGCCGATGTCTACGCCATACTTCATCACCGTATCGCCTGCCTTAAATTCATTCAATGAAATTTTGTGGCCAATGGGAATATCACTCTCAGATTTCATATTGAGCGTTAAATCTCCATCCATCACCCAGCCAATCAAATCATCTCCAGCTTTTACGCCCTCAACTACTACTACGCCTACGCCATCTCCTGGCTCATGCACGACAAAATGGATCATTACCTTCTCCTTTTCAATCTTGTTTAACTACTAAACACCCCATGACTGGCGAATACCAGTCTGAATTTCTTCTACAACCACATCAGAAACGTTGACACCTTCTTTAAAGCCTGATGCACGCTGTTTAAAACGTCTTTGCCCTGGAACACGGGTTCCAGAATCTGATGCCAAGGTTTTTAAGAGTGCGAGCATCTTATTTGCAAACACTTGGCTTCCTGCTAGACCTGGATCAATCGTTAACAGAAGCTGCCCAATTCGAGGGCGATTTCCTTTGGCATCAAAGAACGAATCCGCTTCATAAGAGAAGCGACTTCCTGATAAACCGACAACCAGTAACTCAACAATCAGGGCAAGTAAAGCGCCCTTATCTCCGCCCAGCGGAACCATTAACCCCTTGAGCCCCTCATTAGGATCAGTAGTAGGCTTACCATCGGCCGTTAATGCCCAGCCCTCTGGAATCGATTCGCCTTTCTTTGCCGCGACCAATAACTTGCCACGGGCTACTGCCGACAGAGACATATCAATTACTAAAGGATCGCGGTTAGCAATTGGAAATGCTGCAGCAAGGGGATTGGTACCGAAAATTGCTTTGCTACCGCCAACCATCGGCATAGCCGCGGGAGTATTACCAAATAATAAAGAAATATATCCGGCGCGTGCTGCTGCTTCAGTAAAGTGTCCCGCAACCCCAAAGTGATGACTATTCGTCACTGCGACTAGACCCACTCCAGTCTTGGAAGCTAAGTTGACAGATAGGTCTGTCGCGAAGCGTAGCGCTGGAAACGCAAGCCCATCACAAGCGTCCACCAATGCAGCCGATGCTTTAAAAGGGCGCACTTTGATTTTGGGGGCTAACTCGATGCGTCCATTTTTAGCATGTCCTGCGTATTGCGATACGCGTGCTAATCCATGGGATGCCAATCCATCAAGCTCAGCAAGCGCTAAAAATTGTGCTGTCTCATGAGCTGCTTTTTCACCAATACCGGCAGCTCGTAAACCAGATGAGGCTAACTCAAGCATCTGTTGATAGGACAAATTCACTTTATGCTCCAAAAAACCGATTAACTTCATCGGCAATCATTTGACTAACTCGCTCATTACTTTCATGAGTTACGCCTGCTACATGCGGGGTCAGAATGAGATTCTCTATGCCTGCAAAGTGACTCAAATCTTTTGCTGGCTCACTCTCAAACACATCCATTGCCGCCCCACCCAAATGCCCAGAGCGTAACCGCTCTACAAGAGCTCTCTCATCAACGATGCCGCCCCGCGCAGTGTTAATGAGGCAGGCACCATTTTTCATTTGATCCAAGGTGGCCGCATTAAATAGGTTCTTTGTTTCAGGCAAAAACGGAAGATGTAAGGTAACCGCGTCGCTTTTACCAAGTAGGTCATTCAATGAGAGTAATGGCACTGAAAATCCATCAAGCTCAACGGAGCCAGCAGGCAGCATTGGATCATATGCAAGACAGTGCAAGCCAAATGCATTTGCTTTCTTAGCCACCACCCTACCAATACTGCCAAAACCAACAATGCCAATGGTCTTGCCTAAAAATTCATGATAAGTAGAAAAACGGGGGCGAGGCCACTCACCTTTTAGCGTTGAAACCGTCGCGGGAATAAATCCTCTTGTTAATGCCACTGCAGCACCCACAACATACTCAGCAACAGACTCGGCATTTGCGCCAGTTGCTGGAATGACCTTGATGTTTCTTTTAGCGCAGGCAGGCAATTCAATATTTTCAAGCCCAACACCCAGTCGACCCACTACCTTTAAGTTTGGGGCGCCAGCCAGGATCTCCTCATTTACTTGAGTGAGATTACGAACAATTAGTCCCTCAATATTTTGCAACGCAGCAATCAAAGCTGGGCGGTCTTTATAAAGATCTGGCTCGTAAACAACCTTGTGCTTAGAACGCAGGGTTTCTAAGGCTTGACTTGTAATGAACTCAGAGATCAAAATAGATGACATATCTATATCATATAGATGAATTTGATATCCTGCAAGATTCAAAGTATGTCGCACTGCAATCTCGAAAAATATGAGCCTAAGTAGCGATAAAGCAGATACTGATTTGAAATAGGCTTATAACCATTTTATAAAAACTGGTTATATTTTTGAATGAAATTAAGGATAAGATACAAAAATTAAATTAACACTGGGGAACAAAAGAATGCTTAAGAAATTCATTGGACGTATCGGTAAACAATTTGCATTGATCACAGGGGCATTACTTTTACTTACATCGCCAATAAGCTATGCACAAAATTGGCCAACTAAGCCTATCAAACTCATCATTCCATTTGCTGCGGGTGGTACTACAGATATTTTAGGTCGTCTATTGGCGCAACAACTCACAAAAGACCTAGGTCAAAATGTGATTGTCGAAAATAAGCCAGGCGCTGGTGGCAACATTGCCGCTGAGTTTGTAGCGCAATCTGCTGCCGATGGCTATACCATCATGCTCGCCTCAGGAAGCATGCTCACTGTCAACCCAAATCTTTATAAGAAATTGCCAGTTAATTACGCCAAAGACTTTGTTTACATTACCAATGTAGCGAGTGGTCCAATGCTGGTCTCAGTGAGCACTAAGCTACCAGTCAAAACCTTGGGTGAATTTATTGCTTATGCCAAGACTAAAGATCTCAACTTTGGCTCTGCAGGCATTGGTAGCCAAGTGCATATGGCAGCCGAGAACTTTACCTATTCAGCAAATATCCCCGCTACCCATGTGCCATATAAGGGTGAATCAGCAGCCATCAATGACTTAGTTGCTGGCCAAATCGACTTCATGGTGGGCAATCTCACTGCGGCAACCGGATTTGCCAAAAATGGGCAAATAAAGCCTTTAGCTGTAACTAGCTTAAAACGTTCAAAACAATTACCCGATGTGCCCACCGTAGCGGAAGCTGGCATTCCTGGATTTGAATCTACTGGTTGGTTCGGACTGGTTGCACCGTCAAACACCCCCCAAGTAATCACCGAAAAGATTTATGCCGCAACGGTTAAAGCTGTTAACTCGGAAGCATTGCGCGCTAGTCTCGATTTAAATGGCCTGACCGCTGTAGTAAACAACCAGAAAGAATTTGAATCTCAAGTAAAAGCGGAGTCAATAGTCTGGGAGAAAGTGATCAAGGGTCGCAATATTAGCGCTCAGTAATTCAGTATCCGTATTTGATAAAGACGAATCAGGCGAAGACATCTTCGCCTGATTGCTTTTCTAGATCTGGCGAATTAGGAGCATTGTTCCTGCAAAAACGAGGATTGATCCATAAGCCACTCGCATAGCAGTATTACTAAGCTTGGCGTGCACATGGGTACCTAACCAAATCCCAAAAAAGGTTGCAGGCATGAGACAGATTGCCAATCCAATAACTGACCAACTTAGTATCAAGCCGGTAACTAACATTAAAGTCAGACGTAAAAAGGTCAACATCAAGATTGCGAATGCCATCGTGGCGCGCAATGCCTTCGGGTCATTGATACGTAAGCCTAGATAAGAGACGTAAATTGGCCCACCGGTAGCAAACAATGCTGTAAAGGTGCCCCCAAAAAAGCCAAATGGTGCGGCCCACCACTTATTGATAGGATCTCGCATTTCTGAGTTCCTCTGCCATAGCACTCTGGCACCATTGATAGCAGCAAAACATCCTAGTGTTATCAGCAGGGGTTCACTAGGTGCCTTCACTAGCAAAAAAATTCCCAAAACCATCCCAATTAGAGTGAATGGAAAGAGCCATTTAAGCTCTTTGAGATTAGCATCTTGAGAAGATTTTCTGCCGACGTATAAAGAGCCACATATATCAATAATCACCATCATTGGGACCACTGACTTCAATGGGTACATCTGCACTAGCAAAGGAACCGCAATGATTGATGATCCGAATCCTGATATGCCAAAGATGAAGTAGGCGCCAAAAATAATTAAGGTCGCCAACCCAAAATGGATCGGGTCAATGAGATCAAAAATAATTAAGGCTCAACCAAGATTGTTTGTCCAGGCTTAATCATCGTAAATTGCACTGGGCGATTTTCAATCTTCAGCTCTTGGTGACTAAAGTGAACAGCTGTGTAATAAGATTCTTCAAGCGATCCAGGTTCCGGGAAATCTTCACGGTAGTGAGCCCCCCTCGAATTCTCTCTAGCAATTGCTGCCTCTGTTACAGACTGACTCACCAAAATCAGGTTTTGCAAGTTCATCCAATCTTGCCAAGTATTACTGTATTCCCGCTGAATATCACCAACACCCATTTGATCTAATTGAGAAGCCAACTCTTTCAAGGTTTGACGTGCTCGCGTTAAACTTTCTTTCGTTCTTGAGATACCAACGTCATCCCACATGCACTCAGCCAAAGCATTCCGAATGAACTCAATATCACCAGGCACCTTTTTCAATGGCGCTTCATGCTCATGAATGCTTGCTGCTACCTCATCCATATTGCACTCACTTAGCTGTTGTGAAGCAACCCAGCGAGCCATCGACTCTCCTGCGATGCCACCAAATACGGTTGAGTTAGCAACACCATTGCCACCTAAGCGATTAGCACCGTGTACGCCACCCGTATCTTCACCAGCAGCAAATAGCCCTGGTAGATCAGTAGTGCAATCCTTCTTAAAGATTAGGCCGCCCATCATATAGTGAGCAGTTGGTACAACCTCGACTAAATCCCTTGTTAAATCAAATCCACTATCAGCACAACGCTCGACCATACCCTTAAATAGTTTGCGTACATTCTCAGGGCCTAAATGACTCATTTGAATATAAACACCGCCATTAGGAGTTGCGCGCCCAGCACGGATTTCAGAATTAATTGATCTAGAAACAATATCCCTTGTGGCACGTTCGTTGCGCGAATCATAGTTACCCATAAAGCGCTCTTGATTGCCATTGAGTAAATAACCACCAGCTCCACGCAAACCTTCCTCAATAACTGTGCCAGTCATACGAGTGCCTGGGCCGGCTAATAGTCCTGTGGGATGAAATTGCACCATCTCCATATCGCGCAAAACGAGGCCAGCACGCAGAGCCATTGCTAAGCCATCACAACTCTTATCTCCCGAAGGGGTATGGTATTTATACATTGTCGGGCCACCACCAGTGGCTAGCAAGACAGCTTTGGCACGCACCAATACAAATTGGCCAGTCTGCATATTGAGCATTAAGACGCCTGCAAGTGACTTTCCATCTTTGCTATGGATCAATTCAATAGCGCGATGCTCTTCAAGACGATTAATACCTCTAGCCCATACTTGCTCAGCTAAGCGATTAATAATCTCAATGCCCGTTAAGTCACCCTTATGAACAGTCCGGTCAAATGTTTGGCCAGCAAATGCTTTTTGATGAACCGTACCGTCAGGATTGCGATCAAAAAAGCAACCTAGCTCATTTTCCAACTCATGAATCCGCTCAACTGCTGTGTTAACTAGCGTCCAGGCTAAGTCTTGATCACAGAGCCATTTACCACCCTCAATCGTGTCCATAAAATGGCGCTCAACAGAATCCCCTTCAGCCAAAGCCACGTTGTAACCGCCTTGAACCATGCGTGTGCAGCCAGACTTTCCTAACAAGCCTTTCACTGCGATCGTGATATCTAAGTTAGGATTTTCTTGATGCGCATGTAAGGCGGCAAAAAGGCCTGCGCCTCCGGAACCCAGAATCAAGATATCGGTGTTAATTGTTGGGATAGTGCTCATGAAGTAATTCCAAGACTTTTTAATACGGCTTCTTTTTTAAGGGCCACATCACTCTTCACTTCCTGATAAATACTTCCCCCATGGCTATCCATGGCAACTAGCAATGGGCCAAAGTCTTTAATCTTGAAACGCCAGAGTGACTCTGGATTGAGATCGTCCATATCGACATCTTCAATTTGCTCTATCCAAGTAGTCTCTAGAGCTGCGGTACCACCAATAATCGCGAGATATACACCACCTAGATCCTTAAACGCTTGCGCAGAACTTTCACGCATGCCGCCTTTGCCGACAATCATGCGAACACCGTTTTGCGTCATCAAAGGACGAGTGAAACGCTCCATACGATCTGAAGTGGTGGTGCCAACGCAGATCGGCTCGTAACCAGCAGGAAACTCCTTACTTACTGCAACTTTACGTACATTAGGTGCCGTATGGATTACTGCATGACCCTTCAAGTCAAAATGTGTCTTACGACCATGATCGAACATCTGAATTTGCGTTGCATCGCGGATGCCAAACAAGGTGTTTTGCAAAGTCACCGTATCGTTAATGCGAAGCTTACGAATATCTTCTTCAGTAACGGGTGTTGCAAGGTTGTAATGAGCCATATTCGTTATCCTAGAATCCGTAGGTAACGCCAGATGGCGTAAATGTTGCACGTGCTCTGCGAGCCGAATGGCACTGCATATTGACGGCTACTGGATTTAAGGTGATATGCGTATGTGCTAGCTCTACGTGGACCGCAAATGCTGTTCCATCGCCACCAAGCCCTTGGGGACCAATTCCAAGTTGATTGACGGCTGTACTAAGCTCCTTCTCTAACTTGGCACCCTCTTCATCACTACATACACTACCCAACTCACGAGTTGCTGCACGCTTAGCCATAGCTACGCATTGATCAGATGTTCCACCAACCCCAACACCAACGATCGTTGGTGGGCAAGTCTTGCCGCCGGCAGAGACAACACTATCAATCACAAAAGCTTTGACGCCATTAATACCATCTGCAGGAATTGCCATCTTTAAAAAGGAATTGTTTTCGGAGCCGCTTCCCTTTGGCACCATCTCAATTTCAACAGACTCTGCAGCATCAAAGAAATCAATATGAATTGCCGGCATATCAATACCACACGAGGTGTGATTATTTTTACGGGTAATCGGATGTACTACTGAAGATCGGAGGGGGTACTCTTTGGTGGCACGCTCACATCCTTTTCGAATAGCGGCCTTTAAAGCCATGCCATCAAATTGCACATTACTACCAATCTTCACGTTGTAAATTGGTAGGCCAGTATCTTGGCATAGGAGATTATCTTCACGCTCTGCTACCGAGATATTCGTAATCATGGTCTTTAAAACCACTTGAGCACGCGAATCTGTCTCGGCTTTATTCAATTTATCTATGCCTGCCTTAATGTCATCAGGCAGTACCTTTAAGGCGCGAATGTAGAGCTCTTTACAAGCCTCTTCGACTAAATTCATTTGTAATTGCATATCAGCCTAATCAATTAGCAAAATATAAAAATAGGAGCCCGCAAGCGATCGCGAACAAAATGGAGAGCTGAATCCAGCCCTTACGCAGGCCCTTCCAAGGCCCAAACTCAATCATGAGAAGACGAATGCCGCCAGCCAAATGAACTGCTAACAAGATGACTAAGACCCACTCCCCAAACTTAAATACCCATAAATCCGTGAGTGTGAGGGATTTCTGAAAACCTTCTACACCTCTTAAAGATTGGGCCAACATCAGAAAATGTAAAGGAATAAAACAGGCTAATAACAAGCCAGAAAAGCGGTGGCATACATACGCAAAATAAGATAAGTGGGTTTTGGCGCGGTAATCTAATTTTGGTCTGGAACTCATATCTGACCACCTGTAAAAACACCAACAACAGCGGTAGTACCAAGAATCAAAATCAGTAGAGCAAGAATCCAAGCGATAGGCCTAGCTACTGAGCTCTTTGGAAAGGTCTCTTGCAATATATTGGCCATACCAATTGGAGCATGAACAAAGCAGGCTAGGACAAAAATTTCATAAAAAATAGCAAACAGCACATTGCCTTGGGTGCGCCCTAAGATTTCTTGGGCAGTAAGACCGCCCCTGATGGCATAAAAAATAATCGCCAAATGAATCGCGACACAAAGGCCAAGCACCATGGCACTGATCCTTTGCGCATACCAAAGCTTTGCTTGGAGCACTCCTTCGCTCATAGCTTGCCCCATTTACTACCTCGGACAGCAGCTCTAGCCACTAACTTTTTGAGACCCGCGATACTTGCAGTTGGCTCAATCGCCTTGGGACAGAACTCAGTGCAAGAGCCTTGTGAATGGCAAGCGTGGCAACCTGCATCACCCGCTACAGCTTGCATGCGCTCTAACTGCTGAACATCTCTCACATCATTTGTTAGTGTCCAAGCACGATTGAGAGCTGCAGGCCCAAGATAGTTCGGCCTAGATTGAACAACCTCACATGAGGCATAGCAAACACCACAACCAATACATTCAATACCAGCGTCTGCCAATTGACGCTCCTCAGAATTTGGCTGTACTTTTGTAAAATCATCGTGACGTGTTTTATCACCCTTAAAGAATCCAACAGCACCCTTCCACTTATTAAAAAATTCACGCATATCGGTAGCGAGATCTTTAATAACAGGCAAGTTATTGAGGGGGGCAATTTCTAAAGAATCTCCCTCCACAATTTTAGAAACGTGAGTACGGCAAGTCCAGCGTGCCACACCATTCACAGTCATTGCACAAGAGCCACACATACCTACTCGACAGGCAAAGCGATAGCTCAAGGTGGGATCAAGCTTTCTCTGAATATAGGTAACCACATCCAAAACAGTTTGATTTGGGTTACGTGGCACCAAGTACTCAACAAACTCACCCTCTTGGGAGCCTCGCCAGACTTTTACTTTGAGATCGGAATTGGACATTTACTCATTATATTGATAGATAGTAAAAAATAAATCGAATTAATTTTTCTTTGAGATAAAGAAATTATTTATAATAAAACCCATGTCCAGTATTAAAACCCTCAAAAACTTCTTGGCGATTACCCGCCACAAGAGCGTTGCAGCTGCCGCTCGGGAAATTGGCTTGACTGCGGCTGCAGCTGGGCAGCAGTTGCAGCAATTGGAAAAAGAAATTGGTCTTGAGCTCTTTGATCGGACTAAGCGCTCCCTGACTTTAAATACTCATGGCAGATCCCTGATTGAGCCTATTCAGGAAATTGTGGCTCGTTATGAGGCCCTTGGTTCAAGCCTGAAATCAGATCTCAGCGGCACTATTGTTTTGGGAGCCTTGGTGTCTACCCTCATGGGCGCATTTGGCAAAACATTAAATGAATTAAAGCAAAGCTTTCCCAGCCTAGAAGTTAAATTAATTGCTGGACTATCAAGTGATTTTTTAGATCAAGTTTTAGAAGGTAGCCTCGATGCTGCAATTGTGACTGAATCTCCATACGCATTACCCCAGAATGTGCAATGGACAGAGTTATATAAAGAACCGATGATCTTAATCAGTCCAGTTTCTCCATCAAAAAGGAAAACAGGCGCATCGCATACCGCTCCCAAGCTACCCTTTATTCGATTTGAAAGAAATACCTGGACGGGACATCTTGTAGATCAAACCATTAAAGCCAATAAGCTATTGATACAAGAAGGAATGGAGCTCAACTCTGTAGAAGCCATCATTGAATTAGTACGCCAAGGACTTGGATACTCCATAGTGCCAAAACTAGCGAACATCTCCTGGGAAAATGATCGGCAACTTCGCATTCAGGATTTACCCGGTAAAACAATCTATCGCAAGGTTGGCCTTCTAGAACGTAAGAAGCATGGAAGACAAAACATTACGCTAGCTATAAAGCAGCATTTCTTATCTAGCTTATAAAGCTTCTCGATAAAGTGCTGCAGCATCATTGAGGGTAATTTCTCGTGGGCTATTCATGAGCAATCGCGTTTGTAGCATTGCATCTCGGGCCAGTTGATCAATATCGTGCCCTGTAATACCAACCTCAACTAACTTCTGTGGCAATCCAAGCTCGCCAGCTAGGCTGCCAAGATAATCAGCTAACTGAGTAGCCTGCTCAATACTTGAGCCCATGAGACCAGGCTTAATAATTTGGCCAAGTTCTGCATACATTGAGTGGGCGACCTCAATATTAAATCGGATCACAGGCGCCAACATTAAAGAGTTAGATAGCCCATGCGGCACATGAAATCTTGCGCCGATTGGATAGGCTAATGCATGCACCCCAGCAACGGGTGCATTCGTAAATGCCATGCCAGCTAAGCAAGCACCAAGCAACATATTTTCGCGCGCAACAATATCATTGCCTGAATGAACCGCCTTATGAAGGTTGCCAGACAATAACCTCAACGACTCTTTGGCAACGCAATCTGACATTGGATTCTTTAGCCGTTTAGTGGTGAATGCTTCAATTGCATGCACCATCGCATCTATACCGGTTGCAGCAGTTACATCCGATGGAAGCCCCAGGGTTAATTCTGCGTCGAGTATTGCTAGGTCTGGCAATAGATAGGGCGAAAGTACGCCTTTTTTCTCGCTCTCACTTACTGTCACAACAGAACTTTGAGTAACCTCAGAGCCAGTACCCGCAGTAGTAGGCACCAAAATCAAAGGTAGCCTTGGTCCCTTAGCTATGCCAATGCCATAAATGTCCGACAATCTTTCTTTGCCCGGCGATAACAAGGCAACCAGCTTTGCAACGTCCATTGAGCTACCACCACCAAAGCCAACAATATAGTCAGCATGACATTCTTGCGCTGCCTGGACTGCTTTATTAATTACTGGGATAGGTGGATCAGCCTGAACGTCTGAAAAGATTTGAACTGCTAGTTTTCGTGCTTCGAATTGGACTAGGACCCTTTCAAGCAAACCAGCCGATAGAACTCCGGGATCCGTAACAATTAAGACTGATTTACCACCCCGCTCGTAAATTTTATTTGCAAGATTAATTGAGCCCCCTCTTTCCACAAAAATAGAGGGGGTGGAATGAAAGACAAATTGCATACTTTATAACCTAAGCTAATTTAAAAAGGTTTCAGTAAAACTTTTGCGGCAGCTGTTTTTCCGGCATGCAAATCCCTAAATGCTTGGGGACCTTCATCCAGCGATCTCTTTTCCACCCAAGCTAGATTACCAAATGCATTGCGTGCAAGTAAACTAACTGTAGCTTGTAGATCAACTGTTGAATAGGTGTATGTTCCAAGTAATGTAATTTCAGCAAGAGTGAGCTTTCTCATATCAATTTCGCTGGCCCAATCCTGCAGACCCACATGCATCATGACCCCACCTGGCTTAACAGCAGCCAATGCTGCATTACGAGTGACAGCAGCGCCAACACAATCCATCACAAATTCAAACGAACTCTCAGTAATAATTTCATCAATAGGATTGAGTGTCTTGCAGTCAACATGTTTTTCTATTGCCTTTCTGCGCAAAGGATTGACCTCAGCGACAGTTAAATCATCAACCCCATAATGCTTCAGAAGTAGCGCAGATAGCATTCCTATCGCTCCTCCCCCCAATACCAAAACTCGACATTCCTGAATAGGCCTTTGAAGTGCGCGCATAGATAAGTTGATAGCATGAACTGCAGTGGCTGCTGGTTCTGTTAAGGCGGCGGCATCAAGACTTAGCTCTTCTGGAATAGAAATAAGAGTACTCGCTGGAATACTCATGTATTCAGCAAAAGCACCAGGCCTGGTCATGCCAACCATTGTTCGATTGGCGCATAAGTTATTTCTACCCTGCAAGCAGTACTCACAATGCCCGCAGGTAATCAAGGGATTACCTGTAACTCGTTGACCTTTCGCAAAGATTGAAGAGCTGGTATCTTCTATGGTTCCAGCAAACTCATGGCCTAGAACGAGCCCTGGCTTTCTTCTGGGATCATGACCATGAAAAGCATGCATATCACTGCCGCAAATTCCGACCGACTCAATCTTTAGTACCACCTCACCAGCGTCAAGCGAAGGGTAGGGGCGATCTAAGATCTGCATCTCATTTGGCTGGGTATAAACCAATGCTTTCATCTTCGTTATTCCTTATATTGCGGTGTAGCCACCATCTAACATGATGGTTTGTCCGGTAATGTATGCGGAGGCATCGCTAGCTAGAAAAATTGCTAAGCCATAGATATCATTCAATTCGCCATTTCGACCAATGGCAGTTTTTTCTGCGTGCATTTTGACTAGCCCGGGATTATTAAATACTGGTGCGGTCAGCGCTGTCGGGAAAAAACCTGGTCCAATAGCGTTACAAGTAATACCAGACTTAGACCATTCTTGAGCAATAGCGCGTGTCAATTGAACGACTCCACCCTTAGCAGCTCCATAAGGTGCGCTATTGGCAAATGCTCTAAAACTTTGTAGCGATGCAATATTGATCACCCTCCCCCAGTTTCGAGATTGCATTTGGGGGGCAAGGGCTTGCGTCATAAAAAATGGGGCTGCTAACTGAACATTTAATTGCTCTTGCCAGCTCTGAGGAGAAACATCTCCGAAGGGCTCTCGTAAATTAATCCCTGCGGCATTTACCAAGATGTCTACCTTGCCAGATTTATCCACCACTTGATCTGACAAGTTCTTAGCTGCCTCCAGATCGCTTAAATTAGCAACATAGGAGGAAACTTTGACCCCATGTGACCTCATTCGATCTGCCGCTTCTTGCAGGACGCCTTCTCTACGAGCAACTATCACTACCTCTGCTCCCGCCAAACCTAAGGCAAGAGCAATGCTCTCACCTAAACCGCTACTACCGCCGGTAATTAGAGCGGTTTTACCTTGCAGATTAAAAAGTTGATTAACTAAAGAACTCATACTTCAACAGGGCTCCCAAGATCAAATGATTCATTAGGGAAATATTTTTCTAGGCGGTCATCAGCTGTTCTAGCGTGAGCCTCCATACCCTCAAGACGACTAATTCTCGCGGTAACTAATGCCATTTCCTTGCTACCTTCGCGCGTCATTTTTTGCCAGGTAAGAGTTTTCATAAACTTATGCACCGATAATCCGCCCGAATATCTAGCAGCGCCTTTAGTTGGCAAAACATGATTTGGGCCACTTGTCTTATCTCCAAAAGCAACCGTAGTTTCTTCACCTAAAAATAAGGATCCATAGCAAGTCAGATTACTGAGCCACCAATCAAGATCTTTTGCATGAACCTCAAGATGCTCACTTGCATATTGATCAGAAACCTTTGCAAGCTCTTCTCGAGTGCTGCATACAATGACCTCGCCATAATCACGCCAGGCACAAGCCGCTGCATCTTTTGCGGTTGGTGGCAATAAATCAATCATTTGAGGTACCAATTGCATGACTTCATTTGCCAATTTCTCAGATGTTGTAAATAACCAAGCAGGAGATTCATGTCCATGCTCAGCCTGCCCTACTAAGTCGCTGGCGACTATTTTTGGATCTGCAGATTCATCCGCAATAACCGCAATCTCTGACGGGCCAGCAAAAACATCTATTCCCACCTTGCCAAATAATGAGCGCTTTGCTTCTGCAACGAATTTATTTCCAGGCCCAACTACAACATCAGCTGGCTTACCAGTAAATAGGCCATAAGCCATAGAAGCAATCGCCTGAACACCGCCAAGGGTCATGATGACATCTGCGCCTGCAGCCTTGAAGGCATAGAGCACATATGGATGAATACCTCCGCCACGAAACGGACTGGAGCAAGCAATAATATTTTTGACGCCGGCTGCCTTGGCAGTAGCTACAGTCATATATGCTGAGGCAATATGGGCATATCTACCAGATGGTGCATAACATCCAACCACATTTACAGGCAATACTTTTTGCCCAGCAGTAACTCCGGGATGCAATGTTGTTGAAAACTCACTAATACTTTTTTTCTGGGCTAGGGCAAAGTCAAATACCTGCTTAACAGCAAAATCAATGTCTCTTTTTACTGAATCCGGTACATCCGCCAAGATTTTATTGATTGTCGATTCTGACATCACAATATCGCCAGACCACTTATCAAGCTTTGCAGCATATTCTTTAACAGCCGACTCACCATTTTTCTCAATATTGGCAAGCATTTCAGTAACCACTTGCTGAGCTGTTGATGTCTCAGTTTCCGGCGTTTTGGCTGCTTTTTTTAAATAATTTATTGACATGTTTCTAACCCTATTTTTGTAAGCGCTTACAGCTTTAGTCTAAAAAATGAGGTTTCCCCCATTTTTTAGACTTGATTGATAACTACTTCGCGTTATTTGCAAACTCACGCAACTTCTTATCAGCATTTACCATCTTCATAAACTCATCAGTGATGTATTCGTTTGCTGGTGGGACAGTTTGAATTGCTCCAGTTGACTGCATAAAGGCAGCAATTGCATTAAACCAACCGTCAACTTGTGATGGCCCTTTGGAGCCATCCATAATCTTTAACTCTGTTGCGAGGTCATAATTTGGGCGGGTATCGAACTCTTTCTTCATTGAGGCCTCAGAAATAGTAACGCCACCCTGTTCATAAAACTTCTTCATCATTGCAATGGCTTGCGGTTTGTTTGCATTCATCCACTTCCATGCACGTAAATAAACCGCTAGGAATTTTGCTACATTCTGCGGATTTTCTTTTGCATAGTCACCACGTACGATGAGGGCGCCAGGAACAAATGCTCCTCCATCTTTACCGCTACAGATGACCTTAGCTCCAGCCTTTTCTTCCAAGGTATAAATATTTGGAGCCCACAATCCACCAAAGTCAGCATTGCCCGATGACATTGCAGAGATAATTTCACCCTGCCCCATATTTTTAATGACAACATCAGATTTTGTTAGTCCATATTTCTTGAGACAAGACTGAACTGCATAATCGCCAGTAGAGTTACCCGTTAATACAATGGTTTGCCCCTTTATGGATTGCGGATTAGCCGCAAATGCTTCGGCAGCTTTAGGGGTTGCAAGTAATGCATTACCAGCGGACTCATCATTACTTAGACCGATTGTTTTAATTCCAAAACGTACATAACCTAATACTGCTGGGACTGAACCAGTACCGCCGACATCCCAAGACTTGGAGGCAGAGGCCGCAATCTGAGGGACGCCCGCAGGGAAAGTACTGAACTCCGGCTTAAGGCCTAGCTCACCCCACCAATTTTTTTCGGTCGCCACAAAAAACGGAAGAGCCCAATACAACGCAGGCTGATAACTCACTTTGATCTCGGTTAGAGGAGGCTTTGCTTGTGCACTCACATTCCCAATACTCGCAGCAGCAAGCATCGTAGCCCCTAAAATTCCAACGAATGATTTTTTCAATTTCATGCCTATCTCCTTCATTTATCTCAAAAGTAAATCAATGATCAACCCCCAGGTTTTGCTCCCTGAGTAATTTCCAAATTTGACTGCGTAACTGCACAAATGAACTTAAATCCATCACATCTTCAATACGAGAGTGTTGGTCCCAACCCTCCTTCTCCCTAATTGGCTTAATTTCAATAACATCTCGAATCAAACCAGGCCTTCTAGACATCACCACCACACGATCCGCAAGGTATACCGCCTCCTCAACCGCATGGGTTATGAATAAAACTGTCTTAGGATTTTTACGAGCTAATCTCACAAGCTCTTCTTGCATCACGACTCGTGTTTGTGCATCTAATGCGCCAAATGGCTCATCCATTAACAGCACCTCTGGATCCAAGACATAAGCACGTGCAATTGCAACGCGCTGCTGCATACCACCAGAAAGTTGATGGGGATAAGCCTTTTCATAACCCTCCAATCCCATCAAGGTGATCAATCTAGCAGTCTTCTCCCTCTTGTCTGCCGCACTCATACTCAGCGACTTCAGACCAAATTCAATATTTTCCTGTACTGTCTTCCAAGGAAACAAGGCAAACTGCTGGAAAACAACTGCGCGATCAGGTCCTGGACTTTTAACCTCTTTGCCACCAACCACTACACGACCCTTAGTAGGCATCTCCAATCCAGCAACCATCCGCAGGCAAGTTGTTTTACCGCAGCCAGATGGCCCAACAATAGCCACAAACTCTCTATCTTTTACACAGAAGTCTATCCCACCGACGGCAAGAAATTCTTTTCCGCCCTGCTTAAAACTACGCTCGACTGATTCAAAAACGATGTCTGCCATAAATCAAATTTCTTTATAGTGAACGGCCAGCTTTTCTGCCTGCCTTAAAAGTATGTCAATGAATAAACCAATTAATCCAATGGCAATCATTCCACTCATGACAATGTCAGTTTGAATACTAGCCTGACCCTTAACCATCATGTACCCAACTCCACTTGAAGCTACAATTAACTCAGCCCCAACCAAAGATTGCCAGCCTAGTCCAGCAGAAATTCTGAGGCCAGCAATGATCGATGGGATTGCCGCAGGAAATAACACTTCTGTCATTAAGCGAAATTTACCAGCCCCCAACATCTTTGCAGCCTCAAGGTATTTTTTATCTACATGAATGGCACCACGGTAGGTATTAATTAAAACGGGTGGGAAGGCGCCCATAAAAATCACCAGCACTGGTCCGCCAATGCCGGTGCCAAACCAAAGTGCTGCAAATGGTACCCAAGCAATAGGCGCCACGAAGCGAATACTCTCGAAGAATGGCGTAATCAGTTGATTGGCAAATCTTGATAAAGCCATCAGTAAGCCTAAAGGAACGCCGATTACTACTGCCAAAACAAAGCCGTACAAAAAACGTTGAAAGCTTGAAGTAATGTGCGCGAGCAATGTATAGCCAGAAAATGGTTCGCTCAAGAGTTGAATGAATTTCAACACTACCTCATGAGGCGCAGGGAGAAACTGCTTAGGAACAAAACCAAGGGCAACAGCTAAATACCAAAATCCAATGAAGCTAGCAAGACCTAAGCCAGTCCACAATATAAATTCACTCTGATTTAAGCGATCATGGTTAGCCATTAAGCTCTCCAAGGCATTGCATAGCGCTCAGCTTTTGCCAACAACTGAGTCATTAACCATCCAGAAATTGCTACGCTCATCATGCCAACCAATATCATTGCAGGATTAATATCTTGAGCAGCTTGATTTAAAATTGAGCCCAATCCTAAGGTAGCGCCAACTAGTTCTGCAGCGACTAAAGTAGTCCAAGAGGCCTGGAGAGAGAGTCTTAATCCAGTGAAGATCAGTGGAAGAGCCCCGGGTATCAACACCTCCCTGTAATAGGCAAAGCGGCTAATGCCCAACATAGCAGCAGCCTCTTTTTGAGGAATCTCGATAGAGCGCACACCTGTAAAAGTGTTAATAACAGCTGGCACAAACGCGGCAACGTAAATTACCATTATCTTGGCAGAGTTACCAAGCCCCAACCAAACAATCGCCAATGGGATCCATGCCAATGGCGGTATGGGTCTCAAGGTTAAAAATATCGGATTAACAAATGCTTCAATTTTTTTGTTAGCCCCCATCAAAATACCAAGCAAGATGCCAAGAGACGAAGAGACTAAGAATCCCGATGTGACCAAGACCATGCTTTGGAGGATGTGCTGATATAGCTTTCCATTACCATAGCCTTGCACGGAGATAATCTTGAATGAATTCCAAGTTTCAGTGGGCGATGGAAATCTTGCACCCGAAACCAAACCACCCCACTCGGTTAGACCAAACCAAGCCAGAAGGAGGATCGCAAAAAACAGGAGAAGGGATAAAAACTTGCTAAAAATTTCTAATTCCTTATAGAATGACAGAAAATGTAAGCGCTTTCATTCTAACCATAAAATGTAGCCAAAGTGAGCGCCAAGAACTGAAATTGACTAGGACTTTCCCTAAGGCCGAGATGAAAAAAACTACAGGATCAGTCACTATTGACCATGTTGCATCTGCAGCAAAAGTCTCTACTGCCACTGTTTCAAGAGCATTAAATAAGCCAAATACGGTCAGCGCTGAGTTAAAAGAAAAAATTAATAGCGTTATCAAAAAATTAGGCTATATACCAAATGCTGGAGCTCGCTCACTCATGCTCAAACGCTCTGGAACCATTGGAGCTATCGTCCCAACTCTTGATAACGCAATCTTTGCACAAGGACTTGCGGAATTTCAACATCAACTAAATCAATCAGGTCATCAACTTTTAGTAGCGAGCAGTAATTACGATCCTGAGATCGAGGCTAATCAAATAACCAATTTACTATCGAGGGGTGTTGAAGGTATTGCACTCTTTGGCGTTAGCCAACAGCGCGAGGCATTAAAACTTCTTAAAACTCGCAATATCCCTTATATACATGTTGGCTCCTTATCCGCACCCTACAATGGCTATGCCTCTGGGTTTGATAACCGCGAAGCAATTAAGCTTGGAGTTCAACACCTACTTTCTCTTGGGCATAAACACTTTGGAATACTAGCAGGCATTACCGCTCATAATGATCGAGCTAGAGATCGAGTCGAGGGGGTGCTTGAGCTTTTAACCGAGAAAAAAATTCAGCTCAAAGCGGATGTCATAGTGGAATGTCTCTATGATCTACATGAGGCACGTCTTGGGTTTAAAAAACTACTGCTCAACAACCCCAAAATTACCGCAATTATTTGTGGTCAAGACGTCTTAGCGCTGGGGGCGCTTCTTGAAGCCCAAAAACAAGGCCTTCGTATTCCAAAAGATCTATCCATTATTGGATTTGATGATCTTGAGATATCTCGCCACCTCCTACCAAGTCTAAGCACAATCCATATTGATGCTATTGGAATGTGGGCCCAAGCTGCTAATCATCTCATCTCCCAAATCAATGGCGTAGAAAATCTTCCCAGAAAAATAAAAACTAATGTGAATTTGGTTATTCGTGAGTCAAGCTCATCCCCTTTAAAGGGCTAAATACGCAAAAGAAAAGCCACCGCGAGGGATGGCTTGAAAAAAATTTTTGGAGGCACTACTTAAAGAACAAACTACCAGTTCATATTAGTTATCTCGAAATCTCATTTTTCTACTGTTTGCATCTTTCAGGGCTAATTTGTTTCACTTTGGTGCATTAATGATTCTCTTTAGCGTGATTGATTGAGTATTTAGGTATCTCAATCACCAAATCTTGTTTAGCAACAATTGCTTGGCAAGATAAACGAGACTGAGGATTCAATCCCCAAGCACGATCCAACATATCTTCTTCATTCTCATCGGGCGTATTTAGACTCTGGCCGCCCTCCTTCACAATGACGTGGCAAGTGGTGCAAGCGCAGACCATATCGCAGGCATGCTCAATCGGAATGTCATTTTCTAGCAATGCCTCACAAACCGAAGTCCCTGGTGCCACTTCAATCACGGCACCCTCTGGGCAATACTCACTATGAGGTAATACAACGATTTGCGTCATGATTCTTTTCTATTAGTTTTGTTTCTATTGTTTTATATCTCTGCAACATTCTTACCAGACAATGCTTTCTGAATACTGGCGTTCATCCGCATTTGTGCAAACTCATCACTTGCTTTAGCAGCATGATCTACTGCCTTACGTAATACTTCACTACTAGTTTCTTCATTCAAAATCTTTTGCAAAACCAGCATCTCTTGATCAATCGCAGCCTGCTCTTCTTCATTCAGTAAGGCACGATCACTAGCTAAGGCTGTTTGCACTGCATCTAACAAACGCTGCGCATTGACTTGCTCCTCACGCAATGATCTTGCTAAGAGATCCTCTTTTGCAGAGGCAAAGCCATCTTGTAGCATGCGTGTAATCTCAGAGTCTGTTAAGCCATAAGAAGGCTTGATATCAATTGAGGCTTGGACTCCAGAGCCCTGCTCCATGGCGCTGACAGATAACAAGCCATCTGCATCCACCTGAAAAGTCACCCGAATACGTGCAGCACCTGCGGCCATGCCTGGAATACCGCGTAACTCAAACTTCCCCAGAGAGCGGCAGTCTTGTGCAAGCTCGCGCTCACCCTGTACCACCTGAATTGCTAACGCAGTCTGACCATCTTTAAAGGTTGTGAATTCTTGCGCTCTGGCTACTGGAATCGGGGTATTACGCGGAATAATCTTTTCGACCAAGCCACCCATCATTTCAATACCCAGAGAGAGTGGAATAACATCCAATAGCAGCCATTCATCATCCTTGCTTTGATTGCCAGCCAATAAGTCAGCTTGCATAGCAGCGCCCAGTGCAACAACCTGATCTGGATTTAAATTATTGAGTGGTTGAGTTCCAAACAATTCACCAACGGCACGCTGTACATTCGGCATACGCGTAGAGCCGCCCACCATCACTACACCCTTTATATCTTCAGCCTTCAATCCTGCATCTCGCAGCGCTTTTTTACAGGCCGTTAAGGTCTTAGCAACGAGGTTTTGAGTGATCTCAAAGGCTTGCGCCTGACTAACACCGACATTCACTATGGTGCCATCTGCCAGAGTCTCATGAACGCGCGCTAATGGATTGTGACTCAACAACTCTTTGGCATGTTTACACGCCAATAATAGAGTTCGATGATCATGAATAGATAAGGGCGCTAGTTTTGCCTGCTCAATCACCCAGCAATACAAGCGATGATCAAAGTCATCCCCGCCTAATGCAGAATCACCGCCAGTAGCAAGCACTTCAAATACGCCTCTACTCATTTTCAGAATAGAGATATCAAAGGTTCCACCCCCTAAGTCATAAACAGCATAGACACCTTCGGAGGCGTTATCTAAACCATAAGCAATCGCTGCAGCAGTAGGCTCGTTCAGAAGCCTGAGCACTTCAATGCCAGCTAACTTAGCCGCATCTTTAGTCGCTTGGCGTTGCGCATCATCAAAATAAGCGGGTACAGTAATCACGGCACCAACAATGTCTTCTGCAACAGAGTCTTCAGCTAACTGCCGCAAACGCGCCAAGATCTCAGCTGACACTTCGATTGGACTCTTATCGCCAGCAACCGTTCTGAGCTTGAGCATGCCTGGTTGATCAACAAAGTCATATGGAGTGCTCTCAATATGATCTACATCTTGCACGCTTCTTCCCATAAATCGCTTCACAGAAACAATCGTATTCTTTGGATCACTCACCAAGCTCTCAAGAGCCTCAAAGCCAGCTTGAGTTCTACCATTTGGTAGATAGCGCACGACTGATGGAAGCAGCTCTCTTCCCTGCGTATCTGGCAACACCTTAGGTAAAGCATCTCGCACGATAGCAACGAGCGAATTGGTAGTTCCTAAGTCGATACCAACAGCAATGCGGCGCTGATGGGGCGCCAGGGATTTACCAGGTTCGGAGATTTGTAATAAGGCCATAAGTTTTAAATTTTAATTCGGTCGTACGCTAGGCCAAGGCCACAATGGCATCATCAAGCTCAAGTGCAAACTTATCAATAAAGAGCAAACCTCTGAGAAGTTCAGCAGCACGTTGGTAATTTTTAGCCTTATCAATTGCCTGAGCAATCTCAGCCAGAGTCTCTTGCTTAGAGACCTCAACTTCATCCATGAGTTTTTCTAAAGCTGGCAGATCTTCGGCTCGCTCATCTAAACTCTCACGCCATTCCATCTGCTTCATTAGAAATGCGGCTGGCATGGCAGTATTGGTTTCTAGTTTGGCATCTACCCCGTGAAGCTGGCAAATATACAAACCTCGTTGCACGGGGTTCTTAAGCGTTTGCAATGCGGTGTTAGCCAATGTAGCCATTTGCATGGCAAGCCGTTGTTCTGTATCACTGCCACGTGCATGGCGATCAGGATGAACTTCTTTTTGAATCGCTAGGTAAGCCTGGTCAAGGGCAGGCAAATCGATTGTGAATTGCTGGTTGAGTCCAAAAAAGCGAAAGTAATCGTCAGACGCGGAAGGATTCGCCACAACCACACTCATCTTTTACGTTTGGATTTTGAAACTTAAACCCTTCGTTCAAACCCTCACGTACAAAGTCTAGCTCTGTTCCATCCAAATAAGCCAAGCTCTTTGGATCAATAAATACTTTCACGCCATTGGACTCAAATACTTGATCTTCAGTAGCTGGCTCGTCTACATACTCCAATTGATAGGCCAAACCAGAACAACCTGTAGTGCGAACCCCTAAACGCAAACCACATCCCTTACCGCGCTTTTCTAAATTGCGGTTAACGTGTGCAGCTGCTTTGTCAGTTAGGGTAATTGCCATAATTTTGTCTATTTATACCGCTGGATGTTTTTCTTTGTAATCTGCAACTGCAGCCTTAATGGCATCTTCAGCCAAGATAGAGCAGTGAATCTTTACAGGTGGCAAAGCCAACTCCTCAGCAATCAGAGAGTTCTTAATCTCTAAAGCCTGATCCAAAGTCTTACCCTTTACCCACTCAGTAACTAATGAGGAAGAGGCAATCGCTGAGCCGCAGCCATAAGTCTTGAACTTGGCATCTTCAATCACGCCCTGATCATTTACACGGATTTGCAATTTCATCACGTCGCCACAAGCAGGCGCACCAACCATGCCGGTACCAACACTGTCATCGCCCTTTTCAAAAGAGCCAACATTTCTTGGATTTTCGTAATGATCAATCACTTTATCGCTATAAGCCATGGTATTCCCTCGTTATTTCTTTATTTAATTATTATTTAGTGTGCTGCCCACTGAATCGTACTTAAGTCGACTCCGTCTTTAAACATTTCCCACAATGGTGAGAGCTCACGCAACTTCGCAATCTTTTCTTTCACTAACTTGATAGTGAAATCCACCTCTTCTTCAGTCGTAAAACGACCGAGAGTAAAACGAATCGAACTATGGGCCAATTCATCATTGCGGCCTAAGGCACGCAATACATAAGAAGGCTCAAGAGATGCTGATGTACAAGCAGATCCAGATGAGATGGCTAAATCTTTTAAGGCCATCAACATTGATTCACCTTCAACATAGTTAAAGCTGATGTTGAGGTTATGTGGAACACGATGCTCCATGTCTCCGTTAACGTAAACCTCTTCAATATCCTTCAAACCAGCCAACAGGCGATCACGCAATCCACGAATGCGTTTGTTTCCTTCAGCCATCTCGATACGAGCAATGCGGAACGCCTCGCCCATACCAACAATTTGATGGACGGCTAATGTTCCAGAGCGCATGCCGCGCTCATGCCCACCGCCATGAATCTGAGCCTCAATCCGAATACGGGGCTTACGACGCACAAACAATGCACCAATGCCTTTTGGACCATAAGTCTTGTGAGCAGAAAAACTCATCAAGTCAACTTTGGTCTTCTCTAAATCGATTTCTACTTTACCGGTTGCTTGGGCGGCATCTACGTGAAGAATCACCCCACGTGAACGACATAGTTCGCCAATAGCAGAAATATCTTGCACTACACCGATTTCATTATTGACATACATCACTGAAGTCAAAATCGTGCCGGGCTTCATCGCGGTCTCAAGCTGCGCAAAGTCAATCAAACCATTTGGCAATACATCCAAATAAGTCACTTCAAAACCTTCGCGCTCTAGCTCGCGGCAAGTATCTAAAGTTGCTTTGTGCTCGGTCTTGATGGTGATGATGTGATTGCCACGCTCTTTGTAAAAATGCGCTGCACCTTTTAATGCAAGGTTGATACTTTCGGTAGCGCCACTAGTAAATACAATCTCTCGTGGATCAGCATGTACCAGTTGCGCAACTTCTGAACGCGCCCACTCAACCGCCTCTTCAGCAGCCCAGCCATAAGCATGACTCCGGGAGGCAGCATTACCAAACTGCTCACGCAAGTAGGGCAACATTTTGTCGACTACTCTTGGATCAATTGGGGTTGTAGCTGAGTAATCCATGTACACCGGAAAATGCTTAGGACTAAACATTGGAACTGGTTGTTTTGGAAGGTCTTGTGGTGCGTTCATGATTTGCTTATAAGTGATTTACTACTATTAACTTTGGCGCGCCCAATTAAATACTGAATTAATTAATGGTGCTTTAGGTGCAGCTTCTTTTTTAGCTGCAAGTACTGGTACTGACTTTTCAGCCTTTGCACTCTCAACTTTGACTTTCTTCTGGCGCATATCCTGAATCACTACTCCGCGCCCTTCTTGTTGCTGAACCAAGTTACGCAAACTAACCGAGCTTAAGTACTCAACCATTTTGAGGTTGAGATTGCTCCAAAGATCATGGGTCATACAATGACCATGCTCATCTTCGTCGCTATGACAATTGCCCTTACCACCGCACTGGGTCGCATCTAATGGCTCATCAACAGCAACAATAATGTCGGCAACGCTAATGGCATCTGCACTGCGTGCGAGGGTGTATCCACCTCCAGGGCCGCGAGTACTCTCAACGATATTGAAGCGGCGTAATTTGCCGAATAATTGCTCTAGATAGGAAAGGGAAATCTTTTGTCTTTGGCTAATTCCAGCCAAAGTTACAGGTCCATGCGCTTCGCGCAGGGCTAAATCGATCATTGCGGTTACTGCAAAACGGCCTTTAGTAGTAAGTCTCATATTTCACCTTGGTAATGGATTGTTTATGGACAGCTCATGGTCAGGCGGGTAATACCCGACCAATCCACTCAACTTTACCATATGACCCACAAAATTGCTCGGGAATAGCCCCTAAAACCCTTTTAGCAACTAGTCTATGGAGTCCCTAGAGCGGGCTCCAAAGGCCATTTCCTTTACCTTGGTCAGGCGATCTCGGGTGCTGGCAGCCTTCTCAAATTCCAGATTTTTGGCTTCAGCATTCATTTGCTTCTCTAAACGCTTGATTTCACCTGCCAGATCCTTCTCGCTCATGTCCTCATAGCGCGCCCGCTCCTGCTCGGTCTGCATCTCCTCGCGCTTCTCTTTGACGTCATAGACCCCATCAATGATGTCCTTAATCCGTTTTTGGACCCCCTTAGGCTCAATGCCATGGAGCTTATTAAAGGCAATTTGCTTAGTACGGCGTCTTTCGGTTTCGCCCATTGCCCTGCGCATGGAGTCGGTCACCCTATCGGCATACAAAATGGCTTTGCCGCGAATGTTTCGTGCAGCGCGTCCAATCGTTTGAATCAAACTGCGTTCAGAGCGTAAGAAACCTTCTTTATCAGCATCCAAAATAGCCACGAGAGAAACCTCTGGAATATCCAAACCTTCGCGTAATAAGTTAATACCCACTAATACATCGAAGACCCCTAAACGTAAGTCGCGCAAAATTTCAACCCGTTCAACAGTATCAATGTCTGAGTGCACATAGCGAACTTTCACACCATTATCAGAGAGGTAGTCCGTTAGTTGCTCCGCCATCCGCTTCGTCAGGACTGTGACTAAAATGCGCTCGCGCACTTTGACGCGCTCATGAATCTGATCCAGCAAATTATCAACTTGAGTGCTGGCAGGTAATACTTCAATTTCTGGGTCAACCAATCCAGTGGGTCTAGCCACTTGCTCAACTACCTTACCTTGGTGAGTATTTTCATAATCAGCTGGCGTCGCAGAAACAAAAATAGTTTGCCGCATCTTGGTTTCAAACTCAGTAAATTTAAGTGGCCGGTTATCCATCGCCGAAGGTAAACGAAAACCAAATTCCACCAAAGTATGTTTACGCGATTTATCGCCGTTATACATGGCATTCAGTTGCCCAATGAGGACATGACTCTCATCCAAGAACATCAAGGCATCATTCGGAAGATAGTCCACCAAAGTAGGCGGTGCCTCGCCTGGGGAAGCGCCAGATAGGTGGCGAGAGTAGTTCTCAATACCTTTGCAAAAACCCAATTCATTGAGCATCTCTAAATCAAACCGGGTACGCTGCTCTAGGCGTTGCGCCTCGACCAGTTTGCCATCTTTGACAAATTCATCCAAGCGAGAACGCAACTCCGTCTTAATCGTTTCAATCGCTTTGAGAACGGTTTCGCGGGGCGTCACATAGTGCGAACTTGGGTAAACCGTAAAACGCGGAATCTTTTGGCGAATCTTCCCAGTAAGTGGATCAAAAAATTGCAAACTCTCCACTACATCATCAAACAATTCCACGCGTACTGCCAACTCATTATGTTCGGCTGGGAAAATATCAATCGTATCTCCCCGTACTCGAAATACACCACGCTTGAAATCCGTCTCGTTACGATCGTATTGCATCGCAATCAGTCGCATCAAAATATCGCGTTGACTCATCTTGTCGCCAGGACGCAATGTCATCACCATGCTGTGATAGTCGCCAGGATTACCAATGCCGTAAATTGCAGAAACGGTTGCAACGATAATGACGTCACGTCGCTCTAATAAACTCTTAGTTGCAGACAGTCGCATCTGCTCAATGTGCTCATTAATCGATGAGTCTTTTTCAATAAAGAGATCGCGCTGAGGAACATAAGCCTCAGGTTGGTAGTAGTCGTAGTAACTCACGAAGTACTCAACCGCATTTTTGGGGAAAAACTCCCTAAATTCGCTATAAAGCTGTGCAGCTAAGGTCTTGTTCGGGGCAAAAATAATGGCTGGACGCCCCGTTCTAGCGATCACATTGGCCATGGTGAAGGTCTTTCCGGACCCCGTAACCCCTAGAAGAGTCTGAAAAGTGAGTCCATCCTCAATGCCCTCGACTAAGGCCTCAATCGCCTCTGGTTGATCGCCAGCAGGGCTAAAGGGCTGATAAAGATGATAGGGAGAATCCGAAAAACTGACAAATTTGGCTGGATCCAGATCATGACCAGCCTCGCCCAGTGGGTCAGCAACCGGTTTTTGGGTATCTTCTTGAGCTGTGGAATTCGACGGCTTTTTGGGGGGCTTAGGGGGCATCTCAGCTATCATTTGATCTGTGAGCTTTGTTCACAGCGAATTTTGTATAAACATTGATTTTGCCGTTTTTATTTGGAAATAGTTAATTCTGGCCTCTAAAACCATTAATTGAGCTAAATTGAGCAGCAATTACTAGTAAAGCTACCTTTAAACCATCATTTTCGAGCGCCAATGACCCTTTTTGCCTCCGTCCAATTAGCCCCCAAAGATCCTATTTTTGGCCTCACAGAAGCCTATGTCGCAGATCAACGTCCTGACAAAGTTAATCTGGGGGTTGGCGTGTATTACACAGATGAGGGCAAGGTGCCACTTCTCAAAGCCGTGATCAAGGCTGAAGAAGCGATCGTAGCTAAACATTCTCCACGTAGCTACATTCCGATTGAAGGTCCAAACCCCTACAACAGTGCAGTGCAAAATTTATTGTTTGGCGCTGACTCGGCGCTGATCAAAGACGGCCGCGTTGTCACTGCGGAATGTTTGGGCGGCACTGGTGCATTACGTGTCGGTGCTGACTTCATTAAGCGTCTTAATTTAAATGCGCCTTGCGCTATCAGCAACCCAACCTGGGAAAACCACCGCGGTATTTTTGAATCTGCGGGCTTTGAAGTTGTGGAATATGCCTACTTCGATGGAAAAACTCGGGGTGTTGATTTTGATGGCATGGTGAAGTCTCTGGAGTCATTTCCGAAGAACACTACTGTTCTTTTGCATGCTTGCTGTCATAACCCAACTGGTGCTGACATTACTGAAGCGCAGTGGCATCAAGTGATCGATATCTGCAAGAATAAGAGTTTGATTCCCTTCTTGGATATGGCTTACCAGGGCTTTGCATCTGGAATCGAACAGGACGGCATCGCCGTTCGCCTCTTTGCTCAGTCTGGCATGTCCTTCTTCGTATCGAGCTCTTTCTCTAAGTCATTTTCACTCTATGGTGAGCGTGTCGGTGCTTTGTCTATCGTGACCCAAAGCAAAGATGAATCTACTCGCGTACTCTCACAATTAAAGCGTGTGATTCGCACTAACTACTCCAATCCCCCAACTCACGGCGGTGCCATTGTTTCTGCTGTTTTGAATTCTCCTGAACTACGGAAGCTTTGGGAAGATGAGTTAGCAGAAATGCGTGACCGGATTAAAGCAATGCGTCATGGCATCGTTGAAAAACTGGCTGCTGCTGGTGTGAAACACGATTTTGCTTTTATCGAAGAGCAACGTGGAATGTTTTCTTACTCAGGCTTAACGGCCGAGCAAGTTGAACGCTTACAGAAAGAAGATGGTATTTATGCCCTCTCCACTGGACGCATTTGTGTTGCGGCACTCAATACCAAAAATATTGATAAAGTAGCCAAAGCAATCGCCCGCGTTATAGGATAACAAGCGGATATAGTGAATTACAGGAGCTAGAATGTTATATCAGTTACACGAGTTCCAAACAGCTTTACTTCAACCCCTCAGCTCATGGGCGCGAGCAGCCTCTGAGGCATTTATCAACGCCTCTAATCCAGCATCCATGGTTCCAGGATCAGAGCGTTTAGCTGCTAGTTATGAACTGCTTCATCGCCTAGGCAAAAACTACAAAAAACCAGAATTTGGTATCCGTGCAGTACAGGCACATGGTCAAGAAGTAGCCATCCATGAAAGAACGATTGTTGCAAAACCTTTTTGTAATCTAGTTCGCTTCAAACGCTTTTCAGATGATGTAGAAACCATTAAGAGCCTCAAGGATGACCCGGTTGTACTGGTAGTAGCTCCGATGTCTGGGCACCATGCCACCTTGTTGCGCGATACCGTTCGCACCCTGTTACAAGATCATAAGGTTTACATTACCGACTGGATTGATGCCCGTAACGTTCCAATTGAAGATGGTGAGTTTGGTCTGGATGACTATGTTCACTACATCCAAGAATTTATTCGTGTGATTGGTGCAAAAGATTTGCATGTCGTATCCGTTTGTCAGCCTACCGTTCCAACCTTAGGTGCCATTTCTTTGTTAGCCTCTGCTGGCGAAGAAACCCCTGCCACCATGGTCATGATGGGTGGCCCAATTGATGCCCGCAAATCACCGACTGCTGTAAACAATCTAGCTGAACACAAGTCTTATGATTGGTTCGAAAGCCACGTCATCTACAAAGTGCCACCAACTTATCCAGGAGCTGGTCGCAAGGTATACCCGGGCTTCTTGCAACACACTGGTTTTCTTGCAATGAACCCGCAGAACCATCTGCAAAGTCATTGGGACTTCTTCCAAAATCTCGTTCGTGGTGACGAACAAGATAGCAGTGCACATATTCGTTTTTATGATGAGTACAACGCGGTATTAGATTTAGATGCCAAGTTCTACTTAGATACCATCAAAACCGTTTTCCAAGATTACGCTTTGCCTAACGGCACTTGGGAAGTAGCTGGTGATCTAGTGAAGCCCCAAGATATTAAAAAGACTGCCCTACTTACTATTGAGGGTGAGCTTGACGATATCTCTGGAAGTGGACAAACCCGCTCGGCACATGGTTTGTGTGTTGGTATTCCAAAAGAACATAAAGCTCACTACGAAGTTGCTGGCGCAGGTCACTACGGTATCTTTGCTGGTCGTCGTTGGCGTGATAAGGTTTATCCAAAGATTAAATCTTTCATTCGCGAGCATCAAGTCGTTCACAACAGAAACAAAGCAAGACCTCCTAAATTAGAAGGCTCTAACTAAGCATTAATGAGTGGGGGCCAAGGTCCTCACTTTTTTAGCCTACTATTTCGTAATGAAAACCACCCAAGCGAACGAACTTGCTGATCGCTTAGAGGACGCACTTCCTCAAACCCAATGCACTAAATGCGGTTACCCCGATTGCCGAGGCTATGCAGAAGCAATGTCCAGTGGTGAAGTTTTGCCCAATCGTTGCCCACCAGGAGGCATCGATGGAATTGCGCGCCTGAGCAAAATACTCATTCCGATTTATCCACAAGATGCTTTTGATCTTCACCCCGCGATTGATCCAGAGTGCGGTAAAGAGCGCCCCAGACCAGTAGCCTTCATCGATCCACAGAAATGTATTGGCTGTACGCTCTGCATACAGGCATGTCCTGTAGATGCCATTGTGGGTGCATCTAAACAAATGCATATCGTTTTAACGGAGTGGTGCACGGGTTGCGATCTTTGCATTCCTCCCTGCCCCGTTGATTGCATCAGCATGATCGATGTCACGGGCGATCAAACGGGGTGGGATGCCTGGTCAACTGATCTAGCCGATATCTCACGTCAGCGTTATCACGATCGAGGGCAACGCCTTGATAGAGAGCTAAAAGATAATGATGAGCGTTTAGCCAAAAAAGCTGCGGCAAAATTAATAGCAGTCAATGCAGATACCCCAACATCAGATGAGCAAAAGAAAGAGCAAGAGCGTAAACGCGCCATTATTGCTGCTGCAATTGCACGTGCTCAGCAACAGAAATGATGAATCCTGAAAAACGGCGTGCTTTTTTTGAGCAACTCAAGTTCAATAATCCCAAGCCGACAACTGAACTTGAGTACAACTCACCATTTGAGCTACTCATTGCAGTATTGCTTTCAGCACAAGCGACTGATGTATCAGTTAATAAAGGTACAAGCAAACTCTTTAAGATTGCCAATACGCCACAAGCCTTATTAGATCTGGGTGAAGAAGGTGTCAAACCCTATATTCAGCACATTGGATTATTTAACTCTAAAGGCAGGCATATTCAAGAAACCTGTCGCCTGCTAATCGACCAACATCAGGGTGAGGTTCCGCAAACGCGCGAAGAACTAGAAGCTTTGCCAGGGGTTGGCAGAAAAACTGCCAATGTGATTCTCAATACCGCCTTTGGGCAGCCCACTATTGCTGTTGATACGCATATCTTTAGAGTATCTAATCGCACCGGCTTAGCACCCGGCAAAGATGTGGTGAAAGTTGAAGAGCAACTTCTAAAGCGCGTACCTAAAGAGTATTTATTAGACGCACATCATTGGCTTATCCTGCATGGTAGATACACTTGCAAGGCACGCAACCCAGATTGTGCCCAATGCATTGTTGAGCCTTTGTGTGGCTTCAAACAAAAAACGGGTAAAGGAAAAGTACGTGGCGATATTTAATCCAACTCGAGAAGAAGTGCGTCGCTTTTTCTGTGATACCTGGAAGAAGAAAACGGATGGCCATATTCTGGATCCCATGGAAACTCTTGCAAGCGATTGGATGCTAGATCACCCTGAGTATCACGCTCTCCTCACAGATCCTGAAGGTGCTTTAGCCCAAGACTACACACCAGAACGTGGCGAAACGAATCCTTTCCTTCATCTCTCGATGCATTTGTCGATTAGCGAACAGATTTCAATCGATCAGCCGCCTGGAATTACAGCAATTACAGACAAACTATCCCAAAAACTAGGATCAATGCATGAGGCACAACACCTCATCATGGAATGCTTAGGGCAGTTGATGTGGGAGGCTCAAAGAGACAATCAAGCACTTAATCCCGAAAAATACTTAGAGGCCCTGAGGAAGATAATCTAAACCAATCGAGTCTTTATGAATCTACCAAGGCAAGGTTGGCAATACTGGTTTTAAGCCGGCCTTCTGAATAGTGGGTGCCGCCTTTGATGAGGCCAAAAAGGTAATGAATTCTTTAGAAGCATCTACATTTGTCACGTCATTGGTGATCCCCGCAGAAAAAAGAACAGTCCTCTGCGCTTCAGGAGGAAGTTCCCCAATAAAAACAACGCCTGGAATTGGGAGTAACTCGCTGACTTGCTGAAAGCCTAAATCTGCATCGCCACGCGCAACTACAGAGGCCACCCGCTCACTGTATATTTTTCTAGCAGTCTGATTCATCTGCTCAGAGATACCCATTTTCAGAAAGAGCTCAGTCGATAAATACACGCCGCTCGCACTAGCGGAATACGCAACTGACTTAGCATTTAGTAGCGCTGATTTAAGCCCACTCATAGTACTAATATCGGGTTTCGGAGCACCCACCTTCACTACAGCACCCATTACTGAGGCAACCAAATCTACTCTAGTGCCTGATTGAACTACTCCACTTTTAATAAATCCATCTAATGCTGGGGCAGCCAAAATCAATACATCAAATTTCTCACCCTTAGCCAATCTTGATGGAATGGAATCGAGTGCAGCCCCCATCGATGAGCCATAAGAAATAATGACCTTATTAGAGGATTGCTTTTCATATTGAGGAGCCAAATCTTTCAACGCTTCTGCAAAAGCACCTGAAGTAATCACTTGGATATCTGCCGCATAAACAACTTCACATAAGACAGAGCTAGTTGTGAATACTAAAAATGCAAGTAGTGATTTAAGCATGAGATTACAAAAAATTAAGCAAGAGAGGAAATTGCAGTCTTCACTGCTAGAGGTAACTCCATAGCTTTTTGCTTTCGATCTGCCATTACGGCTACTGGAGTTTCCTGAACTCTTGTTGACCAAGCCGACCCTGGATAGAAGGCATCATCCTTAAATCTAGGAATGACATGCCAGTGAATATGGGGAACCATATTGCCTAAGGCCGCAAGATTAACCTTATCGGGATGCATGACGTGGCGTATTGCCTCTTCCACAGCAAATACGAGATTCATGAGATGTTCGCGCTCACCATAGGTCAGATCAGTCATCTCTGCTGCATGATGATTCCAGATCACCCTACAAAAACCCGGTAGGTCCGGATCGTTTACAAGAATGATGCGACAGTCATCACCGCGCCAAATCAGTTGCCCCTCTTCAGGCTTAGATTCATCTTTACAAAGTATGCAATTGGTCATGGGAAGAATGTATACGAAAACGGCACCTAAGTCACCCTTGTGGGGTAATTTAGATGCCGCGGCAGTAATGAATGCTACTGCTACTACGAACTACTTAGGGATTCTTAGTGGAACTGCTCTTCTTCGGTAGAACCAGTCAGTGCAGTTACAGAAGACTTGCCACCCTGAATGACAGTAGTAACATCATCAAAGTAGCCGGTGCCAACTTCTTGCTGATGTGAAACGAAAGTGTAACCACGATCACGAGCAGCGAATTCTGGCTCCTGTACTTTCTCGATATAGGCAGTCATACCGCGCTGCATATAGTCTTGCGCTAAATCAAACATGTTGTACCACATAGAGTGAATGCCAGCGAGAGTGATAAATTGATATTTGTAACCCATGGCGCCTAGCTCGCGTTGGAACTTCGCAATCGTTGCATCATCCAAGTTTTTCTTCCAATTGAACGATGGTGAGCAGTTGTATGCCAACATCTTGCCTGGAAATTTCGCACGAATTGCCTCAGCAAATTTCCGAGCAAAATCAAGGTCAGGCGTGCCCGTCTCACACCACACCATATCTGCGTAAGCAGCGTATGCCAAACCACGCGAGATTGCTTGATCCAAGCCCTTGTGTGTTTTATAGAAACCTTCTGGAGTCCGCTCGCCAGTCAAGAATGGCTTATCATTTTCATCATAGTCAGAGGTTAATAAGTCAGCAGCTTCAGCGTCAGTGCGTGCCAAGATAATGGTTGAAACACCCATAACGTCAGCAGCCAAACGGGCAGAGATCAGCTTCTGAACAGATTCGGCTGTTGGTAACAATACCTTGCCACCCAAATGACCACACTTCTTCACTGAAGACAATTGATCTTCGAAGTGAACGCCAGCCGCGCCCTGCTTGATCAATGCTTTACTTAATTCAAATGCATTCAAGACGCCCCCGAAACCTGCCTCAGCGTCAGCAACGATCGGTGCAAAGTACTCGATGTAACCCGCATCACCCTTATTAATTCCTTTGGCAGTCTGAATTTCATCAGCGCGCTGGAAAGAATTATTAATACGCTCAACCATCTTCGGAACTGAATCTACTGGATATAAAGATTGGTCTGGGTACATAGCAGCATAAGAGTTGCCATCGGCAGCGACTTGCCAACCAGATAAGTAGATTGCTTGGATGCCCGCTTTCACTTGCTGCATTGCTTGGCCACCAGTCAAAGCACCTAAGCAATTTACGTACGCTTCGTTATTTACTAATTGCCAGAGACGTTCGGAACCATGCTTAGCCAAAGTGTGTTCAATCTTGAGTGAACCACGCAGACGGACAACGTCTTCTGCTGTGTAGCCGCGGGTAATGCCTTTCCAACGTGGATTGGTATCCCAATCTTTTTGGAGTGCTGCGATTTCTGCTTTGCGATCTGCCATGTTTTTCTCCCTAAGTTAAACAAGTACTTCCAATATTGAGACATTCAACTCTTATGTCTTATATAAGAGTTTAGACAGAACAGTAAAGCAAGCAAGGGATATTACAGATTTTTATTAAAATATTTAGTTATTTAAAAACAATCACTTATGTGACTATTTTTATAATGTGGAAGGATGGCTCACTTACTGAGATGCAATTCATTGCAAGCGATTGGGCCGTATTTTACGCAGTGTAATGATATTTCACATTGTGAAATGAAAGCGCTGGCTATGCAGATTTGCTGGCGCTCAAATTGGTGACCTTGAAACCAATCAAAATAATCATCAGCTGCAACAGTGCAACACCAATGAATAGCAACTTGGGCATACCAATATCTAATAGGATGCCAAACACCAGTGGACTGAGGGCCGCGCCCAAATCAATCCCCGAATACACGATCCCGTACACCCTTCCAGATGCACCCGAAGGGGTGGCAGCGCGAATCATCAAATCACGTGATGGTGCTGCAATACCTAAACCCAGACCAATCACAATAAAGGCCATCACAATAATCTCTGTGGGAACTACGCCAGTTGCCAAAAGAAGGCCCATCACAATATTGACGGTAAAGCAGATGGTGATAATTCTTTCTGGGACCTTCAGGCGTGTAGCGAGATAAGCGCCGAATAACATGCCGCCTGCTCCACCCATAGACATTAAAGTTAAATAGTAATTTCCGGAACTCACGGCAAGATCATAAATTTTGAATAGTGCAGTAGGCGCAAAGGATTGCAGCCCAGAGGTTGCCGCCATGCTGAAGAAAAAGAAAATCCAGCAAAGCCAAACGACTGGCAATCTCATAAATCCAAAAGTACTTAATGGTGTACTGTCGGGATTATTAACAGCGTGATTGGCTTCTGATTCCTGCCGCCTTGCTTGGACATCATCGACCAAGCGGTCTCGACCAAGCCAAAGTATTAATAGAATCAATACCTCAAGTACGGCGGCGGCCAAAAATGCAATCCGCCAATCAAATACAGTGGTCATGGCAACCATGAATGCCGGTGCAGCAGCCCACCCCAAATAACCTGTGACCCCATGAACAGAGTAGGCATAGGGTAAATTCGATGGAGAAATCTTATGATTAATGAGCGTGTAATCGACGGGATGGAAAATGCCATTACCGCATCCTGCAATCACAGCTCCTAAAACCAACATGGCATAGCCATTGCTTTGTGAATAGGTCAAAGCAGCCAATGCAAGTAAGCCAACTCCAGCAAATAGAACAGGACGAGCACCAATACGATCTACTAAAAATCCAGAGGCTGCTTGGACTATGCAGGAAACCACAAAGAAGATAGTCATGAGCAAACCGAGCTCAGCATAGTTAAAGCCAAATTCTGCCTTCAACCATGGGAACATGGGGGGCAGAATCATATGAAAGAAGTGGGAGCTGCCGTGCGCCAGGCTGATCAAACCAATAACCCGGACATCACTGGCGCGCCTACTGGCGAGGGCAATAGTCATGTACCGAGTTTACTGGCGCAGGAAGATTTCTGCTGAAATACTTAGTTACCGCTTAGTGAACTTGACGTGTGAAGCTAAAGTCGCCTTTTTTATCGACATCTACAGGCACGACATCCTTAGGTCCAAACTTGCCTTCCAAGATCATTTTGGAAACGGGGTTCTCGATGAACTGCTGAATAGCCCGCTTGAGTGGTCTTGCTCCATAAATAGGATCAAAGCCAACTTCGGCAATCTTATTCAAGGCGGCATCACTGACCTCAAGCTGCATATCTACCTTTACCAAACGATCCGACAAGTTTTTGAGCAAGATCTTGGCGATATTAGCAATATTGCCTTTATCTAAGCCATGGAAGACCACAATCTCATCAATACGGTTTAAGAACTCTGGACGGAAATGACTCTTAAGCTCTTCAAACACAGCCTCCTTAATCTCTAACTGCTTCTTGCCAGTCATCGACTGAATGAGATGGGATCCAATATTGCTGGTCATCACAATCACGGTGTTCTTAAAATCTACGGTACGGCCTTGACCATCCGTTAAACGACCATCATCTAATACCTGCAGTAGTACGTTAAAGACATCAGGGTGCGCTTTTTCAATCTCATCAAAGAGAATCACGCTATAAGGGTGACGACGGACTTGCTCAGTTAAATAGCCACCCTCTTCGTAGCCCACATAGCCTGGAGGCGCGCCAATCAAACGCGCAACGCTGTGCTTCTCCATGAATTCACTCATGTCAATACGAATGAGATGCTCTTCACTATCAAACAAGAAGCCTGCCAAAGCTTTACAGAGTTCTGTCTTACCCACACCAGTAGGCCCTAAAAATAAGAAAGATCCATAAGGACGATTCTCTTCAGACAAGCCAGCACGGGAGCGACGAATCGCATCTGATACTGCACGAATGGCTTCTTCCTGCCCAACCACACGCTTGTGCAAGAGCTCTTCCATCTTGAGTAACTTATCGCGCTCGCCTTGCATCATCTTCGATACCGGAATACCAGTAGCGCGAGACACCACTTCAGCAATCTCTTCTGCGCCCACTTGAGTGCGCAGAAGTTTATGTTTCACAACGCCATTTTTATCGCCCTTAGCTTCAGCTGCAGCGGCAGACTTCAGCTTAGTCTCAAGCTCTGGTAGTTTTCCATATTGCAATTCTGCAACTTGCTCTAATTTACCCTCGCGCTGTAATTTAGTAATGTCAGCACGTACCTTCTCAATCTCTTCTTTCAGATTGGCAGCGCCCAAGACAGCACCCTTCTCTGCTTTCCAGATTTCTTCTAAGTCAGCGTACTCAGCACCGAGGCGTTTGATTTCGTCCTCTATGAGGCCAAGGCGCTTTTGAGAAGCTTCATCTTTTTCTTTCTTGACCGCTTCACGCTCAATCTTGAGTTGAATCAGACGACGCTCTAACTTATCCATCACCTCTGGCTTGGAATCAATCTCCATCCGAATGCGTGAACCAGCCTCATCAATGAGATCGATAGCCTTATCTGGCAAGAAACGATCCGTAATATAGCGATGCGACAACTCTGCAGCAGCCACAATTGCAGGATCGGTAATCTCAATACCATGGTGAAGCTCATAACGCTCTTGTAAACCGCGCAAGATCGCAATTGTTGCTTCTACACTGGGCTCTTCAACCATGACCTTTTGGAAGCGACGCTCTAGTGCGGCATCTTTTTCAATGTACTTACGGTACTCATCTAAAGTCGTTGCACCGATGCAATGCAATTCACCGCGAGCCAAAGCGGGCTTGAGCATATTGCCGGCATCCATTGCGCCATCGCCTTTACCAGCACCAACCATCGTATGAATCTCATCAATAAAGATAATGGTTTGACCTTCGTCTTTGGCAACATCACTCAGAACGGCTTTCAAGCGCTCCTCAAACTCACCGCGATACTTGGCGCCCGCTAACAACAAAGCCATATCCAAAACAAGGACGCGCTTATTCTTGAGGGTTTCAGGAACCTCGCCATTGACGATACGTTGCGCTAAGCCCTCAACAATCGCAGTCTTACCGACCCCAGGTTCGCCAATCAGAACCGGGTTGTTCTTACCGCGACGCTGCAAGATCTGAATGGTGTGACGAATCTCATCATCACGACCAATCACAGGGTCTAACTTACCCATACGGGCACGCTCGGTTAAATCGATGGTGTATTTCTTTAAGGCTTCACGTTGACCTTCAGCATCTGCACTATTCACTGATTCTCCTCCGCGCACTAAATCAATAGCCGCCTCTAACGATTTACGATTTAATCCATTCTCACGAGCCACTTTGCCAAGCTCGCCTTTGTCATCAGCCACTACTAATAAAAACAATTCGCCGGCAATAAACTGGTCATTGCGCTTGTTGGCTTCTTTTTCACAGAGATTGAGCCAATTGCTTAAATCACGGCCCACCTGAACCTCACCACTAGTGCCCTGCACTTCAGGCAAATTGCTAATAATCTTCTCTAGGCCTTTTTCAAGGCCCGAGACGTTAACACCAGAGCGGGTTAATAGGCTTTTGGCAGCGCCATCAGAATCACGCAACATTGCCAGCAACACGTGGGCTGGCTCGATATATTGGTTGTCTTTGGCTAAAGCGATGCTCTGGGCCTCACTTAAGGCCTCTTGAAATTTAGTAGTTAACTTATCAATTCTCATTTTTGTACTCCATATATCTATCTATAGAATATAAGGGCAATATGATGGATTACAAGGCTATTACATCCTCTTTTTAAGCGAATTTACCTCTACTTTGACCTGGCTTGTTTACCTTCTCGAATGTGCTGATGGCACTTACTACGCCGGTATCACTAACCGTCTAGAACATCGTCTAGAAGCCCACAATTTAGGGCAAGGTGCGCGCTATACAAGATCTCGCAGACCCGTTGTCCTTTTGGCGACTCAAGAGCACCCTGATCGATCAGAGGCGTCCAAAGCCGAGGCGAGATTGAAGCAACTTCCTAGAAGCGAGAAATTGAAATTTTTTAAAGGTGAAGTTACTTCTTGACCCAACGAGCCATGGCAGCATCATCGGTCGCACGGGCATCAACCCAGCGAGCACCCTGCGGGGTGTCTTCTTTTTTCCAGAATGGAGCCGCAGTTTTTAAATAATCCATGATGAATTCACAGGCAGAAAATGCTTCTCCTCTGTGCGCACTGGTAACTGCCACTAGAACAATTTGATCTTCAGGCAGTAGTGAGCCAACTCTATGAATCACTAAGGTTTGATAGATATCCCATCGTGTCTTAGCTTGATCCAAAATTTCTTGCAATGCTTTTTCGGTCATGCCGGGATAATGCTCTAGCGTCATTCCCTTTACTTGACTCCCGTCGTTCACATCGCGTACAGTGCCCAAGAAAGTCACTACTGCGCCAACCCTAGGATCGCCTTTGCGTAGCGCCGCTATTTCAGCGCTAATATCGAAATCTTTTTCTTGGACGCGGATTGAGCTCGACATATCAGCCCCCAGTTACTGGCGGAAAGAAAGCGATCTCAGCGTTTTCTTGGAGCGGAGTATTGGCATCAACCATGACCTGATTCAGTGCGCAGCGCAAGACCTTGCTTTCAGCTAGCACTTCCGCCCAAGGATTACCGCGCTCAACCAAGAAGGCTCTCAGATCAGCAATGGTTTTAATGCTCTCGGGGATAGTTATGCTTTCTTGCGAAACTCCAAGGGCTTCACGCAAAGAGGCAAAGAATCGTAATTCGAGTTTCATGGGGTAATCGTAATCTGATTACTTGAGGAGTGCATCAAATGGGATGTACTTCACGAAATCACCGGCTTTAATTGGCTGGTTTGGCGGGCAATCTACCAGGCCATCACCCCAAGAGGCGCTAGTAAGGACACCTGAGCTTTGATTCGGAAATAAATCAAGGCCGCCATTGTGATTGAGTTTAACGCGCAAGAACTCATTACGGCGATCGGCTTTTAGCCAATCAAAGTCTGCGCGCATCACATACGATTGCATTTGTTTAGCGTCCCGGCCCTGTAATTTGAGGATGAATGGTCTTACAAATAATAAAAAGGTTACAAAGCTCGAAACGGGATTGCCAGGTAAGCCAATAAACCAAGCCTCACCATCGTTTGCGTCATCTGATTTACGAACCGCTCCAAATGCTAAAGGCTTACCAGGTTTAATCGCAATTTGCCAAAGATCTAATCTTCCCTCAGCGCTTACCGCAGGCTTAATATGATCCTCTTCACCAACCGATACGCCGCCAGACGTAATGATGAGATCATGATCTTTACTGGCTTTGCGTAAGGCCGCTTTAGTGGCATCTAAGCGATCAGGAATAATTCCTAAGTCAGTTGCATCGCATCCCAGTGATTTGAGGCAGGCCAATAAGGTATCGCGATTGGAGTTATAAATACCACCGGGTTTGAGCGGCTCTCCAGGAAGAGATAACTCATCACCAGTAAAAAATGCAGCAACTTTGACTCTGCGTTTCACGTTGAGGTGCGTTAAGCCAGCAGAGGCAGCAACACCCAGCTCTTGTGGGCGCAAAAAGGTGCCTGCAGTCAGCGCTGTTTTACCTGTTGTTAAATCCTCACCCCTACGGCGAATCCATTGGCCTAATACTGGCGCAATATTGACTTGTACTTGATCAGTTAAGCCTTCGGGGATGGCGCAATCCTCTTGCATGACTACCGCATCTGCGCCTTGGGGAACGGGCGCGCCAGTGAAAATACGGGCTACAGTTCCCGCTTGGAGTTCTGTACCAACTGAACCTGCTGGAATCCGTTGTGCAATCTTCAGAATACTTCCCGGTTTTTGGGTATCAGCAGTGCGAACTGCATAGCCATCCATCGAAGTGTTATCGAGCGGCGGCACATCTACTAAGCTATTCACATGTTCAGCAAGAACACGACCTAAGCTTGCTTGCATCGGAACGCTTTCATATTCAGCAACTGGCTTGGCATGAGAAAGTAAATGATCCAAGGCCTGCTGCGCAGTCAACATGGGAGGCTTAGTCATAATAAATAGTTGGTGTTTTAACTAAGATGCGCAGTGATGAATGATTTGACCTGATTGACATCAGCATCAATATGCTCTACGCGCTGAGGTTTGGATTTGATATCTTTAAATGCAGGTGGGCACTCTGCTGGACGGCCTAAAGCTTCGTAAATCGTTTCTTCAAACTTGATTGGAAGTGCAGTCTCAAGCACTAGCATTGGGATACCCGCTTGTAATTGCTCACGCGCGACCTTCACACCATCAGCAGTATGCGTATCGATCATCACGCCATATTGCTGATCAATATTACGAATAGTATCTAGACGATTCTGGTGGGTACTACGACCAGATTGAAATCCATATTTGCCAAGCTCCTGAAAGACTGTGTCTTTAGAGATATCAAAGCCACCAGTATCATCGACTTGCTTAAACATGCCTGCTGTTGCCTTACCGTCTTGACCCATAAAGTCAAATACAAAGCGTTCAAAATTACTTGCCTTGGAGATATCCATGGATGGACTAGAAGTATGTAGTGTCTCAGCAGACTTACGTGCACGATATAGGCCAGTGCGGAAGAACTCATCGAGCACATTGTTCTCATTCGTTGCAACAATCAGGTGCTCAATTGGTAAACCCATCATGCGAGCGATATGACCAGCGCAAACGTTGCCAAAATTTCCTGAGGGCACAGTAAATGAAACCTTCTCATTGCTTGACTTAGTCGCCAAGAGATAACCCTGGAAGTAATACACTACTTGAGCAACTACCCTACCCCAGTTAATCGAATTCACAGTACCAATTTTGTTATTGGCCTTGAAAGCATGGTCATTACTCACTGCCTTCACAATATCTTGGCAATCATCAAAGACACCAGCTACTGCTAAGTTGAAAATATTTGGGTCTTGCAAGGAATACATCTGTGCAGATTGGAAGGCACTCATCTTGCCGCGTGGTGAAAGCATAAATACTTTCACCCCCTCTTTACCTCGCATCGCGTATTCAGCAGCGCTACCCGTATCACCAGAAGTAGCGCCTAAGATATTGAGCTCTTGCCCTTTTTTCTTGAGGGCATATTCAAAAAGATTGCCCAATAATTGCATAGCCATATCTTTAAAGGCCAAGGTTGGGCCATTGGAAAGACTTAAGAGCCCAATACGAGTCCCATGCTCTTCGCCCAACCAATGGATCGGCGTAATGTCTTTGGCATTGTCTTGGGGGCGACCATTGCAATAGACCTGCTCGGTATAGGTCTTACGTAAGATTGCACGCAAATCTGCCTGCGGAATGTCATCGCAATACAAACTCAAGACTTCGTAAGCAAGATCTGCGTAAGATAGGCCGCGCCAAGAATCGAGTTGCGCTGTGCTCACTGTTGGATACTGAGTTGGCAAGTACAAACCGCCATCTGGCGCTAATCCACCCAAAAGAATTTCTAAGAAGGATTGTTGTGGACTATTGCCACGAGTAGATTGGTAA
>Ga0209085_1000165_pt1 | contig 52106 bp, 75 predicted proteins | sample C_131016_EF_Meta_FD_187310 | JGI IMG/M metagenome (GOLD analysis project Ga0209085, IMG submission 187310) | Freshwater microbial communities from Lake Croche, Canada to study carbon cycling - C_131016_EF_MetaG (SPAdes) (version 2) | ecosystem: Environmental > Aquatic > Freshwater > Lake... | reverse complement strand
AGACACTCTATATTTATGGAAGTAAAATTATCTATTATGTATTTTTTACCATTTCCTTTTCTGTTTGTTTTTTCGACAGCTTGCTGGTCTATGACCTTACATAAATTTTCAAGTGATACCTCCCCGTCAAATTCAAAATATATCTCTTTTGTTTGTTCGCATTTATGATCTGTATATATATTGTCTTTGAATGTAATTACTTTATTATTAACATACAAATTTTCTAATACCACATACGGACAAGGGTCTTCCTGAGAAAATAAAATAAAATAGTCCATTAGCTTATAGTAGACAAATGGTAACTGTACTACAGGAACATGGTACAGATTGTCGGAGTCTGTGAAGTGTCCTTTTTCTCCCCCTATCCATAAAAAATTGTATTGAGGATATAATTTTGAAACTGCCTCAAAAAGCTCTGGGTTTTTTCTAGTCTCGGTCTGGCCGCACATTCCAATAGTTATTTTTGAAAGATCCATGTCTCCTTTGCTATTTGAAACTTTCGGTAATTTCTTGTTAAACTCTTTGTCTATAAGTTCAAGAGTTTCATCTAAAAATATTGGGGATTGAATTTTTGGTTTATGGTTATATTGGTCTTCAAATTCCTTCTGGATTCTTTCAGATACGACATAAGTCGGTAACAAGTCATACCGTCCGTATACATCTGCTATTTCATGACTGTGTGTGATCACATTTGGATTTTTCAAATTGATGAAATCTACAAATATGCCTCTTATCGAGTTTAAGTAAAAAACCTTGGGTTTGATTTTTTCGTAGATATAACAGAGGAGTAATAGGTCTTGTTCGTATGAAATCACATCTTTTGTATCTATTTGATATTTTGAGTAAAGTTTCTCATTTACTATCTCATCCAATAAGCAGACTTTGACTCCTTCTTTTTTAAGTAACTTGAATAAGCTTAACAGATAATGTGTGGCTCCGTAAGGATTAGACACATGATTAACAAGAACAATTGAGCCTTTATGTTTTTCGTATAGTTCTTGGTTATCTATCAATTTTTTTCTTATATTTTGTATATATTCTTTAATCTCTTTTAATGAAGAAGTGTCACAGCCAGGGACACAATAGGTGGAGTAGTGGTGGTAGTATCTTTTCCTTTTAGATAATTGTGCTACCCAATCACCCATATAGATCATATATTCTTTAACTTCAGGATGCCTCTTCTCATGAAGATCTTCATTGAAATTCCCTTTTACTTCAATGTCTCCAAATAGTTTTCTCTCTGCATCCGTGCAATTCTTGTAAAGATGTTGTCCGTAATTCAAATAATGATGGTAATATCTTTCTCTTTTAGATAATTGAGAGCCTTCATAATAGTCTTTGACCTCAGGCAAGACTGCCTCATAGAATTCTTCGTCAAAGTCATTTTCTACTTCAATTTCCATTTATACTCCCTATTTTTGAAAGAACGGCTATTATTTCATCTTTTTGTGTTTGGTCTAAAATAATTTCTTTATTTGCTTCATCGGTTAACTTAATATCCATTGTAAAAGAAGAAAACCAAGGTCTTTGAGGATCTGGTCCATCAAAAATCATCTGTTTATCAACATTAATAGTTAAGTTGTATTTTGATTTTAAGTCTAATATATGACCCATTATTTTCTCTTAAAAGAATTTTTTCTATAAACAATCTCTTGTTTATATTGTTCTCCATAAATATAATGATTAATTACATTTGTTCTGATATATTCTTCATTTGTTCCATAGTATTTTTTTAGATAAAAATATTTATCTCGATAATATTCTTGTATCTCTCTTAATTTATGAACCCCTGTCATAAAATTATCAGGAAATTTGCTATCTAGAAACCAATTACTGGCTTTATTTGTCAGTTTAATGTTTTGAAGTTCATCAAGCAGTTCTTTTTTCTGATTATTATGGCTTTCTATCATACTCAGATCGATACAGTTTTTAATTCTAATTTCAGGGTTTGTTCTATCTAGATGCAATAAAATTAAATTGGTATTTGTATCAGTATCTTTGCAACATATATTATGTCCATAAATATAATTTTTAATTCCCTGATAAGATGTTTTAAATATAGACTTACCGTAGTTTTTATTGTGATCAATTTTCCAATCTTTATTTGGTAAAAAATATTCAATACTGTCGCTTAGATGCATTTGGTCTAACCAAATAGAACCAACAACTTGAGCTTCAGAGCCTTGTATTGTATCTAAAACTTTATCTGCTCTAAATACACCGTCTTCATAAACACACAAAAATTCATCTGTATCTAAAATGGCAAAAGCATCACAACTAGAAAATATGTTTTCATAAAAATTTGCATGTTTATGAAAAAAATCAATTGAATTTGGATTATCAATAGCTATTGGTTCTATCGAATGTTGTTTGTAAACATCTAAAACCTTTTGGTTGGTACTATGATTATCAAATATAATTAGATTTTCTTTGCCTACCATTTTAGAATAGTATTTTATCCACATATCTATTAGATTATCTTCATTTTTTGTTTTGAGTATTATTTTAAATTTCATTTTATTCTATCACCCTCATAAAATAATAAAATCCATAGGTTCATCTAGGCTACGGTCAAGCGTTGAGTCTTCAAGACCGCTAATTCTATTCTCAAGCCACGGACTAACGATTGCTTCTTTTTTAATATTGGCAGTTTTAATCGGCATTATATGATATTCTACGATTGAAGGAGTTTCCGGATTAGTTGTCGGGCTAACAAAAGCCAAAGATCCAATAATAGATGTGTCTGCTTGATCATATGTTCTCTTTTTGGATTTGTGTCTGTGATAAGACTTTATCTCATAAAAAGGATTATAAAGATCCCAACCTTGCACAGAAAAAATATAAGCCACTTTATTATCACAGCGATACTTTCCTGTTGGTACATCTAGTTCTTTTATAAAGCTAAAATTATTTTCTTTGCTAAAATTAATAATCCAAGAATCTTGCGACCATTGGGGGTTTTCGTGGGGAACAATATGTTCATCAAAATCTTCATATCTAGACAAGCACATTAAGCTATTTGGTTTTTCAAGATATTTGTATACTTTGTTGATACTATCGTCGAAATATATATCTGCATTAGCAAATATAGAAATATCATTATTTTTGATAGAATAGTCAATCCAGTCTTTATATGTCGGGATTCTATTTATTTTTATGAAATTTAATTTATTTGAGTAGATATAATCATCTATCTCTTCAAAAAAACGGTATAAATCAGAAGATCTAGTATTCTGATCAAGAAATATATTTATTTTATTGATGTATTGATTTTTTAAGTTCTGAGTTAAACAATAGTCTAACTCTTTTTGCCTGTCCTCAGATTCAGGCTTAAAATAAGTGGTAAATAGATTAATTTTCATAAAAAATATTTTTAATCTCATCTATATGAGTATCATTTCTCATTTTATGATAATAGTTTTTTGCAAAATAGTCTTTAGCATTAATTTGAACATTATATTTATTAAACACTAATTGTAAAATCGTGATAAATTTTTCTCTTGAATAGAGTTAAACAGAAAAAAGAAATTATTCTTATTCAGTTTTAGATACTCGAACATTTCGTGGTAGTGCCTGGCATGATGATTATCCATATACCAACCACAGTAAACAAAGAAAAAATGACTATCATTGATTTTATTTTTACATTCATCAAGCCAATTAAAATTATGAACTATATTTTCTATAATAAAAATACTGAGCGATTTATCTTTAAAGTAGTATCTGAATGGTATTTGTAAATTTGGCCAAACATAAAAAGGTTTGAATGTAATTGGCGAAATCCTTTCGTCCGCTTCTATCAATATATGTTTGTAGTTTTCTGCTATTTTAAATTTATCGAAAATATCCGCAGGGCCATCAAGTGAAGACCCTGAATATTTTTCTTCCATTTTATCCATAAAAAATCCTATTAGTAAAACAATCCATTTGTCTAAAATATTTATAAGCGTTGATGCAATTTAACTTCATTGTCTCTATTTTTTTTCTCGAAAAAGAGCGAAGTATGGAAATAGTATTTTCCAAGTTTGTTTTTTTAATAAAAACAGCAAAATTATTCCACTCTAAACCTGTTATTTTAGGTGGTATCCAATCATCTGAGAATATTACAGGAATAACACCTATTGCCATACTTTCCCACACTCTAATTGTGTTGGGTCCGGTTCCCGATGGACACAAAGAAAATATTGAGTCACTGAGTGTACTATTATATCTTTGAGTTTCTTTCTCATAATACTCCATATACTCACTAGACAATTTCTCATTTTTTATCTGTTTTTGGAAAACAATTTTTTGATAAAACCATTCATCTTTTATTTCGTAGATTATTTTTTTTTCTTTTTCTAGTATATTTTTTAAATCTAGTCTGGTTGTGTTAAGGTAGCAGTCTTTATAACCCCCAATAAAAGATGCTAAATATTTTTTGTTTTTATTTTCTTTGATCATTAAACCTCTTGACCTATCTTTATTTTCGTAATTTGCTGCTGTCAAAGCCCATGGATGAAATTTTATCTTATCTGTATTCTTTACATTTTTTTCATAATGAGATAAATAAACGTCTGTGATTCCGATTTCTTCCCATAGATCAATTAAACGTTTATATCTAATATGCTGGCAAATTGTGTGTTTTTTACCACTATCTTTCATAGATATGATATTTTTGATTTTTTTTATAGCTTTATCGTCTAGAACCATATCTCTGTCTATAAAAGTAGCCCAAGGAAATGAAACATAATATTCTTCTATTTTTGCATCAATAAAAGCGTGATTATAAAAATAAAATTTTTCTGTGCATGCTGGCAATTGCCAATCAATTTCATTTGAGTTAATGCTAATAATAGAACCTTTGGTTTTTATATCTAATCCATGAGATGACACGAGTTGTTTTTTTTCTAGTGCATTCCTATATTTGTTTTCTGCGCTACTGAATCTTCCTTCATTTTTGCCATATAAATAGTAATGATGGAAAAGTCTTTGTTTCTCTGAAAATCCATTATCTTTAGCCCAAGGAGACCAATAGCCTAACAAATCAGGGTATTCATTTTGATAAAAATTTTCATCAAAATCTATTTCTATTTCTATTGAATTATCTTTGTAAAATTCTAAGAGATCCATATACTCTTTAACTTTTTATATTACATTTTATTTTTATCTATTATAATTTCGCTCATTGCTTCAAGTTTATTTTTGTTATTTTCTGTACAAAATCTGTTGGAACAATGAATTAAAGGAGCCGTATTTGGATAATCTACTACATATTTTAGTTTATTGATATCTTTTTCTGAAAATTCTATAGCGATCATAATCATATCAGAAGTGTGTGGCTGATTGTTAATTTCAATAATGCATTTTGGATTATAGATTAATTCACAAAATTTTTGACAAATTTCTAAGTACTGTTCGGAAGACCCATAGACCGCACAAGGAACATGATCTTGTAAGACGGTTAACTTTTTGTTATCGATTAATAGAATACTGTCTTCATATTGAAAATTAGTATTTACTACATCGTAATCTATCATTAGTCCACCACCAATTTGAGACATTGCCAGCCATCTCATATAACAATGATAATCGTAAGAGTGCGGATTTATAGATGGTAATTTTTTAATTATTTCAGAATACGTGAGATAAAATGGGTGTTCTTTGGCTTTCTCATAATTTAATACAATAAATTTCCAACCATTTTGTTTCCAAGATTTTGCACAAATTTTAATTAGATCTTCTTGATTGTCTCTATCTATTTTGTCTATAGGCTCGTAATATGTGTACACATGTCTTGATATCATAGGTAATTTTTATTTTTTATGTATTATATAGTAATTATATGTTTTATTAATATCTTTAAGTTTTAAAGAGATGTCATTTATAGTACTAAAATTCCCAATAATTTTATTAGGCAAGTAGTTTCGACGAATACATTTAGAAACTAAGATATCTTCTTTTTGTGTAGTATTAGTGCTTATTATATGATCTATATACATTTTGATAGCGGTATCATATGCTAGTCCTACTAAACCATTTGAGATTTCTTCTATCAAAAAGTTTTCGCAATATCCCATAAAAAGACGAAATGTGTCGTTGCCTGTGGCATATAGTCCTACCCCGCCATTAATGTGTGTACAAATTTCTGATCCTGCTTTACCTGGAATAACACCATCATAGAGAGCTCCAGATATCCAAAATCCATTACAGTGATCTATAAATTTCTTTAGTTTGGTTAACCATAAACGATTAAAGAAACAATCTGTTTCTAAAAATAATGTAGTATTATATGATTTACAAATATCTAATCCCCGATAGAACATTACATTTGGTCCAGACTTTCTACCGTATGTGGGTATTTTTTCTATTTTTTGATTATTTTTAAGATAAAGATCATCATTTTTTTCTAAGTTAAGATATATAATATCTACGTTTCGAAATAGCTGTTTTAAGTTTTCAGTTTTAATTTTAAGATTATCATTTTTATTGACAATGATTTTGAAATCTAATTTTTGAGATTCATTTTTTTTAATAGAACTAATGAATCTATTAATAAATTGCTCATATTGACCATTTTGTATTTCACTATGTGTTATTAGCAGAGAAATGCATTCAAGTTTATTTGTTTTGTGTACGATGGAGGACAGAGGTATTATCTCACTAATGCTAATTGTTTTTGACGATGTTCTATTTTTTTGTTTAGCGTTTTTGTATCTTCCTTCTGTTTTGCCAAATTTATCATAATGATTAAATAATTTTTCTCTTAAAGATATGTGTTGCATATTGTGACAAAATTCTAAAGCGTCAGGATATTCTGAAGCATAAAATTCATAATCAAAAGTACTATCTATATCTTCCTCTATTACCCATTTATCTTTTAATTGTTGTTTACTAAAAGTTCTATTTTCATTATGACCATATTCAATATAATGAGCGATAGCCATTTGTTTAATAAGAGAAGGATCAGCGTTATTGATCACGTTATGACAAAACTCAGTAATATCTGGATTATATTTTAGATAAATATCAACATCAAAATCTGGATTAATTACTGACATTTTATATGGTTCTGATCATGGAATTTTTATTTATTTTTTTATATTTAGCAATAGGGTTGGGGTTGATGTGGTGCCATTCTATAATCATGTGGTCCCCAACATCTTTTAGGATTCGACCATAAACATGAGGATCCTCCTCTGCATAACAATATTCATTATATAGTTTAATTATATGCAATTTTTTGTTTGGTGCAAGTTTGTTGAGGATCTTTATTTTGTCTTCTATACAGAATTTAAATTTAAGATTATTGGCCAATACAAGATATCCGAATATTCTTTCTAAAGCATGACAATATTTACCTTCTATATTGTCTGTAACATGACCAACTTCATTTTGAAGTAAACGAGAAAGTTCTGGTAGGGTATAAGAATTAAAATATTTTTGAAATAGTGAGACCTTGCCAAAAAACATACTGCCTGCGGCAAAACTCTTATTATTACAATTATGATAGTCTATCTCTAAAATATTACAAAGTTTTTGTATATGTTCTGTATTGGTATGTTCTTGATTATTTAATAGTAAAGACTTGTTGCAAACACACCCTGTCTCATTTTGATCAAATTGTTGAATATTTTTAAGAAATTTTTTCTGATTTCCAATTAAACTTTCTAATAATACTATTCTCCAGTTCATATAGTTAAATAGTTTACTTTTTTTAGAGTGGAGTTTTAAAAAAATATCATGTTTATCATTAGACAAATCAGAGATTTGATTCAGAAAAGGTAGGATGTCTCCACCGGCATTTGGGTAATACTTGATAGTTATGTTGGAAAATTTTTCATTTGCTTGATTCGCAATTGATGCTGCATTAGATTTTGTAGGATCAATACCTAAATATAAATGAATATATTCTTTTAGCGGATATAGTTTAGAATAAAATTCATCCCATAGGTCGGTATGAAATAACCATAATAGTACAGCTATTTTTTTATTTTTATGGGACATAGTTTATATTGAAAGGAAAGAAACCACTATACGATCTGCTCGGCGTGATGGTAGGAGTAATAGATGGAGTTGGAGTGAGAATGATGCATGACTCTCTATTGAAGATTAAACGATCTTGGCCTCCCATATATCCATCATAATAACAATAATAACTCAATAAAGGAGGTCGTGTTCCAACTCCATTTACTAATAAAGTAACGTCTCCATAATAAAAATTGTATTCTATTCCATCAACAGCTTTTTGTAAAAGTTTAGTAGAATCTCCATAATAAGAAATAAAGGTTTCATATCCTTTATTCAGTATCGCTATTGGATGATTTTGAGGTACGTTTTTAAGTATATAAGTACCAATTCCATATCCTAGTTTATAGTCACTAACTTCAGGACTAAAAGGAATATGATTATTAGCAAATGAGAACCTATAATTATCGTTAATAGTATCGACATAAGTATAGCTAGTTAAACATATTGTACTACATTCATCATAATCATAGCATTTAACAAATGTAGGATAGTTTATATAGGTGTCTTCAGTAAGATTATTAATAGATATTTCAATATTAACAATTTTTGTATAAATGCTTTTAATTAAATTTGTTTTTATAGTTTTTTTAGTAGAAGTAGCATAAAATGAGAAAGAAGAGGTCTCTAGCGAATTGCCGTTATCAGGAATTAAAGATACTTTATATTGATGATTAATTATTAGATCAGTTAGCTGAATAATTAATTCGTCTTTAGTGATGGTGGGAAACCTAGCCCCATACGTTTTAAAAGAAAAAACAGGCGTTGGAGTTGGAGTAGGCGTGGATACACTAGAGTATTTATAGCTAGTTAAATTCGTAATACTATCCATATTTAAATCCATAAATTCGTTAATAGAAAAAGCCAGAGTTTTTTACACCCTGGCTTTCTATATTCATAACTAATTAAATTGTTAGCCAAATATCAGCCAGTCTTGGCCTTATAGTCATTATTTGATACTGGAACTGGTTGACCAAGCTTGTAAGTAAGCTGGCCTGGAGCACTTCTGGTTGGAGTAGCGGCATTATCAGAACCTGGGGTTTCTGTAGCACTTACTGGATAGCCATTATCCCAAGTATTTGAGTATCTATTATACTTATTTGTTCTAATACCAGTAGCTGTTTTAACTACTCTGAAACTTTCTCTCTTGTTAATACTACGAGTTTGACCAGGAACTCCAGCACCACTTCGTAGAGCTGTATTAGCAACACCAGCTAGTGAGCTACTTACTCTCATGCCAACCGGACGCTGGTCATTATATCTAAATGTACCAGCATTAACGGCTTTATCGGAATAGGAATCATCAAGTGCTGTTGAACCAAAAACGCTTGTTTGGTCTCTGCTAACAACAACATTTGATAGAGCAGCCGAGGCGGAGCCAACTCTAGCGGCTGAACCATGATTATTTAGTGCTCCACTACCTTTAGTATTTGGTGGAACAGTGTAGTTAACACCTGTTTTTTTTGCTGTAGCCATTATTTCTTCTCCATTTAAGGGTTTGCGGAATACTTTTATTTACACCTAGAGTGTTTATTTTGGTATATTTTTGTACAATATATTTAGGGCATTAATAGAGTTGACTCTCAAACCAAATAAATTGGCCTTTAATACTAATTCAACATGACTATTGTTCCAAAAGTTTGCATTTGAAATGATATTAATTTTTGGAATTTTTTTATTGATTAAAGCACAAGCAAGAACATTATCGCTAATATTGTCTATAAAATATCCAGTTGAAGGATATATCGTCTCTATTTGATGTTCTAGTAAAATTTGAGCCACTTTGTATAAAAGTTCATAAGAATACACTCTATATTCTAGAATGTATCTCAGAATAACTCCGTTCTCTAAACAAAAATTTTGGCTAATTTTAATATCTTCTTTGAATTTATCATATTTACGATTACATAACAGATAAACGGGACATACCATGTCAATAATTTTAGCGCCATTTTTTATAGCAAAAGAGAGGCTCTCGTTTCTGGATTTAGCGTCCATTATACCTAATGGATAATCAATTGGGCAAGATAGAGCTGTGGTGGAGCTGCTGCCTAGAATATTCTTTGCTAGCTTGAGGTTAAATGGCAGAACAGATATAGCATCTAATTTAAAAGTTGCGGCTTCAGTTAAAATACTCTTGGTCTCTGCATCGTTAGACGCTATATCATAAAAAGAGTATTCTATTATCATAGTTATTTAGTTTTTTTTAGAGAATCAATATTAGGATATTTTTTTTCTCCAATAATAGCATCAACAAAACCATAATGTAATGCTTCTTGTGCCGTCAGTATCCAATCGCACTGATTCGCTAATTGAGATTGAATGTGTTTTTTTGCCATCATTCTTTTCCAATTTTTTTCTTTAGCTAATTCACTTTGCATACACCGATCAACAAAGATATCGATCATCTTATCGCATTCTTTTTCATTCCATCTTAAACTACTGGCTGCTGCCTTACTATGTTCTTGATCTATGCTTATAGATCCATAATGGATTAGTATATTTGCATTTGGCATTATTACTCTGAGATTAGGAGCTTGTAATATAACACTACTAGCAGACTGAACTTTTCCATATGCTAATATCGTTATTTTAGATTTAGATTTTTGTATGGTATCATATATCGCCATACAGTCTTCCCATTCTCCTCCGGGAAGATGCATATGAACTAAAATTGGGTCATTTGACAGCAAATTTAAATATCGTAGATTTTTTTCAAAAGTAACAGCAGTACGATAATCTACTCCTGGTTCAATATCAGAATCAGACATATAGGAATGTAAATATACTTCTCTATTTTTAATATCAACATTATAAGAATGAAGAGTTTGTAGTTCTGAATCTATACTATTAATAGTTTGCCTCATTTAACTCTGTATAAACTTTGGTATTAATATTTCTCATAACAGTAGAGTCATCAAATGCTTTTCCAACTGATATTCTGAATCTATACCTAGTAAAAATATCTAATGTTTCTACTCCTTCTGCATTTTCTATAACTTCGGCAATAGGCTTGCTTATATTAAAGTTGGTATGCCCTACCCAAAAATTAAATACCTTGCCGCTGGTGGTGCTCTCATTGATCGGTATGATACCCATAGGGGTTGCAACTGCTTTGAAATGCCTGAAAGAACTAGGAGCTAAATCTTGCGTTTTACTTTTTCCTTGATCTGGAGCATAATCATCATCCAAAAATTCCGGATCTTCATTATTTAATGAGTCACCAAGATCTTCTTCCATACTGAAAGGGTCGATCCATTTTTCCCAGACGATAGTGTTAGAGTCGTACATTCAGATATTCCTTCTTTTATCTTAAGAATACACCCTATATAATAGGTAAAAGACGATATCCTAACAAACTAAGAATTTTTAAATACCGATACTGGTCGAATTAAAGGCTTATTATTTTTAGTCGCTTTATTTAATTCCTGGGTAAGTATCTTATCAAAAAATAGAAGATTATCAATAAATAGCTGCTCTTTAATATCATCATCTTCTATGGTTTTGGTTTTGTTTTTTATCATATCGAACATCTGGTTTCGAAATATTCCACTATTAATCATAATTAAAAGTTCAGCATATTTTTCTGATATATTTGAGATTTCATCTGTAGATAATCCTTGAACATCTGGTAATACACAGCCAATATCTATTTCTAGATCTTCTGTTATTTTTAAAAAAACACCGCCTAAATATTTAGGCTCTTCAGTATCTTGGTCTTTTTGCTCGCTAGATCTTTTTTTATTAAAGACGTTGAATAATTTTTGATAAATTTGGTAAATTAAATTCATATTGTTTAATAGGTAATTTGTAGGAATATTTATTTTCTATATCATGAGACACAATAGTCAGATAATAAATATTCAATATATCATGGATCACTATATCTGTGAGCTTATAGTCAAAACTAAAACTTTGTTCTTCGGTAATTACTAAATGGGTTTTAAATAATAGTCTGATTGACTCATATATGTCTTGAAATTCAAAAACATCTACAGAAGGACAGACTATAGACGTGTCTGATAGTGATATTATCTTATATTTAAATGTTTCCTCATCTAATAAAAGTAATACTAGATTAAGTTTTGCATTTATCATGTTGCTTGATGATCTCCAATCCTCTCTTAATATTCTGTCTTACGGCTTCTCTCGAAACTCCATACTTCTTACCTATAGCTGAAAGGGTTTCATTCTGTATATAGTATAGTCTAATCTGATCTTTTTGTTTATCTGAGAGTACTTGATTATCTAAAAGATCTGCAATATCTCTTGTTAAGTTTGCTGCTGATTCTTTTTCTATTAAGCAGTCAATCGGGTTAGGACTACGATGATCTGCTATATGAGCATTGAGCGATTCAGAGTCCTGGTTGTAGTCAAAATCTAAACTGATACTTTTGGATTTCTTATATTTCTTACTAACATATGTTTTGATTGCCCACAAGGCACACTGATTACGATAAGAATATAGGGTTTTTTGTTCTCCTCCCTTACCTTTTCTGTTAGGGTCAAACCTCCAATCGGCATACATGATAGCCGTTGCAACATCAGAAACAGCATCACTATTCTGTAGCATTTCTTTTGAGAGGCCTGAATAAAATTTAGACCCAAATTTAGAGATAGTTTTTTTTGCTAAGTTAATATACGTATCTAGACTATCATATTCTTTAATCATTTTTTGTCCTTTAAGGTAAATCCTAATCCTAAATAAAATCAATCCAAAATCATCAATACTACTTAGTCAGCTTTTTCCATTGGTCTGGGGATGGTCTGTCAGAATCTCCTGGTTTAGCTGGCTTATATTTTTTTCCTTCTCTTTGTTTTTTCTTTCTGATGTTCTCCCATAATCCAGGCCTATCTGAAGCTGGTGCTGCTGGTGCTGCTGGTGGCGCTGGTGGGTCACTGCTAGGAGGCGTACTATTTGTTGGTCCGTGGTTTTCATTTGGCTCTTCGTGTGTTTCCTCTTGATTGTGCTGATCATGAGATGGATTAATATGTGTTATCAAAGCTGGTAATACTCTATATGAAACTTTAGTAGTTGGTTTTTCTTTGTGATGATGCTTGCGATGATGGTCTATTTCTTTACGAGCAGCCTCGGTTTCTTCACTATCGTCCTCTGGATCATAGAACTTGACAAAATCGTGAATGGTGCTCATTTTATCATCAACAACAGCAATCATACCCTGAAGCCAGGGTTCTGTCAAATTTTCTTTTACTCGATCCAAATCGGAATTATTCAAAATACTGGATACATTATTTAATATCTTTCTTAGAGAGCTCAATGCCATCTCAAGAGATTCTGTTTTATATTGATCAAAAGATTCATTATCAAGTTTTTTTGGACTATTAGTATCGGCATTATCCATAGGCTCATTGATATTGGTAGGGTTGTTAACTACTGTTGGCTCATCAATATTTTCAGAAGTAATATCATTAGTATTAGTCTGATCATCTATGGTCATAGATGGCTCTCTATGTTGTTGCATTTGCAAACTAGCTTTGACTAATTGAGATTCAGTTTTTCTAAGGATATCTCCTTTATTCCATTTAGATCCAGCATTGGTGGTTTTATAAACAACTATTTTGCCCATATTTCTTGGTAAAGACTCTAAATCTTCTACTACTCCTTCACTTCCATAGTGAATACAAGAAGTATTGATACTTTTAACATAATCACCAATACTAAAAGGATCCATATGCATTAAGTGTTCTGATTGAGATTTTTTAATATCTAATTTGTTTTTATAAATAGATATTGATTGTTTAATACCATTAAGAAGATCATGAATTCTGTCCATTATGTGACCCTTTATAAGTTAGTGATAATTTATACAATATCTAGTAATCAGACCTGTAATGTTAAGAAGTTATCAATACCCATTTGTTCAATAAGTTTTAGAAAACTCTCATATAATTGAATTCCGTCTTCACTACCTTGTAGAAGTTCAATAAGCATATTTGCTGTAATTTCATCTCCTACCGCTCTGGCAGCAATGATAGTTGCTCTTTCGGCAGCTGATGCCTCTCTTACTGAATCAAGATTATAATTAATCATTGATACCATATCATGTCTTTTCCAAACCGGAGGACTTACTACTAATGGTTGATAGTCAACATCAAAAAATTCTAATCTTTTAATATTAATTGCAGCATGTGTTTGTTCTTGGATAGCGTCTGCTTTAAAAATTGCTGCTAGTTTTTTATATCCCCATCTATCAAGATGTTCTGCTTGAGCTGTTAAAACAGTAGTTTGTTGCCAGTGAATATTGAGCGATTTTTTAAGTAACTCAATCACAGCATCAGATGAGTATCCTTGAACTTCTTGACCAGATATTATGTCTGGACTAGTACTCTCTTCTGCTATAGCAGTGTGATTTACTTCAGAAACTTGAGATTGTTCATTTAATAGTTTTTCTATACTTTTAGTCATAATTATTAGTCCATTGTTTGTAGTAAATATAAATTGTTCTACCAGCTCTTACAGGCCCAATATCGACTTTTCCACTTGGGTCCAGGATTATCACATCTCATTCTGGCCCTAAAACTTTTTCTTCTTGCCGGAATATCTTTTTTGATTTCCATATTTGGATCACCAAAATTTACTTTGACAACATTGCCCTTTTCATTCTTAACATAAACACTAAATTTTTTAGGACCATCTGGTGTTCTAAAGTATTTATTAAGAGTTACTTTTCTTCCTTGATATTCTGATGCTACTATATGGGAAATATCGCACTCTTCAGTTTGCTCTCCAGCATCTATATAATCTTCTTCTTTAGGAATAACCAAATTTGATAATGTTAACTCTTCGCCTTCTGTATCATCACAATTTTCACAATTATAGACCATATTAAATCCTAATACTTCCAAAACCTGGTCTAATAAATTACCTTTGGATTTTCTTTTGGTTTGACCCAAACAAATCGCTACTCTTTGACCATTATCTGGGTAGTCTTTTTTCATGGTTTCGTTACCCATACAGCGAGCTACGAAAGCCTGATTATCTTCGTCTTTTTTGGGTGTTGGAATTGGCATATGTTACTCCTTATTCGTTAAATACACCCAATATCTTAGAGGCTGTATTTTCCCAAGAGAATTTTTTAGCCGTATTTATGCCATTTTCATTAGAATTGATTCTATTTTTATATAGATATCTCATGTGCTCGATAATTTGATCTTTTTGATCTTGCGATATTTTAGCCCAGTTACCTTGTCCATTAAAAGCTTTTCCGTCATAAGCGGGTTCTGTTTCTTTTATTTCTACCATATATGCATTATCAGAATTACAAAATTCAGTATGAGAGGAATAATTTGTTGCTATTACTGGTTTATTCATTGCCATCATTTCCAATAATTCTAAATTCCATCCTTCTGCTCTAGATGGAAAAATACCACAATCACTTTGTGACATTAATTTTGCAACGTCGGTGTGCGAAGAAACGCCATCAATAACACTGATATTATTAGATGAATATAGTTTCCTCCACTGTTGAACTTCTTCTTTAGAAGAATATGAGTTAGTTGTTGTTGATGCTAATAAGACTAATTTTACATCTTTTTCATTTGGAAAAGCCTGTTTAAATAAAGAATATAATATGTCATGTCCTTTTCTAATTTCCCATTTACCAATATTTAAAAATACATAATCGTCTAGTTGTTCTTTTTGATAAAGAGACTGATCGAATATTGAAAGATCTACTCCTAATGGAACAACTTCGATGGGTGTCTGAATATTATTAGATATTATTACATTTTTAGCCCAATTGCTTGATACCAATAAAGTATCTGGTACTGTCATATGTTTTTTTTCTAGCTCATTAAATTTATCTAATTCAAAAAAGGGTAAAGCATAATATTTTCCACGTCCTATACGATTTAGTAAATCGAATTGATGCCAAATTTTTAAAAATGGAGCATCAACCTTGCAGTCCCTGCTATTATATATCAGGGAAGATATAAGATTATACTCTTCTTGATTATCAACGTTGGGATTGCCTATTGGAAAATAAGCTATTTTAGTTTTAGTAGCTAGTTGTTTAATAATATTTAAAGAAGCAATACCATATCCAGTATGATTTATTGGTGCAGAAATGTTTATATTCATTGGTTACCTATTTATTTTGATAAATTTTGCACATTTAGAATAGTCTTTTAGATATTTAGCTCCTATATATGCTCCACAACTACGCAGTCCACCAAGTATTTCTTGAATAATATCATCTACCGGTCCCTTGTATGATATTTTTGATACTTTACCTTCAGAAGCCCTGTATTGTTTTTTTCCAACTCCGTGTTTTTCTTGAGCATAATGACTTGACATGCCGTAGAATATTAGACTAGTTTTTCTTTTTTTTGTTTCATATCCTGGTGAAAAGGGTTGCCAGAATTCTCCAGCTAGCCCAGCCTTATTGCATAAATACTCATAAGTCCATTCTCCGTCGCATTCTTCAGTACCGGCGAACATACCTCCAAGCATCACCCAATCAGATCCTCCACACACGGCTTTACAAATGTCTCCCGGAGTCTTACAGCCACCGTCTGTCATAACCAGTCCAAGATGACCAGACTTTGATTTTAAACCATGAGCAGCATGAGAACACTCATGAATACATGAAAATGTCCCATATCCAACCCCAGTCATTTTACGCGTTTCGCACTGAGATCCTGGAGAGATTTGAATTTTACAAATATCTACTCCACCATGAATAATTAATTCTTCGCAAATTTCTGGTGTTGTAACATTACCGGCACATATGATACTGTCTGGAAAGTGCTCTCTAATTTTTTGACAAAATAATACAAAGGATTCCATATACCCATTTGGTACATCAATAACGATATTTGGAGACCGACCTAATAAATTAGACACTTCTTTTATACGGTCTATCTCTTGATCGGATTTTCCTATAGACATCCATGTATAATCAATACCTGAATCTTGAATAATATCAAATATCTCTGATGCTGAATAATATTTGTGTAGTGCTGTAACCATTTTATGTGCAGATAGTTGTATGGCCATAGCTTTAGAGGTTAATGGTACCATGTTTGAGCAGACTATCGGGATTCCCTTCCAAATTCTTGGACTATGGTAAAATTTAAACTCTCTTTCCAAATAAACATCTTTTCTGCTTTCAAGCGTTGTTCTTTGTGGTACAATGAGGACATCGTCGTAATCTAACTTAATATCTTGACTGATTAACATTATTATCCTTATTTTCTTAATGTTGTATAGTTTCTGATGAAATCTTCTATTGTGATTGCTAGTCCATTTTCTAAATCAGTAAATTTAAAAGTAGGAAATATGTCTCTAAAAATTTTATTTGAGGAACTTTTCTTTATTGCTCCTTCTGGTTTGCTAGTATCGAATACTACTTTCCCTTTGAAATTAAACTGTTTAACAATTAAGTCAACGACATCTTTAATTGTATATGTTTGTCCCGGTGATACTATCATTAGTTCTGGAATATTAATTTTGTCCAAATGAATCATTTTTAGTATTTTTGCCATATCACCAGCAAATAGAAATTCTCTTTCTCCTTTACCTGATCCCCATATCATAAAGTCTGTATTTGTTTGTTGTGCTAAATAGCATTTATGAATTAATCCAGGGACGACATGGCTATTTTCTAGATTATAATTATCATTAAATCCATACATATTGCATGGAACAATACATGAGGAATTTATGCCAAATTGTTTATTCAAACATCTACCTGCTATTTCTAAAAACCTTTTAGCATATGCGTAGCCTATATTTGTTGGATGAGGCTCTCCGGTATGTAAATCTGCTTCAGTGGTTTCTCTGTCGAGACTAACTGGAAATACACAGGTAGATAATAATAAGGTTATTTTAGATAGATTTAATTCTTTGCAAGCTTTTATAACATTCATATTCATATCTAGATTATCAATCAAAAAATCATAAGTATATAAGTCATTAGCTCTGACTCCACCAACTCTTCCTGCTGCGTGTACTAATTCCGTAATATTATGATCTTTTATATATTTTACAATACTATTGTAGTTTTTAAGATCTAACTCTTGTGATGTTGGTTTGAAACCAAAATTAATATGAGATCCAAGCATTCCATTTCCGCCAGTAATTAAGATATTTTTCATATAATTTCTAGATTTTCATCTAGTAATCCCCAGTTATTATTATTGACATTAAAGTATTTTGGAAAAACATATTGATTAATAAGCTTTTCCTGTTTAGAATCATGATGATCTAAATGGAAGAATGACATGTCTTGGTCTTCTAGATCCACGCCTAGTCTATATCTTGAAGCTAGTCTATAATGTAATTCTATGTCTTGCCATCCCCAATAAGGAAGTTCTTCCCACCAGCAGGTACTTTCATAGCCCATGTCTTTATGTATTAATAATGCCATAGCACAGCCACCGAAACTCTCTAGATTAATTTTATCGTGTCTGAACTTAGATATGTCTCCATTAATAAAAAAATTATCTATCTCTTGAAAATCTTTACATTCATTCCATATGGGTCGCGGAACATGGTATCTTGATCCCCAAAAAAAAGTATCTTGAATATTTAATGTCTTTAGTAAAACAACAAACTCATATAGTTTTAACATATCTTCGTATCTCATATAACAGTCTGAATCCCAAAAAATTCTATACTCTCCAGAGCTATGTCTAAAAGCAACATTATACGCATGAGATATAGAATAATTAGATTCTTTACTATATTTTTTGCCTATTTCTGGACTAACATAAATACATTTTAATTGTGGACATTTTATTGTCAATAAATCGGTAACTATTTTTTGTTCTGAACCCCAGTCACAAAGAACAATTTCAATATCTTTTTTATTAAGCTTATTAATATTGTCTGCTAGTTTATTTAAGCTTAATTTTAGTCTTTGGGAAACTCCGCCAACTCCATTATCGTCAGATCCATAGTTATCATTTTTTCCTTGTACTAAGATAGATAGTAACATTATTTATTTTTCTTTCTGGATTAATTATTAGATGATAGTAAGTCTTTAAACCATGAAATAGTATTTTCAATACCTGATTCAAATGACATAAAAGATTTATTTCCAAACTCAGATATATATCTATCTATAGTCGGTATTACTGTTTTAGGATTTCCAATTAAGCCGTTATTGCTAGTTGGGATAATTAGTTCTGACGATGTTGTTTTTGCTATTATCGATGCCACTTCTTTGATGGTTAATATATCAATACCAGTAATATTATAGGTTCTTTGTTTTCCATGAAGAAGTATGGTGAGCAGCATTTCTATAGCGTCGTCAGTATAGCAAAAAGTTCTGGTGGAAGAACCACTATCTAGCATCTCTATTCGTTTATTATTGAGTGCTTTTTGTATTAATGAATTCAAAACTCTGGTATCGTTCAACTTGGCTCCAGGACCATATACGGTACTTATTCTAGCAATTTTAATATTTTGTTCTGGATTACTATCAGCAAAAATATTACATATAGCTTCTCCACATCTTTTGCTCTCTATATAGCATGCTCTTGGATGATCTGGAGAGGTTGTTCCAATATCTTTTTCAGATATTTTTTCAATATCTAATCCGCTATATATCTCACTACTACTGCAATACAAAAACGATCCATTAGATTTTAATAGAGAAAATAACAAGATTATACTTTGTGTATTTATATTAATGGTAGAAATTTTGTTTTCAATAAATTTTTGTGGTTGTCCATATCCAGCACAATGAAATATAAAATCAAAAGCACCAATTAGATCATTCGGTATTTTTGTATGATTATCAGATAGGTCGGAATTAATAATCATACAGCCATCAAAAATTTCATTAAAATAACTAGATATAGGAGAAAGAGACCAACAATATATTTTTATATTTAGCTGTTTTCTGAGATTCTGTAATAGTGAAAGTATATTTATTCCTATTAGTCCACTTGAACCAGTAATAAGGATGGTCTTATTTCTTAATGGCTCAAGACCTATTTTCTCAAAAGTGTTTATTGTGTATTGGGATATTACTTTAGACATTCAATAATCCTATATCTAATGTTTTGCTGATCTAATTTTAGAAAACTGTCTTGCTCTTGTTTTGATCCATAGTTTTTTAAAAAAAACCTAGGAACACCTATATTTATTATAGAATGATTGTGCTTAGTTAGTTCTCTACTTATCAGCATATTAGTACTTGATTCATAAAATGGTTCGCACACAATAATTTTACTGTTTAAGTTTTGTAGTAGAGTATCTGAGTCAAAAGGTATAATAGTAGTATAGTAAAGAATTGTGACATCAAGATCTTTGCAAGCTTCAACAACTCTATCAAGCATAGTAGAGTATACCACTATAGTAGCCAAGTCTCCTTTTTTAATCACATTGGCTTTGCCAGAAATTACATCCATACTATTCTTGTTTTCATATTCGCTTAGTCTCCAATAATTAGCAAATTTATTATCATATTGATGAGATAATAAGGTATCAAATTCTAAACTTGTTCCTGGGGCATATATTCTAAAGTTTGGAATAGAAGATATTAGTTGAATATCTCCAGGACAGTGGTGTGTACATCCCAATGCTGAATAATCATATGAATTACCTACTGTAATAAAATTTCCATATAATTCCTGATATCCAAAATCAATCTTGAGTTGCTCGAAAGCTCTTTCTACTAAAAAAGGAGCTATAGTATGAATGAATGGAATGAAACCCGAAAGACTGAGACCAGCAGCGACACTTATCATGGACTGTTCTAGTATTCCAATATTATATGTTCGTGAAGGTATATTTTTAAGTTCTTCTCTAAATCCAAAAACGCCAATATCTCCTAATAATAAAACAGTACGAGTGTCCTTGTATAGAATATTTTGTAGGCTTTTAATAAATTGTTTTCTCATCGAACTATACTTTCAAGAAGAGACCGATATTCTGTTGAATTAGGTATTTTGTGATGCCATTCTGGGTTATTTTCCATGATAGAGCATCCTTTTCCTTTAGTTGTGTTTGCTTCAATGAATAAAGGACGACTACTGTTAAAGGCGGAGTTAATAGACGATTTGATTTCTTCAGAATTATGACCATCTATAGATTTTGTATTCCATTCAAAGGCTTCAAATTTTTTAATCATATTTCCTATACTTAGAGCCCGATCAGTTGATTTATTGCGATCTAGAATACAGCAGAGATTATTTAATTGGTGATGAGACGCTAGTAGTGCGCTTTCCCATATTGTTCCTTCGTTAGCTTCTCCATCTCCTATGAGGCAAAATATAATACCTGGTTCATTTTTTATCTTTTTGGCAAGTGCCATCCCGACCGATATTGGCATACCGTGTCCCAGCGATCCTGTGGAGGCTTCTACTCCCGAAACTTTAACCGTGGGATGTCCTCCTAGAACAGAATCAAAAGAACAAAAGGTTTCTAGAGACTCTTGTGATGTGAGTATATTAAAATGTTCCAGTATAGCGTATAGACCTAAAGAAGCGTGTCCTTTGGATAGAACAAATTTATTTTGGTTATTGGTAGTAATATGGTCTTTGTATATGTAATAGATTAAATCCAATACAGATAATGAACTAGCTACATGCCCTTCTTTGTTAGAGAAGCATATATCTATAATTCTATGGATAATTTGAGCCTTAGTCTCTATATAGTCATTCATTATTTGGTTATGTTGTTTATGATATTGCTAATCTGTTCAATATCAGAATATGTTAAATCTGGATGGTTAGGAACATATAATCCGTACTCATGAACAATATCTGCAAAATCATATTTATTCAATCCATATATCGATGAATAAAAAGGTTGCTTACCAATGTTTCCACAAACAAGTGGTCTGCACTCTATATTTGCAGAAATTAGGGCGGAGGCAATTTCTGTTTTTTTAGGATGAATGATCGGATATGCAAAATTACTAATAAAATCAAATTGAGATATATCTATTTTCCAAAAACCGTTTTCGATTAGACTATCATACGAGATAAGATTTTTATAGCGTATAGAATTTTTATAATCCAAGGTTTTTAGCTGAGAAATACCAAGAAAAGCTTGTAGGTCCGTTGACCTAATATTAAACCCAGAATGATAAAAGGTATACATATCATTGAATTTATCTATATTGTATTTCTCTTGCAATTGTTTTTTAGTTGTGTCACTAAGATCTCTGCTCCATCCATGAGATCGTATAGACTTTAATAGTTCATATAATTCAAAACTATTAGTTGAAATCAATCCTCCCTCTATGGTAGAAAAATGGTGTCCAAAGTAAGCAGAAAAGGAAGACATGGAGCCAAAGAGTCCTAAATGTTGTCCATTAAATTTACTTCCAACACTTTCACAAGTATCTTCTAATACCAAAATATCATATGTTTTACATATTTTAAGTATATGTTCCATATCGTTTGGGAATCCAAGGATATGTGTAAGAATAGCGCAAGATGGCTTATATTTTTCGCATAATTTTTCAAAATGACCTGGATCCATGCCAAGATTTCGTCTGTCTGTATCACATAAGATTATATCGAATCCAAGTTGCATGAATGGACTAATCGTTGTTGCCCAACATAGGCACGGAGCAATGATTTTATTATTTCTTAATAGTCCACTGATCTTAGCCACATGAGCCATTGCTAAATTTGCAGACGATCCAGAATTCACAAAAACAGAGTATTTACAACCAATCCATGAAGACCATTGTTCTTCGAATTTTTCTGTCAGTTTTCCTTTGGTTAATTGGGGATAAGTTTGAAGCCATTTGCATAGCTCGTCTATTTCCTCAAAAGAAATTGTATCATTTACTAATTTTATCATCAATAATCTCTATTCAAGTAAGTATCGGAATCATAACAGGTCCAGTGTTTAAAATCTTCAAATCCTTGTTCGCTAATGCATATTTTAGGTCCAAGCATATATCCTCTGCCCTTATATCTTTTAATTGACTTCATTATGGCAGTATCTTGATCGGAACAATCTATAATAAACTTTAAATGACCAGATTTAACATAGTATTTAGGCATCTTTAAACCGAGAAAAAATACCATCTTTTATGAGTATTTATGTTTTCAGAACAGTCTATATGATTTAGATATGTTTTAATTTCATCCCATGTAGAAAAAATCATTTGATGAGGTATTGTTCCAAATAACCAGTCAGGTGTTTGGTTCTTTCCTTGTACCATATGAACTATTATAGGCTTTTTTTGTCTATTAGCCCAAAAAATTTCTTCAAGAGTTCCACATGGATGAACAGAAAGATCCAGATTAACAATCATAAAATCGCTAATATCCACTAATCTCAAGTCCACAGATCTTATTGTTTTCATCATTGATGATAGTTCATCATATCTTTCTTGGTGTTTCAGCTTGGTTTTAATGAGGTGAGTATCTTGGTCTTCTAGTCCGATATTAGTAGGTTTTAGTATTGGGTTAAAGACTTCTATACTTAGTCCATGAAGAAATGGAGTAATATTATCTCTCCATGTTGCTCCTCTGTCTGGAACTCTATCCATTGCTCCAGCTAAATATACTCGTTGATTTTTTAATCTATTAATTGACATAATTTATTATTAGTCCATAAACAAAAAAGTAAATAAGTTTTTGGATGGTCTGACTCCAAACATAGGATTGCTCCTAGCTTGTCTCATTGAGAGTATACCATGTAGTATACCAAGCATTGCAGACAGAACGAAAAATACAAAAAGTACTATTTCCATTAGAATTCTAGGTTAAGAGTATCAAAATAGTTTTTACAGTCTTGGTTACTGGACACATAGTTCTGTTTAGCTAGATGCACTAACTGCATCACCGGCATGGGTTCCGCAATCTCAAACAGATGACTATAGAACTTTTCATTATCTTTATGAATACATACTATGTCTAGTACGCAGAATGGGAAAATTTCATTTTTATCTATATGAATGAGCGTATTATTATTTTTGATAAAATACAAATAGTCTAAGTTATCTAGAACATCAAATAAATTTTTTGGTAATTTTTGATGTAGTCTTAAACAATGTCCATTAACTTCTATTAGAAGTGGTGGCTTATTCGATTGTAGAGTTTTAATTGAGCCTATCAGGGCTTCTGGCTCGTTTCCTTCAATATCAAGCTTTATACCAGAAACCCTTTTATCTCTTACGATAGCATCGAGAGTAGTAGATTTTTCAGAACCATTTGGGTCATTTGAAGCAGATCCGAAGGGTCCGTAATCTGAACTAAAGTTGCAATTTCTTTCATTATCCAATAAAATAGAATGATGTAATTCTACATTAGTTTTTCCCTGGAATGTTTTTTGTAGGCATTCAAAATTATTTTTAGCCCCATCTATTAAAATCATTTTTTTGTCAAAAAATATAGCTGGAACAAATGAGAAAGTTCCTATGTGAGCGCCACAATCCACAATAAAAGAATCCTCATCATTGTCTAGAATAAATTCATTGAGAGTCAACCAATTACTATATCCAAAAAGTTGTCCAGATTTTAGATGTGAAATTACTGGATCATCACTATCCATATAGTGGATATTTTCATTATTTATTTTGATTGATTTGATCACTGTGGCCTCTATTTTATTGTACTATCAGACATGAGGAAGTCAAGTCTGTAGTTTTGAATTAAGTCCAATAACGATATTATTGCTTGTCTGTATAAAAAAGTTGAAGTATTTTGTCTATAATTTCTTGTAAAAATTCATTGGGATTATTTACATAATCATCAAAAAGATCTTTGCAATATTTTTTACCATTAGATATAATATTAAGCATTTTATCAAGATTGTTATTATCTAAAATAGATTCGTAAACAGAAAAACAATCGTCAAGTGAACTTTTTATATAGCAGTTGGCTTTATCTATGTAATCAAAAAATTGTATTTGATTTTCATATGGATTAATATAAACAGGAATGGAGTTTGAGTTCATTTGCCAGTATAGTCTACTCCAGCATATCGTATTTCCATCAATATTAATGACAATTTTATTTTGTAGTTGTTCTTGAACACTTATTGGTCTATGGACTATCGATTTTACTTGAGGGTATTTTTCAGTCCATGCTGATTCGCTATTTTGACATAAATTACTGATATATCCTTTGTGATCAGGTTGAGTGGTGCATAATATGCCATATTTTACTCTGATATTATCTTCAAAACTTCCTGTAGAAGCCCCAATAAATACTGATTTGTTTTGTTTGTTTTGAAATGGTAGATCATTAGCTGTTATCTGTAAATCAGCAAAAACAGTCTTGGTGAAAAAATCAATATTTGGAATTAAAAAAGCATTGATGTTTGTATATTTAGAAAAACATAAAACTGGACATTTCTTGTTGTATGATTTCTTTAAAATATCGCCCAAACATAATATAACCCCACTACCTACCGGAACATATTTTATAATTGACTTCATCATGTAGGGAAGTATTAGATTTAATCTAAATATATTCCCTTGATTCATAGAGTCTTTTCTTATGATATCTACTATTCCATTAGACTGATGTTTCAAAAAGACTTCTTCGTCTCCTAAGTCTTCTATTAGGTTGTCATCAAATCTATGAAATTCTTGTAATTGAGTATCTATTATGGAGGCAACAAAGTTATTCATTAGATTGATTTTCTAATTTAGACGATATCGATGTGATATATATTTGATTGATATTGTTGATTTTTTCTATCTGTGCAAGAGCGTACTCTTTGATGACTGGCATATTTAAGGTATTTTTATTTAATTGAGTGAATGGCTTACAGGAAGGTATGATAAAAATATCTCCGTAGTTGTTGACCTCATAACAAAAATTAACATGTTCAACATTTTGCATATTTCCAACTACTGACCATTTACACTTTTTAAGAATTTCAGTTTTTATGAGAGAGAAACCACTAAAACCAGATCCTATTTTAACAGGTTTATCATGTTTCCATGAAGCTCTATCTTGACTTAAGACTAATGGACAGTCAGTAAAATATATGGCATCTTGATTATATCTGTCTTTAAAAGCGGCCGCATCATAAAATGTGTCATTAGATTCATTGTACATTAAGTCTCCAAATGTATTTTGTCTAGTATTTGCAACAACCATAGCGGCATTGAGATTCAATATATTGTTCATTAATATTTTAAAATGACTATTATCGAATACAATATCTGTATCAATTAATAAAGTATAGTCAGATCTAAGCTGAGACAAACAAAGTTCTTTCAGTTTGTTTCTATAATAGGAGAGCAGCACAAGTCTTGTGACATCAATTACTGATCCAAATTTTGGGAAACCTAATTGTTCGCTAAAAATTTTTCCATTATAATTTTTAATCCAATTCTCTAGAATTTCTTTTGTGTTATCCATAGAATCATTTTCATAGAAAAAAAATTCAAAATTAATATTAGGATTATCTGCCACAATATTACCTAAATTGTCCAGAGTTCTCTGGGCATGATTTGCAGAATCTCTCCATAGTCCCAGAACAGATATTTTCATGGTGTTTATTATCTCTATTTCTTGTAATTGTATATAAAAACAGTATATCGACCCCAAATATCTTCTATTAGATCGCTGATAAAATTCCAATTGCCACCGGCTAGTCCACTACCGAATTTTGGTGCGTGAATTTCTATATTTTCTGATTTATTAGCAAAACCAGTATTGTTTTGTATAAAAGAAGATACTAACATCATACTTCTAACTAAAGCAGCATAATTTAATGGGCGACTATTAGAATTATTTCTGATACCATTCTGAGCGATCATATTAACAAAATAGAGCTTATGTCTATATTTTGAGTCTTCTTTGACCTTTAAAATTTGAGAATGTCCAAGATTATTCTTAAGAAAAGTTTTTCCCAATAAGTGGTAATTGGTCTTTACATCAGGATAATGGTCGGCTGTTTGTCCTGCAAAACCAGCACCAAATAAATCGATATTATTGCACACATGAGGAACAAAAATTGTTGATCCCATATTACCAGCAGATATTCTTTTCTCAATAGATTCAAATAAGTCATTATTGGTAAGAATATAGTTATTTTTATTGGTTTTTGTTATCATTATTTTCTCCTATTTTTCCCCATTTTCCCATTGGACACTCTTGATCTGCCCAGGCTAGTTTATTCATAAATATTTTTTTTGTATTGATATTACATCCGCAAATACAACATTCCATTTTGGTTGAGTTGAATTCTTCGCACTGTTTACATATCGAGAATCTTTGAAGAATTTCTGATTGGGTGCTTTTCGGAAACCCAGACCATACATGGAAAAGTAAAGACTTAAGAAATATTTTTATCTTTAGAAAGGTCATCTTTGAGTGTTTCTTTTATGGCTATTAGGTTGTTATCTTTATCTAGTGTAAAGAGTTGTATTTTATCTATTATAGTATTTCCACCTAGCCATCTCGATGATCCATTTTTTAAATCAACACATAACCTATTACCATTAGACTTGAAATCACAAGTCACTATTAATTTATTACTATCCAATATAAACGATTCGCCATTTTCTAATTCTTCAATATAATTTGACATTATCTATTATAATACCTCTCCCAATCTTCCCACTCATCTTCTTCAATCTCTTGCTTTTTCTTTTTGAATTCTTGTTTAGTGAGTTTTTGTTCATTAAAAGACTCCAATTTGAAGTCTTTATTCATAGACTTGTCCTTAGACTTTTGTAGTCTTTTTTCTTTGCGAGCTTTTGGGTTGTAGTCTTCGTCGTTAGTCATCTTGATTTAAGTTACCATCGGGTTCCATGATATTATATGGTTGGACCTATTTCTGTCAAGCTCCAAACAAAATTTTGTAAAATTGACACGGTGGACAAACGGAATTAGTATTGTACAGCCCCGGAGATTATTATATACTAATATCATGAGTAATACTACCTTAGTTACAGGCATATGGGATTTAGGTAGATCCCAAGCATCGGTGGAGTGGTCTAGAAATTTTGATCACTATATCAGCAATTTCGTTAAGCTAATGCGAGCTTGCAAAGATATTCCTATGACTATTTTTATAGACCCAAATAATGAAGATATAGTATGGAGCAACAGAGATAGGACTAATACTGCTGTTCATCATCACACAAAAGAGAATTTTAGCGGTAGTTTTTTTCCATTTTTTGATAAAGTTCAGCAAATACGGAACAACGAGGAGTGGAAAAACCAAGTTGGTTGGCTTAAAGATAGTACTCAATCGGTTTTAGAGTATTACAATCCCTTAGTAATGAGCAAAATGTTTTTATTGCATAATGCTAAAATATATAATACATTTAATAGTGATTATTATTTCTGGATAGATGGGGGATTAACCAATACCGTACATCCAGGATATTTTGCACAAGATATGGTGATTTCTAAGATTGAGCAATTAGTTAAAAAATTTCTGTTTGTGTGCTTCCCGTACGAGACAACTACAGAAATACATGGTTTTAATATTGAGGGTATGAAAAAATTTGCTAATTCACCTATTGTAGACAGAGTTGCTAGGGGAGGATTTTTTGGAGGACATAAAGAATACATATTTGGAGCAAATCAACTATACTATTCCCTGCTGAAAGACACATTAGATGCTGGTTTTATGGGTACAGAAGAGAGTATCTTTACACTAATGACATATCTAGAACCAGACACATATGAATATGAAGAGATACAAGATAATGGTTTAATTAATACATTTTTTGAAAATGTCAAAAATAATACAACAAAATTATCACAAAAAATTTCAAACAGAATTCAACCAAAAAATAATAATGTTGTGCTTTATATTAATGCTTTTAATTCTCCAGAACAACTACAGATGGTAATTGATTCATTTGAACAATACGATCAAAACTTTCTCAATAAAACAGATAAATACCTGATCAATAACACCACTAAATCAGAACTATTCCCTCAATACGACACTATTTCCGCTAAATATGGTTTTACAGAAATAAGAAAAGGTAATATTGGTGTTTGTGGTGGTCGTCAATTAGCCGCAGAACATTTTGCTGAATTGGGTTCAAAATATATGATGTTTTTTGAAGATGATATGCTAATAGATTTAGAAAAAAATACTAGATGCACATTTGGTCTATCTAAATATGTAGATAATTTTTTTGATAATCTTATTAGAATCATGGATCTTGAGGAGTATGATTTTCTAAAATTTAGCTTTAGCGAATTTTATGGTCATAATGGAGAGCAATGGAGTTGGCATAATGTTCCAATGGAAAATAAAGTTAAATATTTTGGTAATATCAATAAAAGACCTCTTACTAAATTTAAATACATAAAAACCAATAATAGAGTTCCTTATGTAGAAGGACAGATTTACTACTCTAATTGGCCTCATATAATAGATCAAGAAGGAAATAAAAAGTTGTTTTTAGATACTAAATGGGAAAGACCATTTGAGCAAACTTGGATGAGTCACATCTACAATCTAACTTTAGAAAATAAAGTTCGTGCTGCAATATTACTATCTAGTCCCATAACACATAATAGGGTTCATTTTTATGAAGCAAAAGAAAGAAAAGAAAACTAAAATAAAGAATGACAATACAATTTTTGTGCAAATCGCTTCTTATAGAGATCCGCAGCTAGTTTTAACATTAAAGGACATGCTGGATAAGGCTAAATATCCTAAAAATTTAAGAATAGGTGTGTGTTGGCAACACTGTAAAGATGACTTATGGGACAATCTGGATGACTACAGAAACGATGATAGGTTTCGTATAATTGATATTGATTACAAACAAAGTAAAGGTGTTTGTTGGGCGAGAAATTTAGTCCAACAACTATACAAAAATGAAAAATATACCCTACAATTAGATAGCCATCATAGATTTGCTCAGAATTGGGATATTGATTTGATACAGACTATTGAGGATTTGCAAAAAGAAGGCTACCCCAAACCATTGCTCACAAGCTATATTCCTAGTTTTGATCCGGATAACGATCCAGCTTTGCGTGTTAATGTTCCATGGAAAATGAATTTTGATAGATTTATACCAGAAGGAGCAGTCTTTTTCCTTCCTGCAACATTTGATGAGTGGGACGACAAAACAAAACCATTACCCGCTAGATTTTATAGCGCTCACTTCGCTTTTACTGTTGGTGAATTTGCCAAAGAAGTTCAACATGATCCTAATTATTATTTTCATGGTGAAGAAATCAGTATAGCAGTACGCGCATATACCCATGGATATGACCTATTTCATCCTAATAAAATTTATTGTTGGCATGAATATACAAGAAAAGGAAGAACAAAACAATGGGACGATGATAGCAAATGGGCTGAAAAAAATTCTAATGCACATAATAGAAATAGAAAACTTTTTGAAATGGATGGTGAAAAAAGAGATATCGATTTTGGACCATATGGTTTTGGAGACAAAAGATCATTAAAAGACTATGAAATATATTCTGGTCTTTGTTTTTCAAAACGGGCTATTCAACAAAGAGTTAAAGACAATAGATCTCCGCCAGATCCATTAAATAAAAATATTTCGGATGAAGAATTTGATAAGAGCCTACTTCATATCTTCAAACACTGCATAGATATTCAGTATGGACAAGTTCCTGAAAACGACTATACCTTTTGGGCTGTTGCTTTCAGAGATAAAGAAGATAAAGATATATTTAGGTTGGATGCCGATATTGAAGAAATTAAAAGACTCAAAAATGATCCTGATGGATATTGTAAGATTTGGAGAGAATTTCAAACTCAAGAGAAACCAAAAAGCTGGATAGTCTGGCCGCATAGTGTATCAAAAGGCTGGGCTGCCCCTATTATCGGATACCTATAAAATGAATAATATTGGAATATACGGTTCGCATAATGGCGGAATTGCATTCAAAAGCAAAGATAGATATCATGTTATAGAAATAGAAAGATTTATTAATAAGAAAAATTTTGGATTGACTCAATATCTATTATGTAATCATAATAAATTTATTTTACAGGAAATGCTTAATTATATTCATACTAATTTCAATATCAGTTTAGAGTTTGATACAGTAATATACTCGAATACCGATGTGATATATGGAGAAGAATATTTACATTATGAAAAATTTATAAACGCAAAGAACAGAATCAATTCTTTACATCATCATGCTCATGCAGCTGGAACATTTTATCAATCTAATTTTCGAGAGGCTATAGTTATTAGTTACGATGGTGGTGGTAGTGATGGATTTTTTAATATTTTCCATGCGACCAGAGAAAATAGCGTAAAAAATATCAAACGAATTGAAATAGATTTTGGATTTGCTTATATGTCTTTTGGTCATTTCTTAAAAGAAATTAAATTTGAATCTGAATTGGGTATGGGAAACTTAGTTTATTCTGGTAAGCTTATGGGTCTTTGCGGATATGGAAAAGTTAAAAATGAATGGCTCCCATATTTTAAAGACTACTATTATAGTAAACCACATGGAGGTGATTATTTAGCAAAAATTAATGGGCTAGTTGGCTCTAAAATTGGAATAATATTCACCACATCAAATAGGCTTGAAGGAGACATAGCTTTAGATATAGCAGCAACATCTCAAGCAGCATTTGAAGAGGTATTTTTTGAGCTAATAACTCCTATAATTAATGCATACCCAAATCTCCCCATATGCTTAACTGGTGGATGCGCACTGAATGTTATATGTAATACTAAAACAAAAAAAATCTTTAAAAGAGAAGTCTTTGTCGCACCAAATTCAAATGATTGTGGTTTGGCAATTGGTATGTTATTAGATTATGAAAAACCTTCAAATCAAATAGATGTTACATATTCCGGCTTACCTATTTTAGATCCATATATGATATATGAAATTATAGAGAATAAACATTCTGAAATATATTCCCATGAAAAAGCTGCAAAACTACTAAAAAATGGAAATATAACAGGAACAATAACTGGAAACTCAGAACATGGCCCTAGAGCACTTGGTAATAGAAGCATACTGTGCAATCCTTCTATCCCTAATATGAAAGATATTCTTAATGAGAAAGTTAAAAAAAGAGAATGGTTTAGACCATTTGCTCCAGTTGTCAGATTAGAAGACGCTAATAAGTATTTTGAATTTGACGGAGAAAGTAGATTCATGAGTTTTTATGCTAATGTGCGACCAGAATTCAAAGAACCTCTTGTCTCTATTACTCATATAGACGGTACTGCCAGACTCCAAACAGTAACTAGAGAACAAAATCCTTTTCTGTACGATCTATTAACAGAATTTGAAAAAGAATCAGGGATAGGGGTATTACTGAATACTTCTTTTAACGTGAATGGTAAACCTCTAATCAATACGTATAAAGATGCTTTGTATATGCTAGAAAACTCAGGACTTGACAATATTTTTACTGATCAATTTATTGTATATAAACTATGACAGCAAAAATTATAATACATAATCCTACAAATTTTAGCACTAAAAAATACAGATATTACAATATTTTTTTTGATCAATTAGTAGAAACTTTAAAAGATAAATTTGATATTATTGAGAATAGGTATTTTATTGATTGTCATAAAAATAGATATCCAATAAAACTTTTATATGATGAACATAATATGAATATTTCTCATTCTACTCTGATGCTAGAATGTGAAATGATTTTAGAGAATTATGATACTAAACAATTAAAAATACTATCTGTTAGTGATTATTTTACAGATGCTAATCTTGGTCTTTTTAATAATGAAGTAGCACAAAAATACATAAGTAGAATTCTTCTTTCTCAGTTTAATAGAAAATCCATCCAACACCACTGCTACAATAAAGTAATAGATTCCATCTATAGTCCTTGGATTTATTTTCCGTCAAATTTATATGATCTAGATGAATTGTATCATAAACGACAAAAAATTTCTCAATTAATTGATAAGTTTTATTTTAGAGGTTCTGGTCTTGAACATAGACCTATGATAAAATACTTTAATAGAGATTTATTTTATGGAGGAGGTTCTATTGGTAATTTTGAAAACTATTCAAATGAAGCTATAAAATATAAAGTAGGTTTTTCTTGTGCTGGATCTGCACAGTTGTGCTATAGAGATATAGAGTATATGGCTATGGGTATTCCAATGTTGAGATTTGAGTATGTTAATGAAATGAGTCCTAATTTAATACCTAATTTTCATTATATAGCAGTACAGCCTCCAATCGAGCATAAAATGGAATTAAATGCAACCAAAGAACACTCTAGGCTTATAGAACAAAAATTTTTACAAGTAAAAAATGATATAGACTTTTTACAATTCATTAGCAATAACGCAAGAGAGTATTATTTAAATTACATTCACGGACTTAATGGAATTGAACACACACTAAAGTTACTCAATACTGATGAATGGAATACATAATCTTAAAAATTTTTTTGACCACATTCTCATCATCAAGTATACTCTAGATAGAGACTAACCCACATACTAGAAACACTACGATGTATAAACTTTTGCTGACTCTATCGATATTCTTGACTACTTCGGTAGCTTATTGTCAATACAATATTCCAAATCAACAGAATCAGGTTTACGGATTTTTAGGTCCCAATCCTTTTGATACAAGATATTATTACCCAGGGTTCGCTTTGCGTAATGATTTCGAAGTTTTACCAGATAACAGATTTAATAGAAACCAGTACCCTGGATTATTTGAATTACAACAAAGACAACTACAAGAGCTTAAAAAAGCTAAAAAATTATTTCCAGAACTATATAATAGTCCTCCAGCATTTGCTCCTAACAAATTTTAGGATTTAAAATCCCATAACCCTGATATTTTTTTGATTTAAATTTATTATCAGATATGTCTCTGCACATAGATCCCAAAACTTTTAAATAGTCATCTTTATTTTCTAGTTTATATCGGTTTGTTCTTCTGTTATATGCCAGCAATAAAGCAGCGCACCCTACTACGAATGGGCTACTCATACTGGTTCCACTCATTAAAGCATACGAGTCATTTGGTACGCAACTTAAAATATTGTGACCAGGAGCTAGAAAATCAAGAGACTCTCCACTACAACTAAAACCTGTACGGTTTAGATTTTCGTCTATTGCTGCTGTACTTATGGTCTCTTCATATCTTGCTGGATACATTATTTCTGAATCTGGCCCTGAATTACCAGCAGCACAAAACATAATAACATTTTTAGAAACAGCATACCTGACTGCTTCTTCTATCATTTTCGAATTTTGTGGAGATCCCAAAGACATAGATATAAAATCTGCGCTATTATCTGCAGCCCATATTATTCCATTAACTACATCATTTAGATTGCCGTTCCCTTTATCGTTTAATGATTTAATAGGTATTATTTTGGCTTCTGGAGCCACTCCAACCATACCAAGCCCATTATCTGATGCTGCTATTGTGCCAGCAGTATGTGTTCCATGACCAGCTCTGTCGATAGGGTCTTTTCCTGGCTCTACAAAATTCATACCCTGTAAAATATTATCTTTAATATCTGGATGATCCAAATCACATCCTGTATCTATAATAGCAATTCTTACTCCTTCTCCTTTTGAGCATTTCCACTGAGATTGAATATCAAATGTTTTTAATTCCCATCCTAAAACTTGTGGGTCTTTAGGAGATAGTCCATATACGTCTTCTCTAATATATGGTAATAAACTACAGTTATTTTTTTTCTTCACTATGTTCCTCCATGGTTTGTTTTAACCAGTCAACATAAAGACTAATTCTGGTATGACAACTTTCATCACCGTAAGTAGAGTTAGGCTTTCCATCATACCCCAAAACAGAAGAATTTATACCAGCTAACTTCCCTTCAATAAATAAACCTCCACCACTATCTCCACTACATATAAGATACTCTAATTCTGTAAATTTATCATTTCTTCTAGAGGGAGAACAGACTAATACCTTTTTCTCTATTCTGTCTATAAAATTTGATCCGGCACGTATTTTACCGTCTGATATATTAGTTCCAGTATTAAAATTTCCAGTTAACCCCCAGCCCGCCATACAACATAATTTACCTACTTCATTTTGTTTTTCATATAATGGAGGATAATAATTTATCTCAATTGACTCCGTGCTGTAACCTAATGCTATGTCTGATTCTCCAAAAATATGGGTATTATAATTAGGATTAATAATTATTTTAGATAGATTATACTCTTTATCCCCCGAAGTTACCTTCCATGATTCACAATTTTCAACAACGTGAGCTGCGGTTATAATCCAGTGAGGAGATATTACAACCGCTGATCCACAAGAGAACCCTTTACCATCAAAACAACACAATTTAACAACATGATTAAATTTTGCTCCATATTCTAGATACTTGGAGTCTGGCGTTTGCGGATCAATAGTCCCACCAAAAACAGAAAACATAAAGATATAAATGCCCAATATTAAAGAGAGTATTTTCATTATCACTCCTTTGGGCAAAAGTCTAGGGTCTATCCACCACCTTTTTTAAATACACCGTACAGTCCTCAACGACCGATTTATTATAGCTTTTAAAGTTCATTAAATGACCAAATAAAAGATGACATGGATCAGAACATAAAGTTACAAGATTTGAAGGATCTAGTTCTAATTCTGGACTAATATGTACGGGAATTTTATGATGTACTTCCAGCTTCTTGTCTCTGCCGCAAGCTATACAATAAGGATGCTCTTTTAGATGTTGTTTCCTTACTTCTGTCCATTTTGATGATCTGGTAGCATATCTTAGTTTATTCAAAAAATTAAACATCAAAGTACTTTCGCAGCTATTAAACAACCTTTAGCAACTGCATGTAAGGGGTCCGTAGCATGTCTGACTACTTTAATTTTGAGTGGAAAATTATTGTCTTGTAATTTTTTAGTAAATTCTTCAATATATCCATTAGCCTGTGATGTTCCACCAGCTACTACTATTGTTAAGGCCTCTTTAAATTTAGGTAAAGATTTATGGCCAGTTAATGCAGCAGATAGTTGTTTTGTTGTATAATCAATTAATCTTTCATAATAAGCTGACACTGCGCCCAAAACCGGATTCTCTGTTGGTTCTCCTATTTTAAAACCGCCGCCCTCTTTCTCTGCTTGAACAACACTATCCGGCTCTCCTGTTGCCACAGCACTCATACGATCAATCCAGTCTCCACTTTTGGTTGTGCTAAATACCACCGTAGGCTCACCGTTTAACATAACGCAAACATTAGTCATTCCTGCGCCACAACTAATTGCAATACCAGTATAGTCCTCAGTATCTAATTCAGCATAACAAAGAGCTTCTGCTTCGTTGATAGAACGAGCATCATATCCACATTCACCAAGTATTGTCTTGACTACATCTTCGTGATATCCAACATCAAAATCCTCATCTTCTTGGTCAACTGGTTGTGCTGGCACACAGAACACTAGTTTCTCATTAGGCTCAGATGCGGTTCCTGCGACCTCTTTTAAAATAAAAGCAAGAATACGCTTGGCATCCTTTTCTTTAGCCGAAACAACGCCCTTGTGCATCGGTCTTTTGGCCGTATCATTTCTTTCAATAGCTTTTTCTATAGCGTCTTTACCTAGTAATATAAATGCTCCATCATTATCTTTTATGAAGATTTTTCCGTTCAGTCCTTTTTCAATCATTTTGGTAGCTACTGGAGTGGTTGGTCTTATGATATAAAATGCATCCCTAAAATCTTTATACGTAATATTATTTCCATGTTCTTTAGATAAAACTATATAACTTGTACCAACATCTAATCCGACTCCCATAGTTCACCTCTTCATATTTTTAAGCTTATTAATAGAATTACTTATATTTTCTTCAGATTTTTTAATATCACCCAAAGATTCGTATTTTTTTTCCATGTCTGATGTTTTAATATCAACAACATATTTAGTATCATCAATACTTAATAGTTTATTTTTACTAGATTGCTCATTGAAAAAACTAGTTGGTTTGACATTGTTGATAACATTAGATACACCGATAACACTTTGTTTACCAATAAAATAGCCTATTAAAAACAAACACACCCCTATTGCTAGGAGTGTGATTGAAAAAAATATTAATGTTGGTATATTTATTGATATTGATATGTCATTCATTTTTATATGTCCCTATGACTCTTCCTTTTTGGGTTCTAATCACAAACCCTTTTCGTACCAGATAAGGCTCAATACTGTTCTCAATAGTATCAATAGCAATACCTGTTAATGCGGATATGCTTTTGAGACCCAGGCCAGAACCGCCAGACTTTATTAAAACCTTAAGATACATCTTATCATACACATCAAGACCGTCTTTGTCTATGCCTTGACTATTAAAAATATTGTCAATATTTACTTCTTGATCATGATAGTAAGATGTATAGTTTCTATACCACTGTAGTCTACCATTCAAAATTCTTGGTGTTCCTTTGCTTCTTTTTGCAATTTCTACCAAATCATCGTCTGTAATACTTAGTCCAAGCTTTTCAGCGTTCAACCTTGCTAGTTTAGCTAGTTCAGTCACACTATAGAAAGATAGATGTTCTTTAATTTGAAATCTATCATAGAATGGCTGGCTTAATGAACCACCACTAGTTGTTGCACCAACAATTGTGAACATTGGTAACTCAATAGTTTCTGGCTTATCCTTATCTTCTTCATCTTTGACAGTAATATTGAGAACAAAATCTTCCATCACAGGATAAAGAAATTCTTCTACAATTTTAGGCAACCTATGTATTTCGTCAATAAATAATACGGATCTTGGTGCAATGCCCATGATATACGGAAGAATATTTTTGATACTACGAATAGATGCTCCGTTGACGGTATACAGGTTTACACCAAGCTCATTGGCTATAGAACTCGCTATAGTGGTTTTACCAAGCCCCGGAGGGCCGTCTATTAAAATATGAGGCATCACACCCGCTGAGTTTTTACAACCAGCAACCACGATCTTCAGTCTGGTCACAACATCAGATTGACCAATAATACCATCAAAACTTGTTGGCCTAATTGCATTAGACATTTTTTTCTCCAAAATTAGTTAACGATAATTTAATCAAAGTAGAACAATCCAAACTTTTACAATCAGCATAAGTTTTTTTTACTAGTTCTTGTGCTTCTTGTTTAGAAAAACCATAAGCCAATAAGGCTTTACAACAGATATCTAGTACCTTTGGGTCAATCTCTTCATTCTTAATAGAATCAACACTATCTGCCCTAACAGAAGCTCTTCTTTTCTTGTAAAGAATCTTTATTTCTTTTACAGTCTTGGGTTTCAAAATAGTGTCGCAGTCACAGACTATAACAAACTTATCGTACTGTGCCTGTTTTAGTCTAACCCAATGGATAGTCGAGCAACTAGGACAAGTATACCCGAACGACAAGTCCAAGTCAATCGGTTTCAGATTTTTTATTTTGTGTTTCGTCGTCATCTTTCACCCAAAAAATAAAGTCATTTTGATCGCTATCATACGCACTATCTAAAACTCCCTTATTAACCAAAGAATTTAGTATATTACTAATCATTCTATTATTCAGATCTTCTATAATAGACTGCAGAAGCTTGTCTGTTAAACAATATCTGACCTCTTTTGTTTTTTTATTTATTTGTTTTCTTGCATGATTTTTAATTATGATAGCAGATTCATCATGAGTTAATGTTTTGTCCATTTCGGTTAGTTCTTTTTTACTCATTTGGGATATGGATGATGTCATAGAATCATCAGCAACCTCATTTACTGCTCCAAAAAACTTAAAAACTAAAGATCTTGAATGGTCAACAAAATCATCAAAATCATTAATAAAAAACCATTGATCGTTATTCATGATATTAGTGTGTTACCATCCTCATATTTTGGTATATCGGTCCATTCCAGTTTAGCAGAGAACTGGGGTTTGTAAATCGTTATGACTCTATTTGTTTTTTTGTCTCTTTCCATTATTGTTTCAGCTATAACTCTGTCATCGTTGATGGCTTTGCCTATTGCCATAGTAGCCTCTGACATTGTATTAAAAGTTTTGTTGTATTCTTTTCTACTAAAATATACTTCAAAATAAGTATTCATATTTATTTCCTTAATTCTGACTGACAGTTGTTATGTTTGTCTACAAAGGTTCTCTCAAAACCTAGCTCTGATAGTATTGGCATTTTATGAAAAGTGATAGTAAATCTAACATTACCAGAATCATCAGTCATTTTTGTCCACTCTACTCTTTGTGCTTTACTCATATGAGTCGCTAAATCATAAGCTATAAAAGGAGTTTCTGTCAACGAACCACAAGTTATTGCTAAATATAAAAATATTGCTGGTAACATCCTTGTTCCTTAGTTTAAAATATCGAACATTCCTTTATAGTAATTGGGCTGTTGTAGAAAGTGAACAGCATTTGATCTTAAATGATTTTTGTATTCACTGTGTATCTTATCATGAACAAAGTATTGGGTTTTATATATTGGCTCTTTGTAATGGTTGTTCCCCAAATACAGGGAGTTTTTGAAGCTCCCTGACTTGGAGAAGTAACCATTCACAGGTAAAGAACTTTTCGGAAAGCTAGGACCAATATACCATACATTTGAAGGATATTCAACTATGTCGTTTAGAGCATCATATAGCATTTTTCCCCAAGCATCCCAAGCATTGGGATCAAACTTGAAGTATTTTTTATACTGACTCTCTAGATTGTCCTGACTATCATTATCGTCATAGTTGTCATCTTCATAATCTTCGTGCATAGTATTTACCTATAGCTATATCTATTTTGAGAAGTTACATTCTTACGATTGCGTCCTCTCCGAGCCTTAAAGCCTAATCTTCTTATGATATTACAGATTGTTTGCCAACTAAGATAATAGTTGTTACCATAGAACGTATTCTTTTGAAAAAAATAGTGAAGATCTCTTGCTGATCCTAGCTCGCTCATCAATTCAATAAACTTCTTTTTAGCTTCTTCATTCTCTAACAAAAACTGCAAAAGCTTATTAGTAGGTCTGCCCTGTCTGCCCATTTGGTTTCTCCTTATTCGGTTGTGTCAAAGGGTATGGAATTTCCAATACCCCTGACACGGAACCCTCACCCGATACAAAATTTATCACTGATTTTAGACGCTAGTTCTTTAGCAGCATTAGATAGAAATCTGTTGTTGCTAAAGTAGAGGGGCGTTGAGACTTGATTAAGGAACTCCACAACCGTCTTTAAAAGCTTGGTCTGGGAACCATCAAGATCTAAATCCTCGTCTCCAGCATCAACAGGAACGGACTCAAGAGCATCTGTATCGTCCTCAGTCACAGGAGATACTGGCACTGGATCACCATAAGCCTTTTGAAAGACACTGCCACTAGCATAACCATAAATTGGCTTGGTATTTTCTGTGCTATTGGTATATGTCTCAGGATTCAAAGTTTTCATCTGATTCAGGATGTTTGTTGCAACATTTACTGATACCGGAACTCCAGTTATGTCAGACTTTTTATAAGCCTTAGCATACTCCTTAAACCATTCGTCACTAGTCTTATTGGTAATAATATTAACCACAGCAGAAACACCGTCGAGAGCCTGTTTAAGTTGCTCAACATTTATCGGATTACCAGTTGATCCCGACAAAATACTAGTAAAGTAAGGTTGCTTACCCTCCCAACCTTTTCTCCACCAAGTATAAGGAATACGATAAATCTGATTGATCTTGATAGCTCTTGCATCACCACCAAAATGGTTTACAAGTTTCTTTTGAATACCATTCCAATAAGTCTTGTGAGGATTTATATTGTTTTGGTTTAGAATCCAATAGCACTGATAACCATTACGAGTATCAACAACCCAGCTTGGCTTTACAGGAAAGCTATTGATCTGGTTCAAGAATCCCTTCTTTTTCTGCATGACAATACTAGGCTTAAAATAACGACCCTGATCATCTCGCCCAGCATCCATATCAACAAAACAAGCACGAATTCTACTAATAGCATATTGCTTACGTCCACCATTAACATAGAAATAAGCATCAGCACCCTGACTATCGTTTGCAATAGCAACGGTAGTAAGATGATCCGTATGATTCATGCTGCTGATCTTCTTACGAGGATCACCATTATAGCAAAAAATCTGCTGACCACCAAAAGAATCAAAAAACTTATTTCGCAAAGCAATCTGATCTTTTGTTCCAATAGCACTATGTGTCTTATCGAACGGATTAAAAGCCAAAGTATCGCTAAACATTTGTTATTCCTTTTTCCAACTTCCTACCTACATTTTTGATATTGGGATAGTAAACACTACTATCAAAAGCAATATCTTAAAAGATGGTAACGGAATCGAACCGTTATTGTACGATAGTAAAAACTATATAGCTACTATCTTACAAGTTCCAAACACCACCTTGACTATCAAGAATCAATACTGGTCATCCTCATCGTCATAATCCTCATCTTCTTCTTCATCTTCATCTTCTTCGTCAAACTGATCCCAATAACTCTCATCATAATCATTAAGATAATCGTCCTCGTCATCCTCATAATCGTCCTGACTAAAATCAGCTTTATAAAGAGGCTTGAGTAGTTCACCCTCGTACTCACCAACTACTTCGTAGCGACAAGTGCGGAGCTTTTCATAGTTACAATCACTAGGAACACTCACAACATCCTTGGGATTAATCTTGACGATCACGATGCGGTCGCCAGCCTCCAGACTACCATAGCCAGCAACATAATTCAATGCTCCAGCATGAAGTCCATTAGAACAACCACGACCACGATCATCATCTACCTTTGCTCTTTGCATTTGGCATACCTGACCAACCCTATTGTCAAAAACCCCCTTATACTTATCCTTAAAGTCTGAACGAACAGCCTTATAAGCAAGGAAGAAACCATCCTCAGTGATAGGCAGATGTTCATGCTCCAGGAAATCATACAGTTCCTTCTGACTCTGCATACTTGGATTTTCCATGAGATTATTCAGGAAATTAACAAGGGGCTGAAACGGCAATCCCTTGCTCATAAACTCCAGAATACGCTTACTAATACTACCATGAACTTCCTCACCCTCATAAAGAACCTGTCCATTCTTGATTTCCACAAGACCATCGCTGAAAGTAGCAACAGCTTTTTGAACATCAACAACTTCCAACAGTTCCTCTGCCGTAGCAGAGGGTAGTCTTTCCAGAATCAACTTATAGTTGATATGATCTGGCAACACTTGATAACTCTGGTTATTAAGAACCAGCGTCAAATTACCATCCACAAACATAAACGGAACAGCCATAATTCAAACTCCTAGTTTCTAGTTACGATACCTGTGATACTGTCATTTTACACTAATCGGCAAGCTTGTCAAGGGGTCTTGAGAAATTTCTGACTACTTGATCAAACTACTCAACTGAATCTTAAATAGGTCAATATTTTCCTGGCTCATCTGCTCAACCCAATCCCTGCTCTGCTTTCCATAATATGAACGATCTTCGATGATAGGATTCTGACTAGCTTTAAGGTCTACCAGATTACCAGAGACTTGATGATTACCCATAATAAGTTTCAGCATAGGGTTCTTGTCTACCTCAGTCTTAATCTTTTCCCTAATCTCAGAGATCTTCCACTTTTTAAGATCCTCTGTAGAAGTTCCACGAATAATTTTGACAAAACTTTCTGCCTTGTCTGTATTCGGCACACAATACAAATGATCAGTAATCATACGTGTCAAAGTATTATAAGCCAAATTAGCATTACGAATCTCTTTACTGTCAACATCTTCAATCCCAGCCTCTTTCATAAGCTTAGAGATATGGGAAAGATATTCTGTTTGACTGAATCGTGGAATATTAAAAGGACTGACATGAACAGTATGAGCAAAGAACTCTGTAAGTATAGTTTTATTCAAGCAATCAACAAGAGTCTTGTTGTTAATAAACTTGTCATAATCAAGACCAAAGATATTCAGAATATGAAACATAAACTGTTTATCTGTTGTCCCATGCTGATAATATCGGTATCCACCAGAAATCTTCTCTTCTGTTGCATAATCCTTCTTGCAATATTCAACAAGCTTATTAATAGAAGCAAGATTCTTGAAGTGCTTTTGTGCTACAACTTTGAGTTGACGCTTCAAAAAGTCATTAAAGTTAACAAGATTATAGCCATCTTTCTCAAGCTTTTTAACGAAAGCTGTTTTGATAGCATAAATCTTACTATTGCCAACCAAATCCTTGACTATGCTCTTCAGAGTATCTTCTTGGAGAGTTCTAGTAATGCTACAAATCTCTGGACAACCAGACTCAGATTCTGTTCCATATCTCAACATGGGGACATAAACAATCTCATCTTGTTCCAGAAAATCTTCCAGTTGTTCTTCTGAAAGAATTCTAAGATATGTAGCATCATTATAAGGATTCGTAATCTGCTTACTATCCTTATCATAACCGTGAATAAAGAATACATCTTGATCGCTGACACTACCATTAGAATTTCTGTTATAAGACTTTCTTGGGCCAGAACTTTGTGTCAGATGCTTATAGTCTGAAACTTTGAGAAGATTTTCAGCACCAACATCTTCGATTAGTTGATCAAAACCCTCATTGCTTTTGGTATGATCCTTAGTGTCGATCATCAGATAAGCAAAGCAATCGTTCGCATTACAAAACCTTGTAAGAATCTTCTTGGCGCTTTCTTCACTAGCAACATCGCACACAAAGAAACTCATCTTACCCTTCTTTTTCTGGTTATTCCAATAATAGGAACCTTTACCAGTAAGTGTTTCGTGATGGATTCTATCTGTGAGAGCAACTTGGCGACGAGAACGATAGCCAGCAGTCTTGTAATTAAATACATACAGACTCTTGCCCGCAGGAATTTTATATTCCAAGTCATTGCCAGAATTGATAGGATGATCTTTGCCCTTGGGATCAGTCCAAGTAGCACCAACACCCCAGCCGCCAGCCAATTCATTCATAGTATAGTATGAAGTAATTGCCTCTACCTTATTCTGGGCAGATTTAATCTTCTTGGAGAATTCTTCCTTCATCTCCATGTAAATTTCTTGAGTCTTTTTACGCAGGGTCTTGATAACATCCTTGGTATACTGCAAACCTTCGCGTGAAACATCCATTTCAAGTTCTCCGATACCAAAATCAAGCTCCAGATAAAGACCAGAGTTAATGATCTCGCTCACAAAGCTCTTCCAAGAATCAATATCTGCTTTCTGGAAAGCCCTATTCCACTTCTGGATATGATCGGGCATCTCATCTTTCTCTTGACCAACAATCTGTGCGGTCTGAACAGGATAGGCGATATTACCCATGATAGCTACGATGCCGCTATCAATTCGATGATAACCATTAGGAAAATAGTTGTTATCATTATTAAGTCGGCAAACCCTCCAGCCCTCACCACTAATAATGATGTTCGTATTACTGTACTTATGATCTTGCAGATTATTCCCGATACCTCCTTCAAGGATGGGTTTCATACGGAAATAGTGGAAGATTCTCTTAGCCTTGTCTGTAAACTCTTGAAAGTCATGCTGCTTAACAGCAAAACTAATCTCAAGACCATTCGGCTCAGAGGTATTTGAAGTATTGAAAAGATTCAGAGTAGGAACACCACTCTCATCAATCGCTGCAATATAGGTATACTTCTTTCCATTGAAGTATGACGCAGTAGTAAAGCTCTTGGTATATGCAAACGGACTCTTAGAACCTAGACCAAGACAACCAACAAAATCATTGCTATCATTCTTGTTGGATGCTCCATAGGTTGTATACAAGTCCTCCATATCGGCCTGACTAAGACCAGTACCATAATCTCTTACCATGAAGGTGGGATTAGCAGCGGTGGGCAAAGTTACCTTAAAGGGGTTCTTATTACCGGCAGAGATATGACTATCATAAGCATTAGTAGAAAGCTCACGAATTGCAGCCATAACCTTATCAGAATAAAGAGAGTCTGAAAGGATTTTAAACATTTTGCTCGTCTGAGCAATATTGAACTGATTCCTACTCGCAACTCCAACGCTGTGAGTCTCAATCGTCCTATCTGCCAACTTCATCTTATTTCTCCAAAAGTGTTATCGTTCCTGTGATGGCTCAAGTATATCATCGGCAAACCGTCTTGTCAAGCATCAGTTTTTTTTCTCGTCTGTCGGCTATTATTTTAAAGCCTATGGCTATGTCTATCAGACCCAAAAGTTTTAAAAAGACTACGGGCAACGTGAATGTCATGCCTCCAACGAATATGCAGAGGAGGCCCATGATCCAGACAACAAATTTTGGCATCCAAGGGAATAATGAGAGAAGATAACTTAATGGTCCTATAATTAGTACAGATAAAAAAATTATTGATACTAGCAGAGCTAAACTAGCCATTAGAGATCTTCTTCATCGTCATCTTGGTCGAATGTAAAATTTCTATCTTCGTATGGAGTCCAATCTTCGTTTTCTTCTTGTTCTTCTAAATCTTCCATCATGGCTTCTTCTATTTCGGCATCATGAAGAGCTATTGTTATAGCCTCTAATGTATCATAAACCTTTTGTAATGTTTCGTCCATTCTTAGTATTTTGGATTCAAGACTCTTGATCTGTCTTTTCATTTCTGCCATGTCTTTAGATACATGATTATCTATATTATGAATTTCCTTATTGCTTTTCATTACTTCTCTAATTACATCGTCAATATTTTTAGACATTTTGGCCTCTTTATTTTAGGCGTTTATATTCTTTAATATCACCATTCTCAATAATCTTTTTTTCCTCATAAATTGAGGCCACTCTTCTATAATATTCTTGCTTAATATTTTCTAATACACCAGTAATCATAGCAATCTTAGGATAAGATACTTCTCCCATAAGACCTCCAATAATACGAGAAAAACAATAATTAATATCACCTAAAATAGTAGCAAATTCATTATTGTCCATGTGACCCTGCAATCCCTTTGGGGTATTAATGCAGTCTGTCAGCTTGTCTATACAGCTATCTAGTTGTTTTCTCAAGTCTTCTTTAATATATGGCATTTTATTTCTCGCATTTACAATCATAAGTGTTACAATAAGAACATTTTGGGCCGGGATCTGGATTTCCCCAAGCATTACTATAGCCAGAGAAACTTTCTTCGCCAGTATCAATACATACTAATTTTTTATATTTCCCCCTTTTGACAAATCCTATATTATGCCAATGACAATCCCAAAATTTTAATTTGGTTTTAATTTCTATCTTTTCCACCAAATCTTGCAACAATATCATAGTGTTTTTTGTATGATTAGCCGGTAATGCTTTTTCTGTAATATATCCCCAACCGCTTTTTTGGGTAGGAAATAATGTTTCATATTTCAATTTACAGAGTTTAGAAAAAACTTTTGGTGCAAGACTATATCTGCTTAATTTGATTTGAATCTTTCTGGCGTATTCTGCTCTACTTTTAGAGATAAATTCTTTGAAAGCTTTATTGGAATGATCATTTATGCTATACAAAGCACAATATCCACCTTGATTAAAGTCTGAATATAGATCAATTTTATATTTAGTATTAATCATATCAGTAAGAGATAATGTCTGGAACTTCGCCAGTAAGATTGTAGAGAAATTCTTTGGCCTTGTCTAGAGTGTAAAATTCTCCAAGAAAAATAGCTTTATATTCAGGATCATGGGAATATCTTTCTCCATAGATCTGGTAATAAGGATCATCCAAACCCTCTTCTTCTGAATCTAGAAAGTGTTCAGCACTTTTAATCTCATCTATATAAGATCCACCCTCATAGTCGCTGAACTCTCGTACAGTAACCAACAAGAAATATTCTATGGGGGATTTAGGATTATTATTCTTAATCCTACCATTACACAAACTATTACTCATGATTTTTCCTATTAAGACTCAAGGGAATTTTTTAATTCTTGCATCTGTTGAGATATTTTTAGATACTCATTAGTTTGCTGAACAGCAAATTCATTAGCCCTATAAACTTCTGCTGCCCACTCTTTATTCTTTTCTCTTAGTTTTTTAAGTTCGTCCTTTGCATTTTGCACAAAGAAAAGATCAGCACCAGCACTCCATGCAAAATCAATAATACTTTCAAGAGGATCAGAATGTTTATTCATATAATTTGCCAGTTCTATAAAAGTCCTTCTTATACTATCTTCCCAGTTTTCATACTCTTCTATCATTTTCTAGCTTTGCTATCTTTTCTTCCAAGATTCTGACTCTTTCATGAATATCATAGTCAGCTATTGCTGGTAAATCTTTAACCTGGGTTTTACCATCACCAACATGAATGGTTAACCAAGTTCCATCACCTAGCCTATCATACTGAATAGTTTCTCCCCTTTTGGGAATATATGGGCTATCTTTAGATGCCTTGCCCATTAAAAATTCAGCTTTCATTAGGACGCACCACAACTTCAGCACCAACAAATTCTGACTTATAATATCCGGTCAAACTATCTTTCTGATAAATATCATGTACAATAAACTTAATATCACAACCATTTTCAGCATTAATAATCTCATCATCAATATATCTCTCAATAGCTTTTCTAACATCGTCAGGAGTCATTGTGATGTGTGTTCTATTGTGAATTTTCATAATTAAAAGTCATCTCCCATTCGATATTCATCAAACTTTTCTTGACATTCTTCATTAGCGTCATGATATCCAGTATCATAACCTTGTTCATGGCCCATAGCATACGCCGCCATCAACCATTTGATTATATCGGTAGTTTCTCCTTTTGCAACACAATTTCTTATGTCGCTCATAGCTCTTTCGTGTCTGACGCTATATCCTTCAACTTCATTTATCCAGTGGTCGAATGTCATAAGATTTTATATCCTGCAAACGCTTTGGTGTACTACTATTATAGCCTATACCTAGTAAGGAGTCAACTATGGAAAGACATAAATATTCAGTCGATAATTTAAAAAATGCTGTTAAAAATTCTCGTTCAATTAGGCAAGTATTGGATAAGCTTGGTATTGTTCCGGCTGGAGGTAATTATCAAACAGTTAAAAGAAGAATAGCTAAATATAGTATTGATACTTCTCATTTCGGGGGTCAGTCTTGGAATAAAGGAAAAATTACTGGCCCTAAAAAATCTGTCCATTTTTATCTCACTAAGAATTCTGTTGTTCAGAGTTTTAGGCTAAAGAAAAGATTATTGTCTGAGAATGTTTTTGAACACAAGTGTTCTAAATGCAAACAAACCAAATGGTTAAATTACTCTATACCTTTAGAACTCCATCATATTGACGGAGATCATTATAATAACGAGTTAATTAATCTAATTTTACTTTGTCCAAACTGTCATGCTTTAACTGATAATTATCGTGGGAAAAATAAGTAGGAGCAGAGGGGATCGAACCCTCACTGTATGGATTTTCGTACTACTATAACTTTCGTTACCATTTCTGTTTGTAGTCTGGACTTTACCTTAACCATAGTTACACAACATTAGGTTCCTGCCGTCAAGTCTCTACACCTTCATAATATTTCTATTAAGCTTGGCTCGGTATTAGCAGTTAAGCCTTCACCGACTTTGACAAGTTCTACTTTAAAGATTTCTCTTTAAGCACTCAATTTAACGAAAAAAGTCCATTGCCTCTGCCTAATTGGGCTATGCTCCCATAACACTTCCGAACTACATATCATAACGATTGGTTAGATGTTTGTCTATGTGTCTCTACCAATATTTATGAGGGATGTAGTTGGAAGCATTTGGTTTTTAAAATCAACCGTTAGAATGAGCAGCCTTTAGACGGCGAACAGTCTCAGCCATAGCCTCAACATTATCCACAGTCTTTACCGGCTTTGCTCGCTCCATTGCGGGCAGTTCGATACCCTTCTTAACCAGAGCAGACTTGGTACGAGCATAACGAGCCATCGTACTAGCAATCTTCTGACCCGTCTTTGACGCAATCTCAGCATAGGTCTTGCTGGAAAAAACTGCCTCAAGGAACTGGTCATCACTGCAACGAACACGACTCTGCTTCTCAGTAGTAGTAACTTCAGCCATAATAAAATCCTCCAAATTATTAACCAATCTTACAAGCAAGGCTCAGTCGCATGACTGATCTTACCTTGCGTTGTTCCTTCGATTATACAGCATTGTATCGTCAATGTCAATGGGCGACCTTGAAATTTTTTTCGTTCTCGCCAGAAATTGTTGTTGAACGTCTTTAAAACTCCAAGGAGTACCAAACTCCACCCCATCTCTTTTATTGTCCACGCCTACATCAAGCGTGAGCGTTCCAGAAGCAACGTCCTCACGATGAAGTCTGCCATGAACATGACCATAAAGCATCCAGCTTTTCCTATAGCTACCAGACCAACTTCTCATAGGATAATGACACATGAATATTTTTTGATTAATATACAGAATCATTTTCTGATCAGAGACACTAGAGAATCCACTAGTAAATTTAGTTGGTTCATCATGATTGCCAAGAATAATGTGAACATTCTGGCAGGCTATTCTTTCTCTATAAGATAGAGCAGTTCCGCCTTTATGGCAGAAATCTCCTATAATATAAAGAATATCGTTTTGTCCAACCGTTTCGTTTATAGAAGAAATAATTTTTGCATCCATTTCTCCACCAGTAGAAAAAGGACGATTACAATATCCTATAATATTCCTATGTCCAAGGTGAAGATCAGCAGTAAAAAATACTTTCTGACCAACTATCTTATCCATTGTATTAATCCTCTGTTGGAAGAACCAGTGCCATGAGCAAATATGCCCAGAAAAGAATACTACCAGTAAAAATTGCACCAGCAACAAAGCCTAGTCTTACTACAGAAACATCTAACCCTAGACTTTCAGCAAGTCCTCCACAAACACCAAAGAAAACTCTATTCTTATTGCTTTTGTGAAATTGATTCATAGGTAGACCCCTTAATAATTTGTTGAATCTGATAGTCTGAATAACCAGACATTAACATTGCTTGGTGGTAGCCGATAACAGGAATTAGTTCGTGTATCATGATTTTTCCTTTGGAGAGTATAGAGTAACCTTAATTATTATATACCCATCACGCCCACTGTCAATATTTTGTATTGAGGATATTCTTCCTTTGCCTAAGAAAGAATCTCCAACCAATAAGAACGGCCCGCCATCTAAGTTAGCAGAAGTTATCACTGAAATATCTGATTGACAACCAAATTTAGCCCAATCGCTTTCTCCCTCAACCAAATATTCGTATTCCGCAATTTGTGTTATTATTCTTTTGTTCTTATTCTTAGACTGTAAGCACTGGCTCATTAAAGGTCTCACTATTGAGAATATAACCTTGATTATTTTCTGACGTTAGGTTAGCAAGAACGTCTTTTAGTCTTTGATTTTCTGTCTCAAGAGTATTCATTATTTTTTCAGCTTGATTTAAAGCCTTTTGAAGAGATTTAACTCTGTTAGCTAATTGATCGTTCATGTATTCTGTTGCTGTTCTGACAACCATGATTAGCCTCCTTGATATGAGTTTGATAACCCCATACTATACACCTTACAGGTTAAGTCCATTTAGGAATTTTTGTAGATCTTTAAGCTGTTTATTATCAAGCACCATCTGATCAGCGTATGGCTTTTTTTCAAACAAAACTTTAAAACAATACCTTAATCTCTGCCATAATGACATCTTATGGCTATAGTTTGTGTAATGTTCAAATATTGCTAAATCAGCCAATTGAATTTCATGATCATATTCGATCACTAAAATTTCGCTTTTACAAGAACACGGAATGAACAGTGTTTTATTTTCGCTTAGATTTGTTATGCTTCCCATCTTTTTTCTTTCTAAAAATTCTTTCGTAATTTTTATCCCAAGTATCTTGAGAAACTAGACTAGCTCGCCTTTTAGAACCTTTACCATTTTGGCTCATCTTAGTGTTTTCCAGATTTCTTTAGATTATCTATTGCCCATAACGGTTGTAAATTTGTATAATGAAAACAAATTTTTTGTTGCTCTATATCAGTTAAATCAAAACTACAACATGGCTTGATATGGTCTATATGCCACTCTCCAAAATTATCCCAACTCATACCAACTGTGAACTGACTCTCTAAATATAGTTTAAGATGTTCCCAAGAGCAACCCGTTAAGTCATAAGAGGTGCTATTTTTCGAGCCTCTAGACAAAGCCATCCTAATACGATTACTAATGATGGTTCTTAGTCTAAAATTAATATTTTCTTTACGTTTCTGCCGTCGTCTTTTGTTAATTTTTTCTCGATATTTTTCTCTATACTTTTTGGCATTTATAGCAACTTTGTCTGGATTATCTTGTCCCCATTGTTTTCTATTTTCGTTTAATTGCTCTCTATATTTAGATCTATATTCTTGTTGTTGTTTTTTAATTTTCTTTTTATTCTTTTGTCTCCTTAGAACATTGTATTCTTTATGACAAGATTTGCAATAAGGAGATTTTCCGTCTTTTGATGTTTTCTGATTATGAAAATTAACAGGATCTTGTTTTTTGTTACATTTTATACATTGTTTTTTCATAGCGTATACCTCTTTGCTTATTGTATACACCAGAAACTAGAATTAATCTTCAAAAACGTATGACCAATAACGAGAATCAGTCTTATTCTGTTTTGCGTCCCAAAAAATACATCTAGCAATATACAATGGAACATTAAGTTTTCCGCAATTAATACTCCAGTGTCTTTCCATTTTCTTATACAAAGCCAGTCCTGTTTTACTCTGATATGTAAGAGTTTTCATTCCATACAATTCAAGCATATGAGTATCTCCACAGAATACTCTACATTCATTAGGATGAATTTGTTCCAAAGAAAATGAAATTTTTGCAGAACCTAAGCCGCTGATCTTATTTACAATACTATCTCTCTTTTTAACATGACCCTTTTTAGCTGTAAAATAGAAGTCTTTAGGGTTAGCCCAAAATTGATCCTTAAAATCCCAAATAAATTTTGTTCTATTATTATAGAGTCCACAACCACTATTCTTGATCTTCTCCCTCAGAGTCTCTTTGTTATCCATCCAATCGCTAAAATTTTTGATAGCATTATATCCATTAACATTGGATTTCCATGTTGTATGAACGCTCATGAAACTAAAGAGATAGCGACGAAAAATATCTTCGTCAGTCTTGGGTCGAACAGTTTCCCAATAGTCCTTATACGCTACTACCTTATCCTTGGGGAAATTCTTAAAAAACTCATCAGCCTTGCTCGTACTCATCACAATCGGCTTTTTCTCAACAACAATCTCTGTCAT
>Ga0209085_1000164_pt1 | contig 52174 bp, 67 predicted proteins | sample C_131016_EF_Meta_FD_187310 | JGI IMG/M metagenome (GOLD analysis project Ga0209085, IMG submission 187310) | Freshwater microbial communities from Lake Croche, Canada to study carbon cycling - C_131016_EF_MetaG (SPAdes) (version 2) | ecosystem: Environmental > Aquatic > Freshwater > Lake... | reverse complement strand
TGAATGATACAGAGCGTGAACTGACACAAAGACTGTTGGAGTTAGGCTTAGCTGACTTTATCATCACAAATGTTGATCGTGAAAGATTTGTACGTGAACTGAACTACAAGGAACCTGTGCTTGAAGCAGAAGTTATAGTTGACATGGACAGGCCTGAAGAAGGGTACAATGATGAAAGAGATTATGTTGAGAACGGCGATGAGCCTATAGCAGATGATGGAACTCAACTACAGGTTGATTATGGTGATTATGGCGATCGTGCAGTTCGGGATTACAATGACTATACTGCTCAATACAGTTTTGACGATGATAACCTATAAAGAAAAATGACAATTGTAATGAAAAAGAGTGATTCCTCCACATATCCTGTGCTGGGATCAAGAGAAACGCAATATCAGATCTTGGTCGCAACTAATCCCAATCATACGTTTTTTGTAGCAGAATGGGTATCAAAGGAAGACTTTACTCTAATACCACCTTCTCAATCTGGTAATTTCTTTTCTTATAAAGGTGGAGACGCTCTTGGAACTGTCGCCGAAAAGCTGGATCAACTACATCTAAAATGAGCGGATGAACTTTACGACCTTCTTTTTCTACTCGCATAATTCTCCCAACAATCTGGTCTACATCGGGCCTGGATGTTGCGATAAGCAGAGTATTCAGAGTGGCCAAATCAAAGCCCTCCTTGCACATTGCGTATGTTGCGATCAGAATACGCTTGGTAGCACACAGGATGGTCCGCTGTTCTGATTTTACTTCACGTCCAAGAATTCCTGTAAGTTCACGTATCTCTCCTGGGAGCATATCATATAGTGTCTTAGTGTGTTCTACCCGATCCGTAAGGACAAGTATCTGTCTGTTCTTTTCTTCAAATACATCTTTCAGAATTTCAACAAGAAACTTATTGCGTGGCTCGTATTCTACAACTTTGTTAATCATCAGCGATGTGAACATGACGTTTGCTGAGTTGTAGATGATCGAATTAAATTCCTTATCTGGTGGATCAAATTCGAAGTACTCAACCTTCACCTTCTCATCAATCTTATCAGCAGTATCTGACTTGTAAAGCATTGGGCCAAGAAACCAATTGATTACGTGCATTAGCTTATCTTTGCGTTCAGGAGTCGCAGAAAGGCCAAGCATATATTTGGATGTGATTTTTGGGATTGATTGACTGAATGCTTCTGAGGCAATATGATGGCATTCATCAACGATTACTAAGCCAATATTCTTGAATGTATTTGGGGGATAGTCTTTCATAGAAAGTGATTGAAGCATGGCTACGATGATATCTTTGTTTTCGATGTCCAGAACTTCTCCCTGTACTCGACCAATGCGAGCGTCTGGAAGGAAGGCTGCGATTCGCTCAAGCCACTGATCGCGCAAGAATGTATTATGAACCAGAACAAGTGTCGGAAGTTGTAGTTGGCTTGCGATGTATAAGGCACAGACTGTCTTGCCTCCTCCTGTTTGGAGAGAAATGATGCCATCGTGTGGTTCTGGCTTCAAGAATGAGTCTACAACAGGCAATTGGATCGGACGAAGCGAACCAGTAAATTTCCAGAACTTGTCAGGAGTTTTGGTAACATCGCGTGTTGAAACAGTATATGGTCCATATTCTTGGATGCCATAATGCTTGGGAATGTATAGGTGTTCTTCTGATTCTTGGAAGACATTGTATCGTGGAACAAACTGAGGCTTTACGAACACTGATGGAACGTATGGTTTGACAGTTAGGACTCCCTTGATATGATGAGCATTTGCGGGTTTGGCTATCCGATATCCATGAATAGTCAAAGCCATTATTTACTTATTGTTTAGTTGCTGGAATCATATCCATTTTAAATGGAGGGGAGACTTAGTATTTTATTAATACTGTTGTGAAGTGTCTGACTTTCATTAGCAAATCTGGAATCTTTCATTGTGCTAATTACTCCCCGACACGATGCAAGAGTAAAAAAATCTACTAAAAGGTCAACATTTGATATATCTTTAGAAGTTGTCAGATCAGTTGATGTTTTTAAGTGAGTTCCTTGTCTTCCTCCTAAATTTAGTGATTCGGATAAAACAGGAAACTTGGTGTAGCGTTTTTTCCACATGGATATAAAGTCTTCATCATCTGATACTGCTATAAATTTACTACCATTTAGTAACCCAGCATGAACCATTCGACAGTTTATTCCATCCATACGATGTGATTTATCAGTTCTAATAGCCCGATCTGTTCCTCGAAGATGAATACCAAACTTAGTTTTTAGGTCGTATTTTTGTTGACGTTCTCGTACTTTTTGAATGATACGTTGATCTATTACACGCAACGTATCTCCAAAAAAGTCACCTTGTGTACCATTATAAAATAATCTATAGCCACATGATGAAGCGACTACGACGTCTGCATTGTAATCTTGAGTTCGCATCGCACCAAGATCAATTTCTGGATTTGTTAGCTTCATTTTTTCCGTATAAGGTAATTTTAGGTTTCCTTTCCAGCATGCAGGGTATACAGTAGCATCCGCAGGAATGTCGTCGATCGATTTCAATTTAGGAATATTTACTAAATCAAAATAGGTGTAAAATGTTTCACCCTTGTGTGACCATATCGGATCTTCCCAATCAACGTAAATTTTGAGATTTTTTGTAAGAGCAAATTTAACATACATTCTTAGGCATTGCAATCTGTCGCCAAATCCGCATGGTCCGCCTTTTACTATCAAATATTTCATACTTATAATATGATTAGAACAAATCCAGAATTGTGGACACGCGTAAAAGGAGAGGTCACCCGTGGATCAAAGGGAGGCCTACCTGGTCAGTGGAGTGCACGCAAGGCTCAACTGGCTGTTAAAATGTATAAGGATCGCGGTGGTAAGTACAAGGGTGCGAGACCGGCGAATAATTCCTTACATCAATGGACAATTCAGAATTGGAGAACAAAGTCGGGGTTACCGTCATTGCTAACAGGAGAAAGATACCTTCCTGCTAAGGCGATCAAGAAATTGTCATCATCTGAGTATGCTCGTACAACTCGTAAGAAGAGAGAAGGATTACGCAAAGGCGAGCAATTTACAAAGCAGCCGAGAAGCATAGCGAGAAAGACACGTCGTTACAGGAAGTTTTAATTCCTGTTCAAACACAAATGAATCGGGCATTCGACTATAATGGAGTTCAAATTTCTGCTTCAAAGCCAGTACAGAAACTTGTAAAGCGTACACGTATTCTTCACATTGATTCGAGAGACCGGGATATACAACTATTTCCAAACAATGGAAACTTTACTGTTTATCTGCCTCGTGCATATGAACGTGTCACGAGTATCAATATCAAGAGTGCTGAATTTCCTCGATTTTCAGGTGTAGGTGGTGTATTAGTAAATTTATGGGAGGGTCCTGATGTTCAACCTACATATACTGCACCAACACTTACCTCCCCGCCTCAATACTTTTTTCTCGAAGCAAAGGGACTGAACATGTCTGACGAGACTGCGAATGGTGCTGACCGTTCTGCATCTACAAATTCAGTCTTTGCTAAGTTTGTTGTTTCTAATGCAACTGACCCCGTTACAATCTATAATGAGAGCTCAAGTGCCCACCAGGAGATTGAGTTCTTCCCTCCGTTGACAAAACTAGATAGATTTCAGTTCAGACTTCGTACTCATGATATGAATGGGAACCAATACATGTACTGGCCAGGAGGTGGTGAGTGGAGCATTAGCCTCGATATTGAGACACTTGAGAATGCATTTGATGAATTCTCGAGCATTGAGACACGTCTTGGAGACCGGACTTAGAAAATGGAATCATATAATATCAAATGGATACTTAGAAACATGGAGAACCGACGGCCTGACGTTCTTCCGCATAGGACACACTTCCACCAGGCAGTGATTACGAAGCGAAACAAGGTTTTGGCCATTGGTCACAATGGAGTTGGATCTCGCTCGAAGGGCTGCGGCTATTCACGTCAAACGATTCACGCAGAACGCGCAGTAGTGAAGAATCTTGGTGATACTTCACTACTTCGTGGTGCTACATTGATTGTGTACCGTTACAATGCTCACGACAGACTTCTGGACTCGAAGCCATGCTCCGAATGCCAGTTATTTCTGGAAAAGTGCATGAGACAATACGGACTTAGCAAGGTCATATACTCTGTGGAGAAGCATTAGGTGATATATTCACCACTTTTTATCTAATATGCTTTCCAAGATTTACAAAGGTATCAAAGGTAAAAATGAAGAACACACCTGTAAAAATGTACAAAAGCATATCCTGCGTTCCAGGAGTTTCCGATCCGGTTTGTCTGTCTAAAAGTTCATACAGGCGCTGTAATCTTACATCATGGCCTTCACGCTGAAAGGAAGGAGGAGCATAAGCAAAGTTAGTTCCATCATCTGTACGATAAAAGGGCTTTGTCTCTGATGTCTTGGTGATGCCAAAGTTCTCACGAGTTACAACCTTTTCTGGCTGAAAGTTAGACTCCTCGTCATCTTTTACAATAGGTAATGTGTTTGTGAGATCGTCGATACCCTTCTTCATGGTTCGCATACTTGCTTCTCCACGCTTTCTGGGATCAGTAAAGACTCTACCTTCTTGAACAGCATCTCTTTTGGGTTCTGTTTTTGCTATGCCGTGCGTTTTTTTAGGCCACGGCCTGTCCGGGAATACATCATCCAGACTCGAATAGTTCATCTTGTTCAAAGGAGCATAGAAAAATTAGCACTATATTGTAAATGAAGATTACACCTCAGTACCTTGTCATCGCTGGATTGATAGTTTATATTACGTTTTTCACTCACCCTCCTCCCAAGTTTGTATCTATGCTTCTGGCAAGCCCTGTTGGACATGTACTTGTGCTTCTCGGAGTTGTTGGTGTATTCATGAAGAGCCAGCCAATTGGTCTTCTATGCGGTGTAGCATATCTTATTAGCTCGTACCCGGTGCTTGAACACTTAGATGCCTCAGAACAAGGCCCTAAGAAAGAACAGCCCAAGTCTGGAGCTCCCAAGCCTGATATGGCTCAGATCGGAAAGCTGGCCAGTATGCTTTCTGGGAAGGGACTAATGGCTGGGAAGGGCGAGAAGCTTCCCCAAGAGAAGGGTAAGGACGTAAAGGACCCTCCTGCGTCTACTACATCTGTGAAGCCCCACACGGATCCTAAAGTTACAGAGAAATTTAGCCTCTTCTAATAAATGGTCTTACATCACGTACATAAGGTTGTTGGATTTTTGAATAACAGCACACTGTTCTCGGGCATTATGTTGCTTCTGCTGAACGTTGGAAGCAGATTTATTGCTCATGAACTCAGCGATGATGATACTGAATACTCGCAGAATCTCCTCATTCGCAGATTAGCTATCTTTGCTGTGTGTTTTGTAGGAACCAAGGATTTAGTAATATCTTTAATTCTAACAGCAGCATTTGTAGTCTTATCTGCTGGTATATTCAGAGGCAAGGGCCCTTTCTCGCGTGAAGGAATGACCAATGGAGAAACAGCAGTTGCAGTTTCAAGTACCGGAAATCCATTCAAGGGATCAGCAGCAAGTGGCGATGCTCCTTTGTTTCGTTAGTATAAATGGGAGGAGGTCTGTTTGGAACGCCGTTATATTTGAATCCTAAATGTTTGGTTTTTTCCGGATTTGTATTAGCTGTATACTGGCTACCCCATCCAAAGGCATTGGCTCATCGGTTTGTTGCAGCATTTCTTTTAGCAACCGCAGCATATATTGCATTAGCCTGGTATGACTATATTTATGATTGCACTGATAGACTTGGACCAACACTGCTCGGATGGATGTCTGGATTTTTCAAGCCAGCCGAATATGGTAAGAAGTTTGACGAGCTTCCTGTAAAATATCAGAAGATTGTTCGAAATGTTGATATAGTCGTTCTGCTGGTACTTGTAGGGGCTTTTGCGTATCCCTTTATTCAGCAATAAAAACGGATTCGAACAGTGTATAAGTATAACAATTAACACACACGCCATGGCCGTCACGTTTCACCAGAATCTCGACTTTCCCGGCTACTGGGTCGCTCGCATCGAGAGCCCATACGGCGGCGTTTTCAACGTCGACCCATTCACCCCTCTCGAGTGCGCGATCAGCCACCAGAGCAAGGGCGGCAAGAACGGCTTCGGCCTGAAGCTTACGACCGGCAAGAACTCTCGGGTTCTCCAGGTCGGTACGATCGGCGCAACGGAGAACTTTCTCCGCGAAGTCAAGAATACCCTGAGCCCGCGGTGGTTCTGGAAGCAGGACGAAGACGGCCCGTACTAAACGGGCTAATGCCCAATTTTTTAGCCAGAAAAACTTGTCCTTTCGTCCAGAAAAACGGATTCTTTTTGTATAGAATTACGGTTGTTAGGGGCGAGGAGCTCCCGCTGATTCTTTGTGGATCGGCTCCGCTAAGGCGGGAACCTGCGATGGGAATGCAGGGCAGGCGGCGTGCGCGCAGACGACGCGCTTGTAATCCCAAGAACACGTCTACCGACCCCAAAGTTCTCATGTGTGTCTGAAAACAGGTATATCATGGGAAGGGCTTGAGACAAGGCCGTGTAGGTTTTATGGACAGATAGGTCCTGACTACACTGTTATCGGGAGCGTTGTTTTTCACTGAAAACTTGTCCTTTCGTCCAGAAAAACTTGTCCTTTCGTCCAGAAAAACGGATTCTTTTTGTATAGAATTATGATTACCAGGGTATTACAGATATCCACAAAAGACTTAGTTAAAGTAGCTGGCCCGAAAGGTCGATGAAATTACGACGTTAATTGTGAATATGTGTAATATTCTGGAATTGTTCTGATCTTACAGAACATAGGAGTCACAGAACGTTGAGTATAAGAGCTTAACAAATGTGTGACACAATTTAACGCGGAAGGTAGGGGCGTTAGATAGGTTACATTGGCCTTAACAATCGAAGAAAAGGAGTCTCAGGTTTAGTGAGACATAGTAACTGCGAAGGAGGGGCAGTTACCTGGGAGTGTAAACCAGTAAAACCACACAGGCTGGAGAGAACAGCATATCAATTAGTATATGGGAGAATTGATCGTTAATAATGCATAACGTAAATATGCCGATGGGTTGCGAGAAGACCAAGAGGATTATGAGATTAGCTATCGAGTGATTTTCGTAAAAGATGTGGGCACACATTTTTTACCAAAACGAATTTTTTGTATTGAAGCTGAAAGTCTTTTAACAGCATGGAGCCAACGCCGCTCAATCTGAGTGGACCGCGTCTGATCAACCCCTTCGTTGGGTGCAGAGGCATCATATGGAACGACGAGACCAAGGTACTATACCTGCTCAGCGAGCCAATGACCCCAATGGTCTACCAGCAAGTAAATGTGGTCCAGGAGTTCGTCAAGCTATACAATCACCCCACGGGTGACGACCTTGTGAAAAGGCATGTCTTGTATAAACTCCTTGTGGAGATCACATACACGCGGACTGATCTGCACAAGTTAATTCTTGACATCTTGACGTCTGGCGACTTGCCAAGAAAGATGGAGGAGAGCTTTAACTTTTAATACGGGATAATACCCAATTTTTCAGTTAAAAATTTGAGCCAAAGGCCCAGTATAGTATTAGTAGTCGTTGTAGACGCATCGGCAGTAGCCGTTCTCCTTGAAGCAGTCCGGGCACAGGTCCTTATCATTGCACACCAAGCAGTAGTTGGCCTTCATGAAGCCGTCATTATTGCAGGTTGGGCAAGTGTTCGGGAACTTGTATGTAAGGTAGTCCTTCGGACATTCCCATTCTCCAGCTCGCTGGCTGACAACTTCTTGGTCGCGAACCATATAGCGCGCGACCAAGACGTGTTCTTGTTTCGGGTTCATCCGATATTCATACGCTTCAAGAGACGGAAACTTCAGCAGCTTCGCCTCCATCTCATCGTACGTTTTCACGTACTCGTCCCAGGTGTTCTCGTCTATGATCACGTACATTTTGTTACCCTTATCACATGTTATATGCTATTTCCGTTTTCTAAAGTTTGATTGAGACTGAGTTCTTCCCAGTTGAACCGCCCTTCTTAGCAGGGGCAGAAAGGCTCACCTTCTTATCAGTAACCCCTGCATTAACCGACTTTAGAAGATCAGAGATATCTGCTGGGATGCTGGGAGGCTTCATCTCAACGCGGGGTTGGACAGCTGCGGCCGCAGGCTGAGGGTTGGGTCTTGAAGGAAGCTTTACAGGTGACTTGATAGTCGTAGGAGGCCGCTGGGGAGGAGGAGGAATCATTGAGCTCATGAAATTAGCAAGACCCGCCATGGGGTTATCTCCTCCGCGAGGAGCCATGGGAGGCGGAGCAACGTTGGTTCCACGCTGATTGCTTTGGCTCTGCATTGCGGCAGTAGCAAGCTGGCGAGCGATCTCAGGGTTTGACTTGAGAACCTGATCAAGGTTAGGAATGGGTGACTTCTGAACCATCTGATTCGTTAGGTGAACCATGTAGACCATCATGCAAGTACGAATAGGAATACGTACAAGGGGGTGCATGCGTAGCTTATCACCGTACAGATCATATAGCTCCTCAAAGTCTTCCTCCATATCACCAACCTTCATCTGAGCAGCCTCAGAAAGACCATCGAGCTGAAGACCAAACGCCTTAACCATGCCTACATTCTTAGATGACCACTCGAGACCGCCCATACCAGTAACGAACCACTCAGAGAACTGCTGAACAGACCGGTCCATGTCCTTCTCCTTACGAATAAACTCAAGTTCCATCTCCATCTCCTCAAGAGAAGAGTCCATCGTGAACCGCTTACGCATGGGAACGCCCAGCTTGGCCAGGCGATCGAACTTGCGTAGAGTCTCATACTTCTTGCGCTGAACATGCTCATCAGACATACGAGTGCGAGACTGAGATGGAGCAAAGTGATCGGCGTTCATATTCTGAACCCCGTTCCATGTTTCCGTCTGTCCAACTGAATCCAGATTTGGCACGATATGTGGGGCAGCATCCTCAGTAAAGTTGGGAAGATCAAACGTTTCAAGATTTGGAAGAGCCGTATCACCGGCACTTCCTCCACTTAAGCTGGGATTTACAAGCATATCTAAGCCGATGATGTCCATTTGTTAGTTAGAGACGTTAGGGTTCTGAAAACTTTAACGCGCTATACATCTATTAACTTTACAACGTGCCCATTCTTTACGATTAAAAGTCTTCGATATGTAGTGCATTGTAATTGTAAATTAAGAATACGTTTAGTAAACTTTTCACCTAACCAATCCGGATATTTTTTAACAATTTCATAATATCTATCTGCATATCCTTTTAAAGAAGTGTTGATTTCTGTTGCATCTTTATAGTAAAACATTCTATCAAACTGACTCAGTGCTGCATGAATTGGTTGGCGTTTTTTTAAAATATATTCAAAGAACTTAGCACTTCGGGGATCTTTCTTAATTGTTTTAGCTAAGTAAAACGCAGAAATTGCCGGGTTACATTTTATCATAATAGCTATGCTTCTACCCTTCTTAATCAACCATGGCAAGTATACATTGTTTAAAAATGTTTCATCAACTCCAAATATATACTGATCGTGTTCTGGCGATAAGCTTGCTCTGATTTCACCGCTATGGTACAGTACTTTTTCTTTTCCAGATTTGATGTCTTTTACAAAATTTGACCATAAACTAAACGGTATCTTTTCCATAGCAGAGAATTTACCGGCTGATATCCAGGGATATGGAAGCCCGTCACTCATAAGTTGACGTCCTTTAAAATCTGACTCAAATAGTTGAGTGCTATCGTATACTACAGAAATATCCTTTAATTTTGAAGCAATATCAAATGTTTTAAAGTTATCAACATGATGACGTTCTGGTTCTAATTCATTAATGTGAGCAACACGAAATGGTCGCGTATTGATATCAAACATTGGGAAGAAACGTAACATGGTTCCAAATAATCCAATATGAAATCCATCATCTCGCAAATATTCTGGGCATTCAAATAGAATTACTCTGGCATTTAGTTGTTTGATGATTGGTTGAATCTCAGTATCCTCTGCTATTGCCCGGTCTACAAATAATTGAAGCTGACTATCTGGAAATAGTTTCATGTGTTCTTTCCACCCTTTCAAGCCATCAATGTATTTCTGAAAATTTTTGGTTAAAGGAATTGCTTTAAAAAAGACGATATTCACAGTATTCGCATATCGTCTATTTGGATTTTGGATTACCGTTAATTTACAGACGTCGTTTTCCATTATAGTTAATCGACAAAAACAAAAATGGATTTATTGATAACGTATGTGTGATACCTAACAAAGATGGAGAACCTGCAAGCAGTTGCCGCTCTCCTTCGCAAGCAGCTGGCCGAGATTGAGGCCAAGATGATCGAGCTCGCGCCAAAGCCCCCACCCGTATCTGTGTTTGATCTCCACAAGGAGGTTCTAAACATTTCAAATACCAGGCAGTGGAAGGACTTTATTAACAACGGCGTTGTAGACAACATCACTCTAATTCTCGATCAGTGCTACGAGTTTTATGTTGACTTCATCAATGAAGAATTGCCCGGCAAGAAGCCAGTAGATATCATTGGTGAGTTCGGCAGTGAGAAGTGGCAGAAATTTCAGTTTGAGGTCATTAAGACCCTGATCAGTCCGTCCGACATGGACGAGGACTTCGAAGACACTGCCAACGGCTGTGACGAGATTGCCTCGGAGGCTGGAATTGATGTAATTAAAGCCACGGCATAATAGGACTATTTACGTCCAATTTTTACTTAGAGTTTTCCATAAACCAAAGACCTTGAAGAAAGGCATCTGCTAAGTCATCCTTCTTAGGGTGTTTCAGCATATAGTCCTTCCATTGAGCTGGTACCAAAGCTGCTGCGTGAACAATTCCAGTTTTCTTGCGTCCCTTGTATGTCTTGGTGGCATCATCTACTGTGACCATATTGGTTAGCTTATGAACTGCTGACACACCCTTAGTTGAATATCCGTGACATTCAAACCACATATGCATCATTGCCTGAACAGCCATCATACGCTTATCAGGTTGTTGCTCAAAGATTACCTTGGTCGAGCCATTCCAAATAGCAGTACGGGAGGTCAAAGAAGTATTGATCATAGGAGCCAAATCAACAACTGACCCTTGCTTACATGATTTTACACACCGCTTCCAGACACGGGCAGCATAGTGAGAATAGAGAGCGTCTACGAGGGACTTCTTTGTTGTTCCCTCGATATTGAACTCCCCAGCTTCCTTCTTCAACGCCTCTAAGGTCTTCTGTGATAATGATGTCTTTGTACACGCCTTGCCCGCCTTCTTGTGGACAGAACACGCGTATTGTTCTTGTTGCTTCCAGTTTGCTGGTTTACGACATTTAAAACATTTAGGATTATCATGACCAGCTCCTTCAGCCATTACATCGATCAGATCCCAGTGTAAGATCTTAACGTCTTTGCGTGAAGTTCCTTCAAGGATACAAAAGGCAAGATTACGTAACCCAACATCAAATGATACTAACTTCATTACTGTTATATGAGGACGATGTAAAAATGGAATTAAAATCAATAGACTACGAGATATTACTGACGCCATGGAGGTTCTCTTCGGCTGCGTCGCGCTCTTTGCGCTCTCGTGGGCGTATTGTGCCTTGGTTGATGCTTGTACGAACCCCGATGTGTGCGACTGCCCGTGGCACGACATCGACGGTTACGGCAAGATGCCGGGATGCTTTTGCGAGCTCCGGCCGTGCCACGCGTGGTGTAACTGCCACCGGAAGGAACCGGGATGCTGCCCTGTTCACGGGTGCTCCAAGTGTAACTGAAACGGGCTTGGCCCAAAACGTATTTTTTGTTTTACAATTTTATAATAAGTAAAATGCGTCCTCCGCCTATTCGCGCAGGATCGTCGCCAAAGCCAACAATTTATGAACACGAGCTGGTTCTCAAATACGATGAACCATCTCGTGAACTAATTGCTACTCATCGCGAATGCATCAAAAAGCTGGAGGCACATCTTGAAAGATTTCCACAGCATACGCAACTCAATGTGCTTTATATGGAACAACTCGAGTTTCATCGCGAAGAATACCAGTTTTACTGTAAACTAAAACAGGCACACTTTAGGGTAAGAAGCAGTGAGAATACGGTCAGTAGCACATGCTTTGATTAAAAATGGATTTAGAAAGTTCATATTACTAAATAATAACGGCGGGAACATGAGCCTCGCCATCCGGGCCCCAAAGATGGAGCCCAGCGCGCCCTCTCCGTGCGGAGGGGACACGGCACCATACGCCCTGCCGTCCCGCAAGGACAAGCAGCGCGAGCTGGACGCCGCGGCGGACGCGGCCTGCAATACCTTCTTCGACCTTAACTGGAAGATGGGGGAGCTCGTCTTTACGCTCGCGGGACGCATCCCGAGCCATCTGAATTATCAGCAGAGAGAGGCGTACCTTCACACGATGGAGGAGTACGTAACTGCCACCAGAAAGCTCGAGGCGGCACGCGCGCGCTTCAACGCCGCGTCCGCCGCCGCCGCCGAGTTCAAGGCGTTGCCGTAGCGAACAATACGCCTTCGGGCAGGGCCTTCGGGCTCACTTTTTAGATTGAATATAGAGTGCTACAATTAGAGTCATAGAAGCATCTGTAGTTGGGTCGTGAGCTTTTTCAAGTGGAAGAAAGCTTTCTATATGTTTTGTTTCCCGATCGAGATGTTTCTTAATGCAAAGATAAGTCCCTTCTAACTTGGCTGTTCCGCATTTCTTTCTGCTTTGAGGATTCCATAACGCGATATCTATGATATGTCTTGGTGGAAGATAATCAAACCCATACATTACAGCCGCATTCTGTAATGCTTCAATATCACCTGTACCTTTTACAATGATCGTAGACTCACTGTAATGCTTCATAAATATCTTGTACCAAGATGGAGGCTTGTGATGTGCCTTAATATTGGGGTCTTCAGTATATGCCTTTATCCCCTCCTTTAAAGCCGTCTGTCCTTCTGGTGATAATCTTGATGGAAAAGATACACCCCAAGACAAACCAAGTCTTCCTTCTAATTCGTCTAATTTTTTAGCAGTTGCTGCTTCTACTGTCGCATACTTTGATATAGTAAATGATACTTCGCGTTTAGGTTTTGATAAGGTTACAAAGAAGGGATTATTGTATGACCAAGAACCATCAGTATTTTTTGTCAGCAGAAATCCTCCAATCTCTCTGGCCACAAAAAAGAAATCCTCAGTTGGAGGAAATTTGTATGCCTGATCACCAGTTTCTCCAAGCACATGCCAAAACTCACAGTCAAACACAAGTATCTTTGTTTGACCGTTAGCTAACAGATCTAAATGTTTATTATGGAATCTCATTGTATTTAGGCAGATGCTTTTAGGAGCTGGAGAAGAACAGTCTTAGAATCACGCTTTCCATAAGGAATGCCCTTCTTAGAGAGAAGATCACGAAGGTCTGCCGATGTCTTAGTCTGAAGATCATCGACATCAGGCTCCTGCTTTACCTCTGGGACGGGGGCAGTAGGGAACTCAACTCTATCAACGACCTCAACAGTCTTCTCCTCGACCACAGAAGCCCGATCGTCTTCCTCTTCCGAATCTTCAACATCGAGAGGAGGAGGAACAAGCTGTGATGCTACGAAAGAAGAAAGTGAGCTAACAACAGACATCACCTTGTTCTGCTGCCAATACATGTATCCGACCATTCCGGCAAGGACAAGAACCATGGTTGCGAGTACGAGGACACTGACATTTAAGAAGCTGCTCATTTGGTGTTTTGTATAGACAAAAGCTTCTTTCTTTAAACGTAAAAGAATGCCGACTCCAGACGCGTCACAGTTTACGCAGTTAAAAAAGTATTCTGCCATCAACACCGGAGATAAAGGGCAGGTGCAGCAGAAGACTATCACACATTTATATCAGCCTGTTCCATCGGTTAATCGTCCCATAGACTTCCTTGCGTCATTTAGCAATAAGTATACCTCTACGCCTACATTTGTTCCGATCAATAGAGTAACTGGTCCTGAAGAAAAGCCAAAGGTTCCAGGTGGAAATATCCGTGGAGGTGGAAGTGGTGGAATTGTTAGACGTACGGTAAGATTTAGCTTAATTACTGATGGTGGTCCACTGCCCCGACTACCTCTTGGTGGGCCATATGGAGCGATTGTTCTACGTTTAACCGGTTTTCCAGGACCTAACACTATTGCACTTACTTTTGATACTTCATCGGTATTAGGATTTAATTTTGGTTCTGTTGCATCATATGTTCCGCTAATTGGAACAAAAATTCAGAATGTTACGTTTAGAACAGATAGAATCGATATAATATTAGATGGAACTGCTACGAGAGCCGATATTCATGAAGTAAATATTAACATTTCAAGCAATAATTTTAACTTTCCAATTTTAAGTATTGATTAAAAGTCCTCATCGAACCGGACAGTCATCTCTGCTTGAGAGAGACCAACACCTGGCTTAGAATACTCTGACACCTTCTTCTCAAAGAAGTTCGTCTTACCCTCCAACGAGATCAGCTCCATAAAATCAAACGGATTTGTGGAATTGTAAATCTTCTTAATGCCAAGCTGAAGCGCCAGTCTGTCAGCAACAAACTGAATATACTGCTGCATATCGCGGGCGTTCATTCCAATAAGCGAGCATGGCAGCGAGTCGGTGATAAATGCCGACTCAATGCGTACAGCATCGCAGATAATGGTTCCGATAGTATCAGAGTCCAGCTTATTCTCCATCTTGTGATACATGGCAACAGCAAACTCAGTGTGTAGTCCCTCATCACGAGAGATTAGCTCGTTGCTGAACGTCAGACCGGGAAGTAGACCACGCTTCTTGAGCCAGTAAATAGCACAGAAGCTCCCAGAGAAGAAGATACCTTCTACGCAGGCAAAGGCTACAAGACGAGTAGCATACGATCGCTTATCATCCATCCAATTGAGAGCCCACTTTGCTTTCTCGGCAATGCTTGGGATCGTATCAATCGCCCGGAATAGCATCTTCTGCTCATCCTTATCCTTCACGTACTGGTCAATAAGCAGAGAATAAGTCTCTGAATGGATTCCTTCCATGGCATTCTGGACACCGTAAAATAGACGTGCGATCGGTGACTGAACCTCAACCTGAAAACGTCCTGCGAGATTTTCCTGAACAATGCCATCTGAACCCGCAAAGAAGGCCAGAACGTTCTTAATGAAATGTTTCTCATCCTTGCTTAGTTTTTCCCAATCCTCCTTATCTTTGCTGAAGTCAATTTCCTCAACAGTCCAGAAAGTTCCTACTGCTTTCTTGTATAGTTTGTATAGGTCCTGCTCTGAGTCCTTAATAGGGAACAAAGTATAACGCTCACCAAGAGTCGTGGCAGACGAATCGAATAGAGGCTCCATATTCTGAGGGCGAGTAAATGAATTAAATACTTCCATCTTACTCAATATAAATATGAGTGGTCCAAATCCATTTTCGAACTCGAATGCCCCGGAACATAACTTAGTATCAAAAATATTGACATCTCCATTATTGGGCGCGCCGTACCAGGTTGCGGTTGATCTTGTTGATATTCACACAGCATATGCCCTGCGAGTTGGTTCCGCAACAAACCCGGTACAGTTAGAGTTTCTCAGACAGCTTGGTACTGATTCTAATCCCGTAGACTTAGCATACATTGATAGTTCATACATAAAGAGTCTAACTGGCACAACTGGATATTTTGAAAGTCTAAGTGCTGATAGGGCAACGGTAACAACGTTAAATGCCAACGAGATCATTCTCGCACCAGGAGGTACTTTTTACTGGTCAGGCGCCACATTTAGTCCTCCGTTTTCAGGGGGCGGTAGTGGTCCAGGACCTGCTGGTGCCACAGGTGCCACAGGTGCCACAGGTGCCACAGGTGCCACAGGTGCCACAGGTGCCACGGGGTCTACAGGTTCCACAGGTGCTACTGGGAATGGCGTTACGGGTGCGACGGGTCCTGCTGGACCTACTGGTCCTGCCGGAGGTGGTTCTGGAGGAAATCCCACTGGCCCACAGGGTCAGATTGTCTATTTTACACCCACTGGACTTCAATCTGTTCCTCAACTAACATATGACGGAACAACTCTAAATGCGCCATCGATCGAAGTTGTAAGTGAGAACCAAACCGGTATGATCGGATTCGCAACCTCTGGAGGAAACTCGTCTATCTTTTCAGGACTGACAGCTACAGCTGGAAACTACCTAAACATTGGACCGTTTCAGGGACCTCCTAAGGTAACAGTTGATACAATTCAAGGATTTGTTGGAATCGTTAAGACGAGTCCTACTGTTGCCCTTGATGTTGTTGGGCAGGCTGTCATTACCTATCCTGGTAGCACTACCTATCTCGGGGTAACGGGTGGATCGGGTCCTAATGGAAATGTTGGTCTTGCTGCTGGAACAACATATATCGTTCGTGCTTGGGGTGCTGGCGGAGCAGGAAACGGCGGAACTGGTGGAGCTGGTGGATACGCAGAGGTAACCTTTAATACTGGAGCCACCGGTCAGACACTTGAATGGGCCCAGCTTTATGGCGGTGCTTCGGGTGGTGGTAATGCACTTGTTGTAGACTTTGCGGGGGGAGCTACATTCTTATATGTTCCTGGCGGTGGTGCTGGAGTAACAGGAGGTATTGGTGCTGCTGCTGGAGAACCGCAGGGCTTTCCCATCCCAGAAGGAGGTTACAGTTCTGGCTACACAGGAACATCGGTTGCAAGTTATACCAATAATACTCCTTGGTTATACAATACATTAACAGATACTTCGATCACGGGAGGAACATTCAGCAGCGGATCAATCTATAACATTGCTGGAAATGCCACAAGTGGCATGACATTAACATTTAACCCCCCCGCAGCATTCCAACAGAATACTCTTGGTGTTGGAACCACATATACTACAAATCCAGGAACAACATTTACTATTCAGGTGAATAACTTACAATTCTTTAACTCGATAGTAACGTCAACAGAAGATGGTTTTATTCTTCCAGCTGGATTTTCACCAATTGTTGATGTTGGTGTTGCGTCGGGGTTAACTGGAACTACGGGTACTGCTAATTATAGCAATTGGCCAGGAGTTACATATCCATCTTTTAATGGAAATTCGACACTGTCTGGTACTACTGGTTTAACTGGTAGTTCTGGTGCGGTAACAACTGGCCCATTCAATCTAACTTTCGTAGCTGGTTCTACTTATACGTGGTTTTTTGCTGGAACTGTGAATGAGTCTTTACCAAACTCTATAATAGGAGTTTCACCCGGAGCAACATTCAATTTTTCAATTCCGTCACTTGAATTAACGGGAACAAGTATCAGTACAGCAGGAAACATAACGATTCCAACAGGCACAGATATTCGTGTTGCAGAGCGTATTTTCACAAATCAGGGTCTAACTGCTACGAATCAGAATGGAGCCAAAAATGGCGGTGGAGGATATACTGGCGGCGGATCATCAGCACTGGTTACAGGAGTTCCTGGAATTTCTGATAGTTTGGTTGTTGGCACAACGTTCAATATGCCAGCAGGCGGAGGTGCTGGGTCTTGGTTTATTGGTGGTGGAGTTGCTGGCACGACATATGCTGGAAGCGGAGGTTTACCATATGTGAATCAGTACAACAGAAATGGTGTATATGGTGCTGGAACAACGGGAGCTACAGGTAGTCCAGGATTCCTGATCGTCGAGCAAGTGATTAGTCCAGCTGTTCCACAACCTGCCTTAACAGTGAATGGTAATGAAGTTGTGAATGGCAATGAGACTGTGAATGGAAGTGTTACTGTAGTTGGATCTATACAAGCCACTTCATTCAATAATCAGATTACAACTCCTTTAGGCGTTCTTACACTTGTGAGTGCAGATGGAGATCCGAATACGGGGCAAATGAAACTCAATAGTATCACTGGAGGAGGTGCAAAATTTAATTGCAATGTAAGTGCTCCCGATTTTATCGCAACATCAGACGTCAGAACAAAAAAGAATATTGTAACAGTTGATTCTGCATTAGACCGAGTGATGAAGATGCGTGGAGTATTCTTTGAAAGAAATACGCATCCCGGGGAAAGACGTGTTGGCGTCATTGCTCAGGAAGTTGAAGACATTCTACCCGAAGTTGTTCAAATTGATTATTCAGACGGAATGAAATCAGTATCTTACGGAAGCATAGTTGGTCTGCTGATCGAAGCCATCAAGGAGCAGCAAGAGATTATTAAGAAACTTATGTGAAATACCAAGTGACCGTGATTGGATTTGCTGTTCCAGCATTTCCGTTTGAACCACTACGAATACCCTGGCTACCGTTTCCACCAGCACCGCCATTTGGTCCGCCAGCTGCACCGCCATTTCCTGGATCACCACCATCGCCTTGACTTCCATTACCTCCACCAGGTGTGCCGCCCGCACCACCATTTCCACCCCCTCCATTTCCTCCAACAAATGTACCTGCACCGCCGCCCTCGCCGCCGCTGCCTCCATTAGCCGTATATGTTTGACTATTGTATGTACAAACTGCAGGAGTTCCATTACCTCCATTACCGCCAGGATTAGCAACACCAACTCCACCAGCTCCTGCGCTACCGCTACCGCCGCCTGTTGGAACAGTAAGACTAATATTCGCAATGTTTCCAGAAGTATATGGAAGCAATGGAGTTACCAATGTACCACCGCCACCACCACCACCTCCAGCTCCTCCAAAGCTGCTATCACCGCCTCCACCACCACCGCCGCCTCCGCCACCGCCAACTAAACTTACGGTGATATTGGTAGGAGTTGGTCTATTCGCAGGAGGAGTCAGACCAGTTGTATTCGCTGTAATAGTTTGGACAAATGGTGCCGTATTCAAAAAGTATCTTCCATAAAAATACGATAAGCTCAATGATCCTGCTGGAACTGTATATGTAGTTCCATCAGCATTATAAAGAGTTTTTCCGATCAGAGAAGTTAAGGCAAATGGAGTTGTTATTGCTGTTCCGCCCTGTAAATTAAATCCAGTAAGAAGTTGGGACATTGCAATTGTTGAACCACCTAATGGAAATCTACCAGATGCCGGATTCCAGGCCATTTAATTAGATCTTAGAAACCAACTTATGGATGCTCAACGATGACACGCCAGACGCATCAGATACTGGTTTCATCTGGGCCTTGCTTCGGAACCCCATTACATATGCTACAACCCCTGCTACGATCGTCTTGGGAGTATGCTCAAAATCATCCTCTGACTTTGTAGAAATCTCAAGCAGGATCTGGAAGATTTGGTTCCTCTGCTTATCATTCAGTAAAAGTGTAGCACAAAGACGTTCTGCGATTCCCAACTGGGTTTGGAGAACAGTATTTTCGGTAACAGCAAATCTGGGAACCGCCTTACACAAAGAACGAATGCTTACCCTGAACACCTCAGCAATCTCTTCGTGAGTACGTGATGCTCCGTTCTGTCGACACGCAACATATACAGCAGCACCCATGAGTGCTCTCCTGGTTTCACCTCGAACCTTCTGAGCATCATCCATGGTCTTGTACAATCCACACGCATCCATGATCACAGACTTTGGAAGGTTCTGGATCGAGCAATGTGATTGAATATTATCGAAAATTCCCATCCATGACCGTTCAGAATTGGATGACAACGACCACGTAGAGAGGCGCTGAAGAGATTTCATATTCGTATTAGTCGATGAGATTCCTCGGAATGAAATTACAGAACCATAGGATGATTCTGGTAGGAGATCGGATGTTGAGAATCCAGTACGTCCTTTTTCTTCCTTTCCGTCATCGTAGTTTCGCCATTCGGCTCCTTCGTCAATAAATCTGTCTCCAATAGTTCCACAATTTTCGCATACATATTCCCCATCATCAACTACGAATGAATGCTCGCACATGATGTTTGGTGTTAGTTATCCAGGTATTATTACTCTTCCGTTTTACGCGCCGCCTTTGCTTTCTTTTTGTCTTCTTCTGTTACGGGTTCATACGACAAACTAAAATCAATGATAGACCCGTACTGAGGTAACCATGTGCTGAATACATCTTCAAAGTATAGGTTCTGTAGGTATTTGAGCTTCTCAGTCAGACCGTCAAGGAAGAGGAATAATGCGATAACAAAGAAGATTCCAGAAACCCATGAGTCAACAGCAATTTCCTTGGCCTTTGTTGTGGCAAATATCGGAGGAATGAGCAGTGTTGCCTCGGACGCCCAGTATCCAAAGACTGCGATCAACATAATTTCAACAGTTACATCTGTTATTCTGTACCATGCTGGTTTTGCCTGCCATGAATCATCGAATTCATCAAACAGGTAATAGAATAGATATGAGATGAATACACCATATATTGTATGCAGAACTGCTAAAATAGCAGCATTTCCCGTAACAGCAAGAATAGGGTTAATCATCATTTATTATTTACGAATAATATATGTCATCGGAATTAGTATTAGAGGAAATAATACAAATACATTACTTAGCCACCATTCTGGACCCCAGAGCCAAACAGCTTTCGGGCTTAGAGGTTCAAATAATACCTTAGAGACACCACTCCAAATAAACTGCTTTTCACCTTGTTCTCCAACATTTCGATACCACATGTTGCCTCCACCAGGGCCAAACTCCGCATATAGCAAGGTTATTACTGTAGCAAGTAATCCTGATGATAGTGCTATGTACCATTTGATCTTACGATGCTCAATGCTTACCCATGCTACAACCCCAGCAACAATTAATACGGCAAAAATACCTCCTAATATAGACGGGTTCATTTATATACTACTGCATAAATGTTGGATCGTAAACTTGCGGGCGATAGTTTGTAACTAGCATGGGCTTGCCAAGATCTTTGGTCTTTACTGGTTTTAGCCAAGATATAAGCAGATACTTCTCTTCAACATTCCATACCCAGAAGCCGGCCTTTAAGAGTTCTCCAAGCAGATAGTTGATGGCGTCCTTGAAGTTATACAAAGGATATCCAAAAACAAAGGATGGAACTTCGAACAGGATGTATGGGGCATTTGCGTTCATGATTGCTTGTTGGCGTACCTTGCCTTCGATCTGTGATAGTACTGGTTTCATAGCAGACATCTTATACAGTCTGCGCTCTTCTTGCTCATCCCAAACTTCTCTGGCTTTCATCATGGTAGATTCTATTACTAAATGGTATTTAAAATACTTGCTTTAGGAGGCGGAGGTACAAAGGGTATTCTACATATAGGTGCGATCAAGTTCCTTGAAGAGAAATATGGAAACGTTCAAAAACAGTTTTCTGGTGGATTTTATGGTTGTTCTGTTGGTTCAATACTGGCCACGTGTCTTGCTTTTGGGATGAAATCAGAAGATATGGCACGCATTAGTTCAAAGTTTTCTTCATTTAGTCAAATTCTATTTGAAGACATGAGCGTGAAAAGGTTCAAGGATTCTCTTAATAAAAAAGGCTTATTTGATCCAAAATGTTTGGAAGACTTTGTAGTCAAGATGCTGGATGACGAAGGAATTGATCTAAAAGGCAAAAAGATATCTGATGCCCCGAATCCGTTGTTTATTTGTTCATCTAATTTGACTAAGAAAGTCATTACCGTGTTTAAGGGTGATATACCGATCTTAGACGCAATAAGTGCGTCTGCTTGTATTCCTTTGATCTTCTATCCAAAGGTGATCAATAATTGTGCTTATATTGACGGAGGTTATCTTACCAATACAATTTTAAACTTTGTTCCCCCTGATGATCGAGACAAGACGTTGACACTTTCAATTGTCCATGAAGACCCTAAGCTTAGTCCTTCTAAGATTTATAAAATGTCTACAGTCTCATATTTATACTCCCTGTACACGGTTTCATGTCTGTATGAACGGAAGATGAACACATGTTTGAACAATATTGAGATGGGATGTAGTCTTGCGTCTGGAATTTCGGATGTCAGTGAGAAAGACCGAAATGTGATGATTGCCAGAGGATATGAATTAACTCGCGCTTTTTACACCGAGCGTTCCAGTTAGAAATACTTCAAATGTAGCAGGATCTGGGATCGCCTGAAGGACAAATACCTTATCCTTTGTCTCTAACTTGAATGATGGGTATTCACGAACATTATATAGAGCGGCCTTACCCTTGTCGGCTTCTGCATTTATATCTTCAAATATGATAGTCTTACCTCCGTACTTAACTGGATTATTTTTTAGCATTTGTTTGAAAGCCTTCCAGGGTTTCTGTGCCTTTGTAGACCACGGGCACCAAGTGGTATAGAAGAACATAAATCTTGCTTGGTCTGCGTCCAGACCGTTGTGCTGAACTGGAGGGTCTTCAACGATAAACTTACTACCGGGATAGTACCCTACAAAGAATCTGTAAGCAGCGATCACAATAAAGAAGGTTAGTGTAACCACCAAAACTGTCCAGAGTGTTTCACTCATTACGAAATGACGGGTATAAAAGTTTAGCATCTTTACGTTCCTGGGCAAACCATTCTCGATAGGCTACTTGGGGCGACGAACCATCTCGGATCATACGGTATGCTATGTTATAGGTTTGGCGTTCTGATTCGTACTCTTTAGGCATGACTTTGTACCATCTCCCTTGTACGCGAATTGCTGGAACCATTTTGTCAGATTTGATATTGGTTTGGATAGTTGATTCCATTCTTTGAATGTATAAGTGTTGCTCATAGATAAATTACATCTCGAGCAGATCGGTACTAAATTTTCCAGAATTGTTTCACCGCCTTTAGACTCAGGAATATCATGGCCGCATTGGAAATCAAATACGGTCATTTTGTTTTCACACCAAATTGTTGCACATTTTGCTGCGTAGATTTTACCAAACTGTTTTAGCCAAACCTGTTCACGTAAGGCTTTAGGAATTTTAACCTTGTTGCTCATTAAATATATAGTACAATAGCGTGTAAAATGGAAATAGATGATGATATCAAAAAGGATAGTAAAATGGAGGAGACCGGTTACCAGCGTTACATGCGTCTTCACGCAATTGTGGAGGACATCAACAGCAAGCCGGTGAATAGGACTACCGAATGGTATACTGAACACAATCACTTGCTTCACATCTATGAGAATCACTTCAAGTGTGGCTTCACTGATCTTCATCCGGAGATAACTGACTCAACCTTTCGTGAAAACTGCGCAAAACTGGATATTTTGATCGATAAACTAATGAAAGAGTTCAACAACTATCATTGGTTTAGCCTGTATGACTATATGGACTTCAATAAAACAATGATTGCTGTGGTAGATGTTGTCTTTACAATTGATATGAAGGAAGAGGACGACTTTTCGAATATGTTTGCGGGTCTGACTGTTTAGGCAGGGAATCCAACAAGTCCCGCGCCGATACCGAATCCAGCACCTGTACGAGCAGAAGCACCAACAGAAGGCGCATATACATCGAGGATAGCAAAGGTTGCCATCGCGGTGAGCGAGATCATGCCGATCTCATTAATTTTTAGCTTTCCGGAGAAGAAGTAGGCGGCAAGGGCAACCGCAACACCCTCAAAGGCATACTTAACCAGACGAGTTACGAGGTCGGACATATCAGGCATCATGCTGGGAGCTTCCTTCTTATCGGTCATTTTATATTCTACAAACGAAGAAAAGTGAATGACGATAGTAACCTACCATGTAACAGTTGATCCAGATGTTATCGAGAAGTATAAGATGTATAATACTGATGAAAGACAGGTAGACTTTTACGTGATGGTATATCTAAATTCTCCAGATGGTTGGTCTCAAAATGGCTATTTTTTTGAACCGACTGACAAGGTTAAAGCACAGGTTTGGATTAGACTATCTCTTTCAAAAACAATTGAGAAAATTTGTGGCCTTTCACCGATGTTATCATGCGCGACGCTGGGAGGAAGAGACATGTATCTTTGCGCAGAACGCTGGTTTGGTGGATCTAAAAAGAGCGGGTTAAATCTGGAAGACTATAGACAGTATATGGTATCCCATGAGATGGGTCATATTCTGGGAAAGGAACATGTTAAGTGCCCAGGCAAGGGAAAGAAGGCGCCCATCATGCTACAACAGACACTTGGGATTGGAGAATGTATTCCCAACACCAATGTAAAGGAATGATCGAACAAGAAACAATGCTCACCGTTATTGGTGTTATTTTACTTGGAATTTCATATGGTCTCAGCTCTTCTTACATTTCAAATGGAAATGCTGATTGGAATCTAACTGGTTCGGCAGTACCCTTTGGTATGAACATGGCCGTGATGCTTTATATCGCCTATGGATTGTTTAGTGTTTCGAAACTTTCTGATCAAGTAAAGGTTATTATTCTGCTTGGATTTGTAGTGATATCCTATATTGAAATTTCATTCATGTACGAGAAGCCGTCTACATGGTATGGAATCAACACTGCATGGGCTATTGTTACTGCGTCTACGCTTATTCGTCTGTACTTTATCATATCTCTTCACTGCGATTTGACTAAATCCATATTTGTTCTTGCTGCTCGAAGCGTAGTTGAACCGACTAAGGCTGCTGTTGTAGCAGAAATAAGACCAGAGCCAAATTGGGACAAGGCGTTTAGCACATTTGAATCAGCACTGAGAAAGACCCCACTATCTTCTGATGAACGTTTAGAGCAGATCAATAAGTTCAGAGCTGCTTGGGGTAAGCCACCCAAGGATGTTGTGCTGACTGGCGGTAAGCGGCGTTAAAAAGTCACTTTCAGACATCGAGGTATATAGTAATAAAATGCCAGTCGACGCTCCTTCCAGACAGCATGTTAGCACTCGTGAAGTTCTTCCCAAGGAAGAGGACGGTGAGGTTGTCGATTATCTTGAGGAGGATCCCGAGATTCCTACGCAGCGTTATGCGATCATGTCTTTCATCTCCCCTGAGAAGGTTATCAAGCAGAAGGAAATGTTCTACTATGAGCGTTTTCTTACATGGATGGATTATGATTGGAAGGTGACTGGTCTTGAGGGTTTCATGGCCTTTCTTGGCAAGAAGTACTCACTCAAGATTGAGGACCTAATGAATGATATGAATGAGTTTCGCAAGGTTCACAATGATGAGGTCAGCAAGAGTGATATCCAGGAGAAGTATCAGGTTTTCCTTATGAAGAATGAGAAGGATCTGGACACCGAGTTTACGGAGAAGGTTGAGTTCCGGACGAATGTGCGTGGTGTGAAGGTTCGTCGTGTGTTTGCTAATCTTGAGGAGGCCCAGATGTTCACCAAGGTTCTTCAGCGCAAGTATCCTCGTGATAATCTCTATATCGGCAAGGTTGGTTGCTGGCTTCCTTGGGATCCTTCTGAGAACGTTGTGCAGGAGGTTGAGTATGCGGAGAAGGAGCTCAATGAGATGATGCGCAAGTACAAGGAAAACGAGGTCAATAAGGACATCTTTTTCGATGAGCGTAAGAACGAGAAGATTGAGGATCAGAAGAAGGAGAATGCTAAGCGTCGTGCGGCTGCTCTGGAGGAGAAGGCAAAGGAGTCTGCCGCTGCGATCCTGGACACTCCTCCTGTTCACCCAACTGAGGGAGCAATTCGCGAGTAATTAGTTCTTCCCTTGCTGTTTAACCCAAACTGTGGGTCCTTTCTTCTGGACCTTAGCAGGATCGAAGTCGTCACCAGCTAACATTGTAGAACTAAAAGGTTGATTATTGGCCCAGAGCGAGTCGTCGCATAAGCGAAAAGATGGATGATCGGCGGCCTTGTACCAAAATACTTGATCTTCTAACTTGTTCGATTGGACACCGTTGGCGATGACTAAGCATTCGTAATTTTCAGTACACTGATCCATAAACTGACAGAACATTTCAAACGTAGGAAACATACCTGCATAGTTGTCATAGATTCTCTTTCTGTTTGTGATGTTATTCTCACGCAGAATGAAGACAAAATCAATGTTGGTACGTAAGTTAGGTGTAATGCCCAGCGGGTATTGCATAGTAATCATTGTTACCATATCAATATGGCGACCATTCATAAATACGTAGCGGGTAGACTCTTCATTAATCCAGGACTTATCATATAAGCAATCGTCCAGAATCAAGAAGGCTCGAGGATCAGAGTTAGAGTTTCCACCGTGAGCCTTTTTGTCAAGATTTCTTTGCTGCTTGACTACAAGTTGACGTTTGATAGCATTCATTACGATACCTGGGCTGTACTTATCGTGGATCAGCTTAGAAGGAATCATGTCTTGGAAGAAAGGATTGGCAACTTCTGTGCCAGAAATTACAGTTCCTACAGGGAAGCAAGACCTTGTATTAGCAAGAATATCCCGAACTAAGAAGGATTTTCCAGTATCCTTCTTTCCGATCAGAACAATCATGGGAGATTTACGCGAATCGATCTCACATCGATCAACGATAGTTTGAATGTTGAACTTTTTGATTTGAAAATTCATCGCGTGAAGATTCCTATATTGGTTTAGGGCATGGATTATAATTGGAAAAATGAAGCGTAAGCAGACATCAGAGCTACGTACCAATCCTGTGGCCCTATCTGTCTGTAGAGCGCCAGCGAAGGGAGACCTATTTCTGCTTACAAAGATGCAGCCGTTCTTTCCTCCAATCGAATGTTTATTTAAGACAAACTCTTTAGAACGTGTCCATGAATACGGCATCAAGCTTCGCGATCCTATTTCAACGATTAAAAATGGCGATATAGGAATACTTGCTTCTGGACGAGTTGTAACAGTTCACCCAAAAATTACTATGCTTTTGAGTCCATTCAAGTGTATGAAGGGGGAGTTTGGTACCTTTGGGTTACCTATGCTTTCAGACCATGCTCGTGAGACTCAATCCAAGCTTCAAAGTCACAACACGGCAGGATATGTTGGATCTATTTTGTCTGTTGCTCTTTCAGAATCTGGATGTGAGCATTTTCCAGAAGTAGTAGGTGTATTTACTGGGACTGCTATTAGTCATACGATCGATATCTCAGATGACTATGAGGACCTTTCGGAACGTCCTTGGTTTTCTCAGAATATTGGCAAGACCTTTGAACTACGTCTTGACGAGCATACTGGGACTCCGATCGAATACACACGCAGTGCTCGTGTATCTATTCAGGTGGGCGAAGAAGCAGAGTTAGATGATGTTCAAGAACTCACTGCTATCCATGCTGATGCGGAACCCGCTGAAATGACTCCCGTATTTCGTGAAGAAGAGTTAGACGATGATACTGAGTCTACGTCTGATGTGTCTACATCATATATATTTCAGATTGAATCGGTATCTTCTTCATTTGAAGGAAGTGTTTGTTCGGATGAGTCTGAAGATGAACCCTTTGCTTGGGTAACGTTTAAGAACGTACCGGTTCAGATGACGGTTATGGAGAAGCTTGAAGGAACGTTCTACGAACTGTTGAAAACAAATCCAGAATCGGAGAAACACTTTGCGTGGATAGCTCAGATCATATTTGCCTTAGCGTATGCTCAGCGGAACTTTGCTTTCACACATAATGATCTTCACGGCAATAATGTCATGTACAAGAAGACTGATAAGGAGTTTCTATATTACTTCCACGCAGGGGTAACCTACAAGGTGCCAACGTATGGGTATCTGATGAAGATTATTGATTTCGATAGAGGAATAGGTTCGATTAGACTACCGGGAATGAAGGAGGCTAAGTTATTCATGAGCGATCAGTTTGCGGCATCTGAAGAGGCTGGGGGGCAGTACAATTGCCAGCCGTTCTTTACGGATAAGCATAAGATCATTAAGCCAAATCCTTCATTTGATTTAGTTCGTCTTGCGACTTCATTGTTTTGGGATTTATTCCCGGAGGGTCCGGAATTTGATAACTACAAGGAACAACCATTATTCAAGCTGTTCATTAAGTGGATGACATTGGAAGATGAAAAGAGTGTTCTATTTTTTAGAAAGAATCCTAAGATTGATAGGTTTCTTGGGTTTAGTTTATACAAGGCAATTGCTCGATTCTCTAAGGATGCCATTCCACGCAAAGAGATATCTGAGCTAAAGTGTTTTATTGCTGATCCTGTTCCTGGTGAGAATTGTTTAGTGATAGATATTTAAATGAGCTGTCCACATGCTATGATGTTTGGTAAGCCTGGAACTGGGTTTCATTCTACGCGATTCTTAGGGTATGCTGTTGGGGATACCGTAGGAACTGTTGTTCTTGCTTTGCTGACTGCTTGGATTTTCAAGATCAATTGGGTTGTTTCTATTGTAGTATGGTTTGTAGTTGGTGAATTGCTGCACTACTATTATGGGCTTCAATCTGCTTTCCTGACTACAATAGGAGTTGAAGCATGCCCTTCTACAGAAGAGTATAGAAATAGATTCCGAAAGCGTTAAAACGTAGGGACGCCAACAAACATTTCCTGAGCTGCTGGAGCTTCGGGGAGAACAGCCTTTGCGACTTCAACAACAGCTTCAGGTGATGAAACCGTATATGCGATTCCACCACTGAGAAGACCCCCAAGAACTGTTAGCTTAGATGCTGCCATCCAGTCAATAGGCTCAGACCGAAAACGGCGATCGAGAGCATATAGAATAAAACAGATTAGAGCAGCTGCTAAGGCAATATATAGAGGCATCATTTGTTGTCAAACAATGTGAATGTTTACAGATTTAGAACGAGGCCATCACCTTCAGCCTTTGAATCGAGCTCTGACATTAAATCAACCTCGGGGACTTCAACCTTTGTTTCTGTTGGCAGTTCCAACCTCTCATCAAGATCGGTAAAGGACAGTTTATCATCATCCTGTTCTGTGCGTTCAACAAATGTAAGGGATGGATGCTTTTCATCATCCTCCGAGTCTTCCTCGTCTGGGAGATCTTCGAAGATTACAGACTTTGAAGCAGGAGGAGGCGCCGGCTTGTCTTCTGCTGGTGGCTCGCTGAAGTATGACTTAGCGATTACTTCCCATGGTAAGAAGGACCGAACGACATCATCAATTGTCTTGTAGATTACCTGCTCAATTTCCTGACGGTTCTTTGCTTGTTGTTCAGTGGGAATACCGGTTGTCTTAAAAAGATAGGCAACCTGCCATAGCTTTCTGGCTGAGTGCTTGTATAGTTCGTGAATGAACTTGGTTACGTTGGGGCGTTCAAACTCGACACGAACCTGTGAAGATGCTCCACGGTACTGAAGAGCGGCAAAAGACTTCATATACGCAAGGAACACTCCCATTAGAAGATCATCCATGTATGCGCACTTGGATACCTTGAGAACGCGCTCGACTTCCTCTGACAGTGTGTTGTCTGACCAGTCTGGGATCTTGGTCACCATATTCTGAAACGTCCGAAGAATTTCATCGTGTTGCTTGTTGCGTTCACATAGCTGCTTTGCGCTATCGTGGATGCTCCAGAATCCCTCGGCTAAACGAGGAACAAGAAGAGATGCCAGGTGTTCGCGAAGTTGAACCTTTGCTACTTCAGTTTCGCTCATTTGTAAGATTCGATCAAAAGAGAAACGACAAGAAAAACGGATTTCAATTTGTAAGTAATTTTGCTCGTTACACCAGACAATGACGACAAGCGTTGACTCGAGCTGCGACGTCTGCATGTTCTACCCGAAGATGGGTGGGAGTGTGGGCAAACTTCATGTCATGGCCGACCCGGAAGACCCGGGGACTATGACTATGTCGGACGAACTATAATTGTGCTTCAAAGCACGCCTTTTTTAGTTTTGTAAAAACGGATTCTTCTACTTTTAAGTATTTATTCGTAATACAGCAGAAATGGCTTCCGTCGAGCAGATCCAGGCACTCAAGGAGTCCCTCATCAAGCAGATCAATACGGCTTTTGCCCCGCTCCTCACCAAGGCCGCAGACGCGGTCGGTGAAGATGTGGACGCAGAGAACGAGGAGGCCAAGCTGACGCCCCGCCAGAAGCTCGAGAAGCAGCTGGCGACGGCGACCGATAAGCTCATCAAGCTCAACGAGAAGATCGCGGGCGGGAAGAGCAAGATCCCTGACAAGGACGAGGAGAACAAGACGAAGTTCGAGGAGGTAATCTCCAAGATCAACGAGAAGGTCTCTGAGCTCGATGCCAAGGAGGCCAAGAAGGCCGCAAAGCCCGCGCCCGCAAAGGCAAAGGCAGAGAAGGCGCCCGAGAAGGCGCCGGATACGGCCCCCAAGGCCGAGAAGGCCGAGGAGGCCAAGAAGCATGTTCCCCGGATCACGCCCGCAATGACGACGAAGCTCAAGGAAGCTTTCGAGACCGCGAGCGCCGAGTGGGACGACAAGTACAAGAAGGAGTTTGTGACGCAGGTCAACTCTCTTTCAGATGAGCAGTTTGCGGAATTTGCCCTTGAGGGGCACATGTCGCGATTTGCCAACACGCACGCGCCCGCCGCTGGCGGCGGTGGAGCAGCAGCTCCCAAGCCCAAGTCACTCACAGTGGCTGAGCTCGTCAAGCAGAACAAGAACCTGAAGCAGGTGTCTCCTGGTGTTTACCAGCACAAGACAACTGGCGAGATGGTGACTGGTCCCGCAGAGGACGCAGACGAGGAGTTTGAGGAGAAGAAGCACGACGGCGATGACTACATCGTCGGCGAGACCACCAAGCGCGTGTACAAGCCCTGTGAGGATGGCCCCGACGAGTTCGTGGGCTACTGGGGCGTTGGCGAGTGGTAAACTGAATACGGCGAAAGCCAAATTTTTATACGCTGGCTGGGGCAACTACTGCTTCTACTGCCGGTTCGATGACCTTTTTGCTCCAGCTGAAATCGATCCAATCCGGGTTGAATAAGCAAATGATAAAGACCATACTTGCTTGGAAGGACGCAACACCCAGAATAAATATGAATAATCCAAGAGGTCCAAGTTTTGATTCTGAAATTCCAAATGCTATGGTTGCTACTGTGACAATAGCAGCAAATATCCATCCTAAAACTGAACTTTTGAGACCATACGCCCCGAAGTAATACGAACAGCATATGAAGAATGTCCCGATCAGAGAGACCAGAAAATACCAGAAAATACCAAGTACTTGATTACCCGGACTCTTTGGCGTATCCTCGGGTTTTACAGTTGGAGCATTCACTACCATCTGCTCTCCGTCATCCTTTGTGAATAAGGTAGGGGGAGCGCCATTGAGCGATACGTTTGCTTGAAATGTCTTTTTGACTCCCGGAGCAGGATCCAATATTCCAAACGACTGAGCACCAACCGTAAAACTCAGCGACCCGTCTCTTATTAATTTTTGTGTTTCCTTTGTTACATCTTGTGTGGCTCCTTGAGCTCCATAAGATGCTTGTAATATTTCGAGTCCCTTTGGTGGTTCCGACATCTCTTATTATGATGAGAACACAACATTTGCGATACCTCTCGTTATACGTAAAAAGTTATAAGATTCAACGTATACAGTCACAGTGTATGTATACGGACGAACGGCATCTGCTGGCTTTGTGACTGTTCGGATCACTTGGTCTGTTCGAAGACCTCTACCAACTACGTCGCCTGGTGTATTTGCGCTTACGCTTACCGGTAATGCCGATAGAGCTGTAGACTTTAGAACACAATCATCTATAATACTGACATCGGTAGAGACAATCGGAGGATCCTGAAGTGTTAGTCGCAGAATTGTTTTGTTAAACATAGAGCCATTCACATGACCAGTTGGCTGTGGACTATCGTGTTCCAATGCAAATGAATAAATATATATACCAGGTAATCCAGAAACGTTGCCATTGCTGTGTCTATAATTTTCTAAATAACGGAAGAAGTCAAATGTTTTGGTATTAAAGCGTTCAGCACCATCAAATACGACGACACCATCGATCAGGATATCTGTTGCGCTTTCGTTCTGTCCAACAGCATAACCACTTGAATACCAAGGTGTCATAATAGTTCGGTTCTGGTATTTGCCGTATGGAGCACTTAGCTGGTTGGTATAGTTGTCTACGCCGTTGTTTGCGGCAATATCTGATCTCTGCGCGACCCATACAATACGAGTACACAAATTCACGAGGACAAGTTCAATATCATTTCCAGCTCCATACAATGCAGGAACCGTTATCGTTCTGGTTTCTTTGATCTTGAATGAATTATCGCTTTTTGCTAGTTGAATGACTTCTGCATCTCCAAGAAAGATATAATTTGCTTCTATGTATGGGTTCAGCGCCCATGTAGTGAGCGAGAGATTTTGAGGAACTCCTGAAATTACAGGAGGACTTAAAAAGTGATGCATAGCAAACTCTGAAAATGCCGGATCGGCACGAATTCGCTGACCAAATGTTGGGCGTCCGGGTTGATTGCTAAACATTGAAACAGAAGAGTCCCGAACATCGCGAATTGTAAAGAGGTCATAAATTGATGCAAACTCAACGACAATCTCTACCTCTGAGTACTGAAGGGCAACAAGCGGTAATGCCGTTCCGATGTCTTCACAAAACCAGAAATGAAGAGGGATTACAAGATCTCTGGCAAGAATAGATGGTTGGGCGGTAAATGCCCCTGTAGTAATTGAATGGGGATACTGGTTGACCCTATTTCCTGCATTAGCTGGATCAGTTAGTTCTGGGACATTGCCGATCATTCCATCGACAATCTTACGCTTATTTGCAGTGTGTGTGATGTATGAGTACAGCTTTAGCCACTCTCCTCTGTGTGTTACGATCGCAGTACCATTGATAAGCAGAGATACTGAATTGATCATATTGTATCCCAGATTTGGAATCCATTGAAACTCGTAGCCAATTCCAGTGGCATCTGGAGCAAGTTCAGGATGCTGACCAGGAGTGACTCTTGCGATTGGTGAGTAGATATCAGGAAGACTTACATGGATATAACAATCGTGAAGCATCTGAGCATTGCGATCAACACGGACTCGCATGGATTTCGGAATGGATGCGTTCAAATCCAGATTTGTGGAACGGAAATCCAGACGGAAGTGTTCCATCGCGAATTCAGTATGACGTTTGTAGACTGATCGAAAATGAGTAAAGGAGGGAGACCCCGTCACAAGCTGATCTTGTGCGCCTTTATTCACTAATTGCATTAAGCCTCCAGGCATTCTCTTATTAATGTATATGTGTCTTTTTTGGTTAAATTATGTCGTCACCTTTAATACTTCTATGGCAGCAGTCATTGTGCTAAAATTGTGTGCTCCATTTGATGCCATCCAAAGATTGTAATAGAATGTACCGGCGCCTGGTTTATCTAATGCAAACCCATTGACATTTACAACATTATTGTTAACTCCGCCAGGTCCAGGCCATCCAGCTATTGCTGTTCCTGGGGCTGTTTGTGATAAAGTTATACCAGTGAGACCATTTGCTAAATTAATACATTGGCCTCCTGTTGCTCCAGTTACAGTCGCCCTTCCTACTGTAAGTTGGATGCTTGTTCCATCATCTGCTTGAACAACCGTATTCGCCATAATAAGAAGTTGTGTTGTGCTTAATGCTGTGACAGGCCCGATCTGATAAATACGAGTTGATGTCGTTGCTAAGCTTGTTGTTAGAAGTGATCCTGGTGGAAGATAGGTTGTTCCTAATATTAGAGACTCTGATGTTCCAGTAGCACCCGTGGCACCTGTAGCTCCATTCGTGCCGTTCGTGCCGTTCGTACCATTCGTACCAGCTGGACCTGTTGCTCCGTTGGTACCATTCGTACCGGCTGGACCTGTTGCTCCGTTGGTACCATTCGTACCGGCTGGACCTGTGGCTCCGTTCGTACCATTCGTACCAGCTGGACCTGTTGCTCCGTTGGTACCATTCGTACCAGCTGGACCTGTTGCTCCGTTGGTACCATTCGTACCAGCTGGACCTGTTACACCCTGTATTCCTTGTACGCCTTGGGGGCCTTGAATATCACCTACATCAAACCATTCACTATTTGCAACACTCCATATCATCAGAGAACCATCGCCTGTTATTAAAAATGCATTTGATCCGCTATCTTGGTATGAAACTAAATCACCATTTGCAACTGCTGTATCAAAAGCACCACGAGTCGGATAACTCCCAATAATAGTGAAAGATTGTCCTGGTGGTCCTTGGATACCCTGAATGCCTTGGATACCTTGAGGTCCGTACGGGGGAGATATCCATTCAATCGTGGTTCCATTATATGATAATACTTGTCCAGTTGTTCCGTGTGAACCATTCGCAATAATCGTTTCGGGTTGAATATGTTTAATTAACGAATACTGTGGCCCAGTAAGTCCAGCGGGAAATGCTGGCCCAGTAAGTCCTTGTTGAGCTGTTAAATCATAGCCAGTAGTGCCTAAAACTCCAGACGGAGTAACTACCCAACCTCCAATTGAACCTGGAGCAAGTGTTGCTCCAATGGCTGGACCAATATTAATGAAAGGTGTTGCAAATCCAAGCTGAGTATATACGATTGAATTAGCATCTGAACCAATTTTTCCTATGGCTGTAGAACCAGATGGTCCTGCAATGTTTATTGTACCACTGCCTACATATATTTCATTCCATCGTTGACCTGAGGCACCAAGACTATAAATGCCGTCTCCATTAGGAACTAAATTGCCTTCAAGACTTACAGTTGCAGTTGTGCCAGATGCTGGATCGAATGAAAATAACGTTGTCCCAGACACCCCTGAACCGGTATAGAATAAAACAGCTCCAGTTGGTCCCGTGGATCCGATTGTGGGTATATCTATCCACATAGTACCTGTGTTTGTTGCTGATAGCACTTGTCCGGATAGCCCCTGTGAGTTTAAACCATCAAGAAGAAAACTATCGAGTTCAAGTGTATCTCCAATAATTACTTTTCCTTGAATTTGTAGTGGTGAACCAGGCGCAACAATAGTAAAAGCTTCAGGTAGATAGATTGTGCTGTTAACCGCATCATATGTTAGTCCAGATGTTCCAGTAACTGCTGAACCGTTGTAATATAATATTGATCCTGTTGCTCCAGAAAATGTAAAGCTACCTGCGGGACCGGTTTCTCCCTTGGGGCCTACTTCTCCATCAACGCCGGTTTCTCCTGTAGGGCCTTTTTCTCCATTAACGCCAGGTTCTCCCTTGGGGCCGGTTTCTCCCTTAGGACCGGGAATACCTTGGGGACCTACTTCTCCATTAACGCCGGGAATACCTTGGGGACCTACTTCTCCATTAACGCCGGGAATACCTTGGGGACCTTCGGGACCTTCGGGACCTTCGGGACCTTCGGGACCGGTTTCTCCCTTAGGACCAGTAACACCCTTTTCTCCACCAAGACTCAGTCCAGGATCACCTTTAGGACCAGTAGGACCCCGGGCGCCTGCGTCTCCTTTAGGGCCTGTTGGACCCATCGGTCCTTGGATACCTTCTGAAACAGTTCTTGATGGTATATAGCACGTCTGACGGCCCGGACCTGTCCTAACATAATAGTTTGACATTTATTATAGTATACGAGAGTGTTGATAAATGGCAGATTTCACTATTCCGACTTTTGAGGTAAGAACCGATGTAACACACAGTAAACTTGAAGCACATAACTGAGTACGAATCTTCACAGGATTTTTAGATCCAGGTTGTTCTCTTCCTGTTACAAAATCAGTCTTTTCCCACGCTATTTGATCTGTATATGAGGATGCAGTTTCACGAATTTTAGACGACCCTGCTATGTGATCTTGATCTCGACGAATTCCAGCCCTCGAAGAACATGGCGCACAACCAGGAGGCGTTACTACACTTTTTAGGTACGGCTTGGGATTAGGATTATTAAACTGTCTTAGTTTCTGGAAACGTGTCCAATCTGCTGCGCTAGGTGGTAAAGGCATTTGTATTATGGAGAGAACCATTTAATTTCGGTGTCTGAAGACTTGATACCAAGCTTGAGCAGACGTTTATTGTCTTCAAAGGCAGGGGCATCAAAAATCTCTAACGTATCTGGGTCCATTAGCATATCAAAGCCTTTCACTCTGATGTATTGTAACCGTCTCTTCTTGCGGTCGATGTTTCTCATGTAAAATACGTCAGGGTCATCATTCTTAAAGTTAGGATTATATGCTAAATCCTCTGGCTTTGCTGTAGTATCAAACCGCATACATTGGGTAACTTCTCCGTTGCGTGCGTGTAACTTACGATGAATTTCACAGTCAATAGCAGCTTGTTTAAGCAGAGTGATGATGCTCTTATTGATGCGTTCCTTCTCATACGACTTCTCATAAAGGTATTCATCGGTCGTCATAAAAGAATCGATCGGCTGTTCAACATCATAGCGTTTCAGTACCATGTCATTGCGACGGATTAGAACAATGTTAGGACCCTCTGTACCTGTTTGCTGCTCCTGGTTGAATACTGATAGATAGATGTTTACCTTGACAGTACGTTCTTCCATGGGTAATGCCGCATGTGAGCAGATACGAATCGCTCGTCCAATGACCTGATCGAGACGAGCAGGATTCCAGTGAGATTCGGTGATGTGTACATTCCGAACATTACGTAAGGTAATGCCTTCAGCTGCTGAGCTGGAACCAAGAAATACGCAGACTCTGACTTTTAAAGAATCTTTCAGGGATGTTGGGAAATCTGCTTCTGGTTGTTGATTAAATACCTGTCTCATATACTCACGTTCTAACTTGTCTTCATCACCTGTATAGTACATAAAAGCAGGGACATCTGGCTTCAGATCAGGATCTTCGATATATCCTGCTTGTGTCTTTTTAAGTTTGTATTCTTGGAAGCCGTTCTGTTCGAGGATCGCGCCAAAGATACCAGACCCTTCAAGCGACTTATAGTTTGAGTAGACAAACTGGTTGTTGTATGGAGCTTCTCCCATTGCATTGCGAAGGTTCTTGACCATTTCCAGAAATTTAGGAGAGAATATCGCAAGAGCTTCATCATTCAGGAATCGAGAAGGATTTGCTTTGATTTTTTCAAGAATCTCAGCCTTCTTGTCAGATGTAAAGTTCTCATTTGTAATTGTTTCATCGTCACCTTTGAACTCTGGGGGGATCGCATAGTTACACACTAATCTGGAATTGGCTCTGTATGAACCGATGTCTTCGTCTAATCCTGGATTTCTACCTCTGCGTGAATCAATCTTAATCTCGTCCCACCGAACTTCAAGATAACGTAAAAACTGAGCATCTGACATTTCAACTTTGATAAGTTCTTTGTCAGCATCAATACGTTTGGGAAGCAGACGTTCATCGGATCCTTTGAAGTAAGAAACAAGACCTTGAATACGCTTCTGAAACATGAAGGCATTTTTTACCTTTAGTCCTTCGATGTATGTGTTCATGAAATCTTCGTACTTGGTTGGTAGGCATTCGAGTTCTTCTTTGGTACATTTATCTGCAGGAGCAAGTTCTGTGCCCGAGAACTTTTCAGTGAACTGAGCTCTCCAAGATTCTGTCCATTTGAGAATATCGGGTTCAAATGACGCTTCTTTGGAGAACTTTACAGCAATACGTTCTTGTTTTTCATTATAAACCGATTCAAACTGAGGAGGATTTCTGGTAAGCATGATGACTCTCTTAACCGAGTTGTATTCGATGGTGTCCACTTCTGGAATTGTGCGAAAGAAAGAAGTCAGCATACCTTCATCCCATGAAATGACCTGAGTTGTTGGGATAGATACTCGTTCAATGGGTCCTCTGATGAGATTCATTAAGTAAGCAATTTCATTTGGAGCATTGATGATGGGTGTACCGGAAAGGAGAACTATCTTTGCGTTTTTGGCATGGTATAGACGATCGTAAATCTTCTGCTTATTGACGCTTTCGTTGACAACGTTACCGATAAAGTTGTGTGCTTCGTCGATGATTACTACTGAGTTATCAAACTGATCGGGTTGGTCTGGAGGAAAAAGGGTATCTACATTAGATTTGTTGATACCGTTGTAGTTGATGAACGTAAAGCGCTGGTCAATGATGTCTGTGATTTGTTCGGAGATACCCTTGCGTACATCTGCTGGTTGATCTTTGAAGTTAGCAGGGCGATCGGGAACAGTTACGAAATATTTCATGTGGCTATCAAGAAACTTCTGAGAGATACCAAGGCTTCTGGCGTGTTCAATGTCAGTGTGTTGGCGAATATTACGAACTTCCCAATGTTGTTCTTCTTGGTAGAAGGGATCCCCGCACTTGCGTAGTTCACCCTTAAAGTTAGCTTGAAGACTCGCGGGGAGCATGACATAAATTTGGTGTGTCGACATCAAAGATTCAGCAACGGCAATAGCAGAACATGTTTTTCCTGAGCCGAGGCCGTGATAAACAAGGAGACCTCGATAGGGAGTTTCAGCGATGAGATAGTCACGAACAAGCTTTTGGTATGGGAGGAGCTCGCGACCGGGTCCAGTGCGAGCAAGGCATAAGTCGACGTCTTTGTCTTCTAAGTCGGCGGGCCCGATGTCTTTTGCTCTGTAGTTTTTGAAGATGCGAGTCACAGAATCGGCAAATGCCTTCCGATCTGGTAAAATGTAGGATGACATGACTCACTTATTTTTGGGAGGGAATTGATAATGGGAGACTTATTCCGAAAGAACCACTTAATTTGGACAATATCAGCATTTTTACTGATGTTTGCGGTGTTCTTGTATATGAAGCCCAGTATTGCCTTCAATTCTGATGGCAGTATTAAGCCGTTCGGTGTTCGCAAGCGGGGATCAACCGTGTTTCCAGTCTGGTGGTGGACGATCTTATTTGCTGCTATGTCAAGAATAGGAGTGTCATATGCCTCTGATTATTCAGTATAATTGTAGTAGAAAGTATCAGGGTTGTATACAGCATGTTCATCCATAAACTTCAGTAACCTTGCTTCATTATTTACATCGATCTTAGTAAGAAGTTTGTAGTTGTTCTCGAGCACGTCTGTATCCTTTACTATTATCTGACTCGAAGGTCTCTTTACCAAAGGGTGTAGCACCAATTCTGGAATTCCTCTGTTGCCAGCAGAATCTTCGGTCATCTTGAAGAAGGTCTTTATGCGCTTGGAAGTTTTCTTAAGAGACTTTCTCAGATCTCTGGAATCAGCAGAAGGGATGCCCATAATACCAACAACTTCAGGATACTTACTGATCACCGTATCGCTCAAGCATGGGTCGTACGTTGATAACGATTGAGGCATACAACCCTTAGGAACTGTTGAGCACGTTTTGATGAAGTTTCGTTTAGTTCCTTTATGCCCCCTGGAATATTTGGAAGGTTTGATTAGTTTTAGAACTTTGATATCACGAATAAGAGTATATATGTGAATGTAATCTCCCTTATGTTCATCCTTTAGCCATCTACCTAAGGCGAGTTTTGCGGCAAAGGGGTTGGGATAGAAAAATACGTTATAGTTGGGAATGATACAGCGAGTTCCATCATCCAGAGGAACTCCTCGAGTATCATCGAGCGGACGCTTTACCAAACGGAATAGCAAGGTTCCTTTTGGTATAGTTTGTAATAACAATTTGGTATTCCTGTACGGAATTTCCTCCATTATTTAAGAAGAAGGTTTATTTAAGTCTTCCTCCTTCTTTTCCTTTAACTTTTTCATGAGATCTTCTTGGAAGGCCGCTAACTCTGCTATATCTGGCTTACAAACGGCTACTTCAACTGTATGAACCATGCGCGTTGTCATAATGAGTCCAGCTAAAATTAACGCGTACGAAAGACCAAGATTGTCATAACCTGCTTGATCGGCTGCATAGCCTGTCCAACCAAATATCGTCTTTACACCATTTGAAAACTCCGATAGCATATATGGGGAGATATCTAAGACTACGTATACAATCACAGGAAGAGTTGACCACATTACTCCTTCATACACTGAAGTCCAAACATCGGTCTTGGAGCATTGGAAGAGGCTCATTACCATGGCAAGACCAAACCCAAAAATACTGAATATGGCGAATAACGAACCCGTTGCTACGGGATTGAAACTCATTCTTGATTAAAAGCAACATTGTCTTGTAGGTCAAAAGTCTGTATAATTCGTTTGAATGATTCGAGAAGTTCAGGACGTTGTATGTAGTGGGGTCGAGTTATGTTCTTACACTGTTCAATGGTCTTCCATTCGATGGCAGACACCTCTCGTTTCTGCATGGTTGTCATTGCTTGTTCCAGATCGATTGAGTCTGGTTCTCTGAGAAGGGCAATAAAGTAGTCATGTCTATATGGAACACCGTTTGTGCCTGTGAATGTTTCTGTCAGCAGAAGATTATTACAGATAACGTATGACTCTCGTGAGATGTTTGTTTCTTCGCTGAACTCTCTGATTGCGCATTCCATATCACTCTCGCGAGGGGCTCGCCGTCCCTTTGGGAATCCCCACTCAGACTCATCATATCCAAATAATCCCTGAAGAAGTTCGACGATATTTAGTTGATTGAAGCGTTCCTTGGATACTTCAAACTCTTTTGAGTGGTGATCACGACCAACACCCCAATGAATTGTCCAGAGCTCGTCAAAGGTGTGTTTCTGCAAGAGTTCGTGTTCGGACTTGGTCATGTTTGACATCAAATTAACTACATATGAAAGGTTTTCGATATCATACTTGCCTCTAAGAAACTCAGTGAATGCCATGCTATCTTTTCTGCGAACCATAAGAATCTTTGGCACTTCTTTGACCGGCAACATCGGCTTGTCGATCAGAATGATTCCATATGATATGATTGGGTCTGTACACGATTTGAATACGTGACCTCGGCGGCCACAATTATTACAGTACATTGTTCTCTTCTCCATGTTGTACACAGCTTCGTCCATTTTTTACTTCGGGTTTCCATACAAATGGGAGGTTCATCATCAAAGCAGGCTCCTGTAGTCGAAGCACCGGTATTTGATGCTACAAAATTAACTGCCCAGCTCCCTGACATTGAACAGTATGAGGATCAGGTAAAGGCTACAATTGATTCTGCGGGTCAGCAATTAAATGCCGCACTGGCGGGCATGTCTGCGTATCAAGCAGCGTTCAAGACAGTCAGCTGGTTACTGTTATTCTGTATAATTGGATATGTTTCATACTATTACCTATATCCCTGGATCATGAGCCGGTGGCCTACCAGCAAGGACACGAATCTTTCATTGGGTAAGGACCTTAGCATAACGAGAGCAATGGTTGGTTCAAAGGATGTTACTCAAAAAGTGGTTGATAAGGTTTCCAGAAATGAACTACACGTTCAGGTAGGAGATTCCTTAGATGTTGCTGAAGGCGAGAGCTTATCAGTAAACTACCAGTATCCTGGGGAAGAGCCTGGATCGATCACAGTACAATACGGTCAGACATTAGATATTACACCAACCGGAAAGAAAGAGGGTGCCAGCGGTAAGCCTTCATCTTGGTGGGATAACAAGAACCTTCTAACGACTGCAAAGGATGCAAAAGAAGTCTCAACTGTTTCTGTCGCAGATAATGGAGACGGAGGCGCATATGGTTACCAGTTCTGGATGTATGTGTCGGATTGGAACTATAAGTTTGGAAAGGACAAGCATGTTATGTCTCGTGATGACCCATCTAACTCTGCTATTATGAACCCTATGATCAGCCTACACCCGACTGACAATACCATGAAGGTGAGTGTTTCGATCTTCCCATCTGGAGATTCTTCAAAGGCTGAACCTGCTCCTGCCGGTCATTCTGGCTCAACTGACGATGTTTTTGTATGTGAGATTCCAAACATTCCTTTACAGACTTGGTTGGCTGTGTCAGTCACTGTATCAACCCGTAACCTTGATGTATACTTGAACGGCAAGCTGGTTAAGTCTTGTTTCTTGAGTGGAGTGCCAAAGCCTGTGGCGGGAAGTGTGACGCTAAACAAGGATGGTGGCTTTTCTGGATTTATGTGCGCATTCTACCACTATGCTAAGATGTTGGTGCCATCAGATGCTCAGTCATTTTATGGATCAGGAGTCCCATGTAATGTCCCTGGTACGTCGACAAACTACAAGGTAACCTTTGGTGTTAATGACACGAAGGGTGAGGTGGTCTCGAAATATATGTTCTAAATAACAATGGATTACATAGTACCGATCATAGTAACAGTTGCTGTTTTAGCTGCGTGCTATTTCTTCCTTCGATCAGATACGGATTACACAATTATTGATAACATAAAGGATGGCAAAGACAACAGTGTGTATCATAATCCGCTACCCTTATCTGTCAATCGTCCAGCAGGGATAGAGTTCTCTTATACTGGGTGGTTACGTATTGATGACTTCGCTTATCGCTTTGGTGTTCAGAAGGTAATCTTTGTTAAGGGCTCAGCCGATTTAAGTACGGCATGTCCTGCCTTGGTTATAGATGGAAATACAAACTCTTTGCTGGTTAAGGTTGACACCTTTGGAGCACAGGAGACTATCTCTGTAGTAAGTGTTCCAGCAAATAAATGGTTACATGTTGCGATCAACGTAAACCAAGAGGCAGTGGATGTATATATCAATGGAATCTTGTATGCTCACCATATCTTAACCCAGTTACCTAAGCAGAATTCTGGAAGTGTTCTGAATTCACCTGGTGGGGGATTTGCGGGTAAGATTGTTCGTTTAGAGTATCATCCGCAGGTATTGACTGTGAGTGATATCCTTAGTAGAGCTCGTGAGGCGCCTCCTACAGGAAATGAGAAGGATCAGGTCTTTCCGCCATATTTTGATATGAGTTGGTTTAATCAATAGGTGTGTTCAGAAAGGCCTGTGCCTCTGTTGCTTGAGAGGTTGCTGCCTTCATTCGTTCTTCTTGTGAGGTAAGCGTTGTGCGGATTGAACTATATTCATCTTCAAGTTTTGTAATTCTGTCAACCGCCTTTGTTGTTTTATCATCAACCTCTTCGACCGTAAGATGTTCTATCTTCCGATGAAAGATGTATACTAAGGCTGCCACAAGAGCGAATAAGATGTAATAACAATACTTTTGCTTCATCTTTATTAAATGGTCAGGTTTTCGAATTCTAAGTTGAGTACTACACAATACATTGTAACAGGGATCAGCCCTGTGGTCGGTTCAAGTACTGCTATTGTTACTCCTATTTCTGCCGCTTATACGCGGCCACAGATTATTCCACCCGCGTCGAAGGTTATAGCTAACAAAAGAGTTGTAGGAGTGAGTTCAACTGCATATGATGTTGCTATTTCCCCGGAAATTCCTGATCCGAATGTAGATCTGGGATTGTTATACAGCAATGGTTATCGTTATCAATATGCTGACTTTAAGGCTGGTACTACAGGGTGTTCGACTGAGGTACCAGACCGAGTTGTTACTGTTCAGGTACAGACAGATTCAGGTATAGTTTATGTTGATGAGACTATAACCGGTTACACGTTGGTGAAAGCTTACGTAGGCAATAGTATTGTTGTTCCTCAACTACCAAATGCAAACGTTGTGATAATCAAGGCTCCTCCTCCGTCAAAACTTGAAGCTGAGCTAACAAATAATAACAACTGTTAGACAAATGAGCTCCCAAGGACTAAATAGCACGGTATTTAATGCGAATACCCATTACATACAGGTATCACCTGCTACTGGTGCTGGAGCAGGTATTCCCAATGGATTTAGAATCCATAGTTCTTCTGACTACATTACTCAAGTTAACCAAAAAGCTATAAATAAGAATAAGAATCCAACTGATTTTAGCAATTCTACCCGTCTTAAGCTAAAGTTTGCCAGACAAATTTGTCCGGGCTGCCCCGATGGACCATTCCCTGTTTAAGAATACATGCTTCTCCATGTTTCGGGATCTTTGCTGGTTGTGTCTGTAAGAAGAGTCTTGATTACCGTTTCATTCAGTCTTAGTGGGAAATCAACCTTAGTATAAAACTTATAATCCTTCATGGTTTCCTCGTCTGCGATACGCAACATATTCAGACGAGTAATTATTGCTTCGGTGGTTCTGATCAGTGTACGAACACCTTCTTCCTTTGCTGAGTATTCGGAAACAATGAACTTACAGGCTTCATCTGTGAGAGTTACATCTTCCTTGTTGAAGTTTAGGCGTTCCAGTAGATCGGGCCAAACGTAATCCTCTAATATCGACTGTTTTTCCTTTGCTGTATACCCAGCACAGTGGATTACTTGCATGCGGTCACGTAGAATTGGATTTACGAGGTTGATATCATTGAATGAGAACACGAAGAGGCACTGTGACACGTCAAAGTCAATACCAGCAAAGTATCTATCGTGAAACTGTGTGTTCTGTGATCTATCTGTTAGGTGGATTAGCATGCTCGCAATTTCTTCACCGTGAGGTGTTCCGGAAATCTTATCGAGTTCATCAAAGTACATTACTGGGTTCATGCACTTGGCCCGCATGAATGAGTCAGCAATACGTCCCCACATAGAACCTTCATATGTGTAGGAATGCCCAACAAATGTTGAGATATCGGAAGCTCCTCCCAAAGAGAAGAACTCGAAGGGACGATGGAGGGCTTGAGCGATACCATTCCTTGCTATAGACGTCTTACCAACACCTGCGGGTCCTTGTAGGGCGATGACATTACCAATTGATTTGGGACTTGCGATCCACTGAGCGAGTACTTGCATGATCTGTGTTTTGGCAGTTGCCATTCCGTATACTGCCTTATCGAGGATTCCCTTTGATTCACGCATAAACTTCGAGCACTTCTCTCTTCCGTCACGAAGCTGGACAGGTAGAGGAACGTGCTTTCCGAATGGGATACGAAGAAAGGCGTCAATCCAGTTTTTGAGTTTGTAGGACTCACCGGAATCATCTTCAATTGCGGCTAACTTCTTGAGAACGGTTGTCTTTACATATTCAGAGACTGGAAGCTTGATGACTTGAAATTTTAGAGGAATCTCTGACTCTGCTCCGAAGTCTCTCATACGAATCATGTGTTCATTGAGTTCCTTCTTCTTTGCGATCGAAAGCTTATCAAAGTATGCCCTTTCCTTTGCAGTTAGTTTAATTGCGGGTTCTACATCATCCTTCTTAAGCTTTCGTTTAGGAGGCTTCGCTGGTTCAACTGTAATGTTTTGAAGTATATGTTTTACAAATTCCTCGTATCCGGGCAATTCATCTTCATCGGGAACGTATGTTGAATCATCTGAATCATCGTCTTCAGGTGTAAGAGTCGTATCAATAACCCAAACAACATCTTCAGATGCCTTGCGGTTAGGCCTCTTTTTATTCCTATCATCATCCGTCAAATCAGCGCTCGCTTTGCGCTCCTTAGCACTTTCACGCGATGGTCTCTTTGGCATTTCCTTATTGACAGCAGACAAAACAAAAGTATAAATTCGTTTCCAATGAACAATGGAGGAGATTGAAGAAGCTGCGAACATTGCCCAGCAGATCATACAGAAATCAACTGCTGGCAATTCTGATATTAAAAAGATGATGGGAATTGTTTACAAATTTATGCAAACACATCGTGTACTTGGATATGGGGGGACGGCGCTCAATAACTTGCTTCCAAAAAATAAGCAGTTCTATGATTTTTCTAAGGAGGTACCCGATTATGACTTCTATTCAGAGACTCCGCAAGAACATTCCAAGCTTATTGCTGATCGCTTAGCAGCAGAGGGACTTGACAACATCCAAGTAAAGCCAGGCGTTCATTTGGGTACATTCAAGGTATTTGCTGATTACATCCCTGTTGCTGATGTTAGTACACTGAGTAAGCCGATATTTACTAAGCTGTGGAATGACAGCGTGATCAAGGATGGTGTTCGGTATGTTCCTCCTAACTTTCTGCGTATGTCTGTTTACCTTGAGTTGTCTCGTCCGATGGGAAATGTTGAGCGTTGGATTAAGGTGTATAAGCGTATTCGGTTGTTGAATGAGGAGTATCCAGTTGTTTGTCCGACATCCGATGAGGCAGTAAATGAGGAATATGCGACTCCTGAAATTCGTAAAAAGTTAGAAGTTTTGATGCTAAAAAATGAGGTTGTTTTGCTGGGGTTCAACGCAAGTACGATTCAGTCTGGTAAGGATGAGTGGAAGTTACCGTTGGATTTGCTTGTTGAGCCTAAGAACTTCGATCGGATAAATAAGGAACTTATTGGGATCTTTGGGCGGGGAGAAGCAAAGAAGAGGGAATTTGAAGAGTATGGAGAACTGTTACCTGCTCATGCTGACATTGTACATGGCAATAAGTTATTGGTTCGTGTATTCGAAACAATAGCTTGTCACAGTTATCATCGCTTACCATCTGGATTGATGGTTGCGTCTATTCCAACCTTGTTGAACTTCTTTTTTGCTATGTTGTATGCTGACAGAGAATTTGTAGAACATACTTCCAGGCAGAGATTGGTTTGTACGGCTCATAAGCTGATGGAGATTGCAAATAATTCAAGCAGACGTCGTTTTAAATTGCTGACACCGATCACATGTTTGGGTAAGCAAGAAGAGCTGACTGATTTGATGCGTAAAAAGGCTCGACTATATGATACATTATCTAAAAATAAGCAATCGTCTGCTTTTATGAGGTATTTCTTTTCTTATACGCCTAAGAGATAGTCATTGATGACATCAAATCTTCCATTTCGATATCGGGTTCTTCAGGTGTCTCTACTGGGCCATTCTGTAGAGCTTCATGGCATTCTTCACAAACGATTAGATCCAGAGGTTCGTAATAATATGCATCCTTTTCGTTATAGATCTGCCAGTCGCAGCAAGCACAGCAAGGGACTTCCATCTTTATTGTATATCTTATCAGAGATGTAAAATCCATTTCCAAAATGGAATTACACGTAAGGAATGTAAGAATGATAATAAAATGCCGGTCATTCTGATCTCTGTAGATAGTGACAACAAGAACCTCGTAGACTTTGACAAGATGGAAGATGTGGTTGTGGATGTTGTTTTAGAGTCTACTGATCCTCGAAGCAGGGCTATTGGTGATCTTCTTTCAAAGAAGATGGTCTTTATTAATCGTATTGTTTTAGATAAATTGAATGAACGAGGTGAGGATGAGAGTGAGCAGGATGTTGCGATTCGTGTTCAGGCGGCCTTGAATGTTATTCGGCAAATGAAGGTTCGTAATGGACTGATTATCAGTCATCATTCTGTATTTAATAGCTATGGTGAGACAGCTATTAAAGACGAATGGGATGTGATCGAAATGTAAAAAATGCCCGAAGGCGTATGTTAGATGTAGCGCATGATGTACTCTGACATCCAGCAGGGATCGCCGGACGGGAAGTTTTTCACTACGCAGAGTTCTGCGACTACTTCTGCTTTGCACTCAAACTGAGACAGAGCCTTTTTCTGCTCTGTGAATCGGAGCCTGTACAGGTCGTTGGGGCTCGTAAACCCCATACTGATCGAGTATGCCTCTGCCGCTTGAGAGCGAGAGAGCTTGAGTTGTTTCAGGCGCTCCATGATGTAGTGAACAATTATGTAACAATTAAAAATACGTTTTTGCCTTTCGGCTATCTACGCTTCAACGAGAGGCTGTAGCCAGATGTCGCGCTCATCTACAGGAACGTTGAGCTCCTCCAAGATGCGGCGACCTGCTGCTGCCCGCTCGTCTGCGTTGTCAATGTCCATCAGCGGAGCAAGTCGCTCGCCAATGATTTCATTCTTGGACTTGACGTCCACGTTGAGCCCCTCCATGTAACCGGAGAGGATGTTGCATAGGCGGCTGAGGTTTCCCTGAGCGCACATGCCAATATTGTCTTGCATCTCCGCCTTGAGGATCTTCTTCAGATCTGCTGAGTCGGGTGATGTCTTGATGTACTGCCAGACCGAGTTGAGCACGCGCGCATAGATGCCGCGGCCAAGCTCGTAGATATTCTCATCTCCGCAGTATTTTGCCATCATTTGCCAGGCTGCCTGCTTGGACAGCCCGCACTCCAGGATGATTTCACCCGAAGTCTTCAGTGTGTCCGTTTGGTAGTCGGGCGGCACTGGAATCTGGATGACCTTGTTGATCATCTCCTTGACCTTTGCGACGACCACAGCTGTGTGGACGTTCTGGCGGTCTTGTGCCAGTTGTGCCAGCTCGCCGAGTACAGCCGCTGGTGCGTGCTGTTCTTCGTCTGCCACGTGAGCTCGGTTAAGTTGCTGCCACCGCTCGTTGCGGCGACGCCACTGTTCGCGCAGAGCATCTTGCCGAATGCGCCGCTGCTCTCGTGCCCGCTCAATGAACGGGCGATCGAGATTGACGCCTCCATTTGCCTCGGTCTCCCGAGTAATCGTCTCCTCCAGAGCGTGAAGCTCCAGCTGGTATCGGATCTCCTCCTCACGAAGCGCCGCATCGCGGATGCGCGCCTGGCGCTCGTATTCTCCCATTTCAACAGCTACTTCACGAAAGAGCTGGTTGAAATTGGTATAAATCACGCTTGTAAGGCGTGCGTGAGTATACTTGAGCTCGTCGCGGCGGATCTGGTTTGGGCCAACCTTGTTAAGGGTCGCCATATGGGTCCCGCACCGTGTGTGCTGGGCATCCCCAATCACCATCACAGAGCAGCGAATGCCATCCTTCTTCACGCCAACGCACTGAGCCATTGTATTGTTTTACCAAGAAAAAGCTTGGAATGGAAAAATCCGTTTTAGGACTTTCCCTATCAGAACTTCTTCTTCAGAGCCAGCTTCGCAAGGCGAGCCTCGCGCGCCTTTACCAGGCATGCGCAGCGCATGTCGTACCAAGCCTGGTCCGACATCCTTCTCGGCGTTGTTTTTGCCTTGGTCGTCTTTTCCACCCTTGTTTTGGGGTTGAGCTGAAGGAGCCCGAGCGCTGCCGCCTTCTCGAGAGGGGGCGGCATGTCGATACTAATCAAAATATTATCACAATTACTTCCGTTTTTATTTGATCTCTAACGCAACACAATTGAAGCTTCTGATCGTGAACTTGTGTATTTGCTTGACATTTGGTAGGTTTTCTAAGCGCTTAAAGTTGTAATTTCTTGGAAGCTTCATGAAGATGTAGCTTGGTCTCCAATCTTCTTCCAGGATGTCTTTAATGTATAGATCAACTCTGACATCTCCTAAGAATAAGTCTAAGTTTTCTTTCTCCTTGTAATCAGGCCCTCCCCACGGAGGATCAATGTATAAGACATCCGTGTACCACTTGTACAGTTTGGTGGAATCACCAAAGTGTAGTTTTACGTTGTCTAACCCAAATACATTTACATTATTTTCAAGTGCATCAAAGTTCTCTTTGTTGTATTCTATGGACTCTACTGTCTTAAAGTTCAGACCAAAAAGGATGGTATCGCCTCCTACATTTCCTGTGAGATCGGTTATATGTTTCTTCTTTAACGGGCCAATGACAAGTGCCATCTTTTGAAGCAGGCGTTTTCCGTCCATACGACGGGTGATGCTGTATTCGCCTTCTTCTGTCATTTTTAATTTGTCGTAGTCGACTCCATGTTTCTCTGGAAACATTGTATCTAAACTGTGTCTTGAATTAAAACCGGCTGTCTGTGGAAGTATAAGTTTCTTTTGAAGGTCTTGCATTGATATAGTTTGGTTGTGCCACGACTTCATATAGAACTGAATTGTTCTGAGCAGTTGTTGTTGGCCTACCTTTGTGGTATAATTATATGTGTATCCTTGCATGATTGAGGTTGCCGGAACAGTGATTGGGAAATTTATCGGAACTCCAATTTTATTCAGCATGAGCAGATCCGTGTACCCAGATGGCCTTGCTCTGCTTGTTAATTTGGCGATCGTAGCATCTAATGAGATGAACTTTAGCCCTTTCCAATAGAAGTGAAACTTAGGATCAAATATCGTTTGCTCCATGCTGCTGGCCCCATATAATTTTGGAAAATCAATGTTCAACCATTGAGCCTTGTAATCCAGTTTGTTATCATCTGGTAAGTACCGAGCACCGTTCCACACTACGGCATCGACATCTTTGAGGTTGTTTAAAGCAGGCGAGTTATCTGCATTCCAAACGATCATATCAGTATCAGATGCTACAGTTGTTCCTAAGATTTCCAGAATACTTCCACTGAAAATTAGGGAAACATACCTTTCTTTTGGAGACAATCCACTTAGTACATCCCATGTTTTAGGCATAGAGCTCTCTTTCGGAAGAGATGATTCTGCAATATCCCACCCCCCTCCGTGAAATGGTCTTGTCTTGTGAAGCTTTTTTACCATATCAAGATCTTGATAGTGTAATATCTTGTCATGTTCTTTGCTTGTGAAAGAACCCAAGAATTCTGGTATGTTAGACGTTACGTGTATAGGAATAATGCTGGGATCTGTTGGAAAATTTCCAGATTTGTGTAACACGAAAACGCGCAAGCAGTATAGCTTGTTTTCGGAGACACGTTGGTCTATGTCAAACTCATACAGCAAACCATTGATCAGTTTGCCTGGCATGAACTTCATGAATGAACTAAATGATTTTTGTTCAAGAGTTTGTAGTGATTGTAAAATTTCCAGATTTGGTGTCATGTCTTTGTAGATAGCAACGTAGAGTGAAGGGTTGGGGATGAAATAGGTTGTTAGGCGCATGTATTCCATCTCGTTTTGCGTTGGAAACCATGGCTTCATGTATGTCTTGGGAGCTGTTCGGGTGTATACATTGTCTGATAGGCTGAGTATGTTTGGGAGTGACATCAAATCTGGTTTTGTTTCAAAAACTAAGCCATTGTAGAGTCCTGAAATCTTCTCCCCATTTGGGGAAAGCTTGGCCCGAGCAGAGTCCCATATATCCAGAAAGTTAAATCTGTAAAGCAATCTGAACCCGATGGAATCCATTGCTTGGATAAGTTTGTCAAGAGGAACTATAAACTCTCTGACGCCTTCTTCCAGACCGTATACTCCTTTGAACTTTATTAGAACATCTTGTCCAAACAGTTTGGGCTCTTGATCGGTGTATGTTCCTTTGGTTACTGAAAAATGGCCATATGTAAAAGATTCAGCTGTCCTGAGCTTGTTGAAGATTTTGTCACCATCCATCGCAAGCATACATACACGGGAGTGAGCAGCAGAATACCTTTGAATGTTTGTTAGGACTTTGTTGAGGTCTTCTTCAGTTGTGTTACCGTAATGGAATGTCCAGTTAAAAAGGATGTGAGATGCCTTTCTTCTGCCAAGAAAGGGTCCCCAATCGTCTTGTGCGTTTCCTTGGTGTAATGAAACCTTGTCTCCTTCAATTCTGGTTTCTGCGATCGCAAGTGAATCGGTGCTTGGTTCAATACCAATAAACTTTTCAAAGTCTAATGATTTCCATACCTTCATGTCATTCAATCTACCAACACCAACATCAAGAAGGGTTTTTCCAGAAGAACAAAAATTCCTTAGGTACCACTGTTTTACTTGGTTGTTGTGTAATTTGAGTTTGTTTACGTCATCCAATGACTTGCTGAAGTTAGTAGACTTATAGCTACTCATTAGTATTGTTTGAGGTTAAAAATTGGTATTTTTTAAAACACCTGTAAGTTCTCTTCGAGTTTCGCATCAAGTTCATCAACGTTCTGATTGCGGGACTTCAGAAGTCCTCTGATCTGACCTGCGAACTGGTTTGCATAATCTGCCTTTTCAGGCTGATCTGCGTTGTACAGATATGTTGCTCGATTGACAAGTTCATTTGCGGCAGCAAATAGAACAGGTGTGCTGATCATGTCCAGTATTTGATGTGCGGTATAAAATGACCGCATTCGATTCGAACGAACGAGAGTGAGAAACTTTTGCTCGATCTTGTTCATTTGTAGTAAAAAGTTGGTTTAGTCGGATAAATCCGTTTTAGTCCAGGAATGATAGGTCAACTGGCGGAAATCCCTGTTCGGGGTTCATCACCGTCACATTTGCAGTGACAGGAGCCGGAGGGATCATCTCAGCCTGCTGTATCATCTGGTATAGTGCTACTGCTTGACGCATATGCTCGTTCATATGTGTTACCATCAAGGCAATGTAGGCTGATCGAAAGTCCATGGTGTTGCTATATGTATATTGGATGTTATCGTTTCCATTTTTATTCGACAACTTAAGTAAGTATGTCCCAGATAGAGATAAATGTTTTGAAGCAAGGAACACCTTCTCGAAAGGTTTTGACTTGTTGCTTCTTTACTGTTGGTGAAGCATATCGTGATTTTAAGCAATATATTGGAAATCTGCGAAAGTTTGTTGTATATTCAGAGCAGCTTTCTGATTTTGAAGTTCGAATCTATACAGACGATACAGGCAAAGATTATGCTCTTGAGATCGCTGCTGCGTATCCGCGTATAAGCGTATTGCATTACAATTGTCCGGCATTTCGTAATGGCAAAGGGCATCATGGTATGTTTGGAACTCTTGTACGCTTCTTGCCGATGTTTGAGGACTTAGAAATAGCATGGTGTTCTGACATTGATATTCCACGCTACTATCTTGACCCAGTACTTTTGAGACAGATGTCTAATCAGAAGACAGACATTTTTATCAATACATACATCTGCTACGAAAGAAGGGTATGGGCTCGCAGGAATACTATT